>ENA-OQIR01000244-OQIR01000244.1-human-gut-metagenome-genome-assembly--contig:-NODE-244-length-25686-cov-3.580891_pt1 | contig 25686 bp, 30 predicted proteins | sample MGYA00242580_ERZ504745 | MGnify/ENA primary metagenome ERZ504745 (study PRJEB26092, sample SAMD00036214) | human gut metagenome | host: Homo sapiens | study: EMG produced TPA metagenomics assembly of...
TACTGTTCACACACCACTATCCCGCGAGGTGTTTTTGGCATGAATATGCCAAAATCCCGAGACATACAAGCCAAAATTCCATTGCCGCAGGCAATCTGGAATGAATTTTGGCTACGTTACTGTGAACAGTAACGTTCTGATTGTTTCGCAAATAAAACAAATCACTTATTGCATTTTTGATAATAATTAGTCTATAATAAATAGAATTGTAAAAGTCAGAATCCTGTTATCAAAGATGAATTATGATAGATTTTGACATATAAGTATAAAGACGTAGAAACAGCCAGAAATAATATGGTTCGGAGAAAGAGGTAAAGGAAAATGACACTGGAAGGAAAAACAGTATTACTGGGAGTGACAGGCAGCATTGCGGCGTATAAGATTGCATATCTGGCAAGCGCGCTGAAGAAACGCCATGCAGATGTTCATGTGCTGATGACAGAGAATGCCACGAATTTTATCAATCCGATCACTTTTGAAACTCTCACAGGAAATAAATGTCTGGTGGATACCTTTGACCGGAATTTTCAGTTTCAGGTAGAACACGTATCGATTGCAAAGAAAGCAGATGCGGTGATGATCGCACCGGCAAGTGCCAATGTGATCGGTAAACTGGCACATGGGATCGCAGATGACATGCTTACTACCACGATCATGGCATGCAAATGTAAAAAATTCATTTCCCCGGCCATGAATACCAATATGTTTGAGAATCCTGTAGTACAGGATAATTTAAAGATTCTGGAGCATTACGGATATGAAGTGATCGCTCCGGCGTGTGGATATCTGGCATGTGGTGACACAGGAGCGGGAAAAATGCCGGAACCTGAGACATTACTTGCCTATATTGAGCGCGAAGCTGCCTGTGAGAAAGATCTGAAAGGAAAGAAAATCCTTGTAACTGCAGGTCCTACACAGGAATCTGTTGATCCTGTTCGTTATCTTACCAATCATTCTTCAGGAAAAATGGGCTATGCTATTGCGAAAGCTGCCATGCTCCGCGGTGCAGATGTCACGCTGGTCAGCGGACGTACTTCAATTGAACCTCCCATGTTTGTAAATCTGGTGCCTGTTGTGACTGCAAGGGATATGTATGAAGCTGTAACTTCTGTCAGCAACGAACAGGACATTATTGTTAAAGCTGCTGCTGTGGCAGATTACCGCCCTGCCAGGATCAGTGAAGAAAAAGTTAAGAAAAGTGACGGACAGATGTCCATAGAACTGGAAAGAACAGATGATATCCTGAAGTTTCTGGGAGAACACAAACGGGCCGGACAGTTTCTCTGCGGATTTTCCATGGAGACACAGAATGTGATCGACAATTCCAGAGCCAAGCTGGCAAAGAAAAATCTGGATATGGTGGCTGCCAACAATGTGAAAGTGGAGGGCGCGGGATTTCAGGGAGATACCAATGTACTGACATTGATCACACAGGATGAGGAAATCTCTCTTCCGCTTATGAGTAAAGAAGACGCAGCTTTTAGGATTCTGGATAAAATTCTTTCGCTGATGCAGGATTCTGTCTGTTAAGGGAACAGGACGATTAAGAAATTGGAGATAAATAATTATGATTTTAGCAATTGACGTTGGAAACACCAACATTGTAGTTGGATGTATTGATGACCGGAAAACATATTTTATAGAACGCCTTTCTACTAACCGTACAAAGACGGAACTGGAATATGCGGTGGATTTAAAGAATGTTCTTGATATCTATCATATAAAAAAAACAGAGATTGAGGGCTGTATTATTTCTTCTGTAGTGCCGCAGATCACAAATATTGTGAAACTTGCCGCAGAGAAAATTCTTAAGAAAAAGGCAATTGTTCTCGGACCTGGTGTAAAGACAGGACTGAATATTATGATGGATAATCCGGGACAGCTTGGTGCAGATCAGGTTGCTGATGCAGTGGCAGGAATTTCCGGTTATCCGGTGCCGTTAATCCTTATTGATATGGGAACTGCAACCACAGCGTCTGTTGTCAACAGTAAGAAGCAGTATGTAGGAGGAATGATTCTTCCGGGTGTAGGGGTTTCCCTGGATGCACTTACTGCGAGGGCTTCCCAGCTCAGCGGAATCAGTATTGATGCGCCAAGACATGTGATTGGGAAAAACACGATCGAATGTATGAAGAGTGGGGTTCTTTACAGCAATGCAGCAGCTCTGGATGGAATCATTGACAGGATCGAAGAGGAACTGGGGGAGAAGGCAACTGTAGTGGCAACCGGTGGTCTGGCAAAGAAAATCGTTCCTCATTGTAAGAGAGAAATCATTCTGGACGAGGAACTTCTTCTGAGAGGTCTTTTGATCATTTATGAGAAAAATAAATAAGAATGTATATGCATTCATATCAAAACAGTTCATCAGACATAAAACTGATGAACTGTTTTGTTTGTTTGCAGTAATTTATGGGATTGCTATAAATGCATTATTTTAGAGAATTGCTATAAAAGGCAGAAATAAAATCAATAGGAAGCGGAGCAGTAAAAAGCATGACCTTTCCGGTTATAGGATGAGTAAACTCCAACTGATAAGAATGAAGGGGCTGACGGTTTATCCGACGGTAATCAGGATTATATAAATAATCTCCGGGCAGAGGATGCCCGATATATTTCATATGCACACGTATCTGGTGTGTGCGCCCTGTTTCCAGATGAAGTTCGGCCAGAGAATATTCTTTTCCTGCCGCCAGCCGTTCATAATGAGTTATTGCAGACTCCCCGGTTCCGAAATTTACTTCCCTGGTGATCACGGAGCCTTCCATTCGTGCGATAGGAGCGTTGATCGTTCCGGAGTCAGGAAGAAGCCCGTCTACAAGTGCGAGATAAGTCCTGAGAATCTGACGTTTTTTCATCTGAACTGACAGAATCGCTGCGCTGAGGGGATTTTTGGCAAGGATCAGAGCACCGGTGGTATCCCGGTCCAGCCGGTTGATACAGCGGTAAACAAAATCCTCTCCTTTTTCTGCAAAATACCAGGCGATTCCATTTGCCAGAGTATTTTCATAATTTCCCGCAGAAGGGTGCACAGGCATATCTGCAGGCTTGTTTATCACAAGGATATCCTCATCTTCATAAATGATATTCAAATCCATCTTTGTACGGATAATGTTTTCTCCTGATTCGGTTTCAGGAACAGTGATGATCAGATGATCCTGCGGTTTAAGTACTGATCGTCCGAAACCACGTTCACCATTGAGAATGATGGTGTTGGGAGTGTTCTTCATTGAGCTTAATATGTGGCGGGAAAACCCCTCTTTTTTTAGAAAGTCCAGCACCGTGACCGGAGCTGTATTTTCGGAGATAATATAGTTAAGGATTCTTTGCATATGATCTGTCTGCTTTCTTGATTTGTATAAGATTTAAGAATTGCGGGCTGATATGCCCTGCCTTATTTTTAACAGATTTACTGTATCAGATTTTGAAGAACATAACAAGAACAATTATCAGATTTCATAAGAATGCTTAAAAAATACATTTTATTCTATTGCATCACAGAAAATTAAGCGTATAATCAAAAAAGAAAATAGATTCAGGTGGAAAAATGAAAGAACAGCAACATATTTTTACAAACAAAATGCTCCGAACCCTGTTGATACCGGTTATTTTTGAACAGGTACTGAATTCCCTGATGGGAACTGTGGATACCATGATGGTCAGCAATGTAGGCTCTGCTGCAATATCCGCGGTATCTCTGGTGGATTCCATCAATGTATTGGTGATCCAGCGTTCTCAGCGCTGGCAGCAGGCGGTGCAATCCTCTGTTCACAGTACATAGGTCAGAAAAATCATGAAATGGCAAATAAATCAGCAAGACAGGTATTATTTATCATTACTGCCATATCTGTAGCAGTGACTGCTCTGTGCCTGCTGTTTCGTGTGCCGCTGTTAAAACTGATATTCGGAAAAGTAGAATCAGATGTTATGACTGCCTCTCAGGTGTATTTCTTCTATACGGCATTATCCTTCCCATTTATAGCACTTTATGATGCGGGAGCATCCATATTCCGGTCCCAGGGAAATACCAGAGGGCCAATGACAGTATCGGTTATTTCAAATGTGATTAATATCGGCGGAAATGCGGCGCTGATCTGGGGATTCAATATGGGAGTGGCAGGAGCTGCCATCGCAACTCTTGCATCCAGAGTCTTCTGTGCTGTAGTGGTACTCTGGCAGCTTCGTATGGACAGACAGCCTATTGTAGTCAGAAATTACAGACAGATCCGTCCGGATGGAAAAATGATCAGAAGAGTTCTGGCTCTGGGAATCCCGTCCGGCATAGAAAACAGCATGTTTCAGCTTGGAAAGCTGGCAATACAGTCTTCCGTATCTACACTGGGGACGGTAGCCATTGCAGCTCAGGCAATGACGAATATCCTTGAGAACCTTAACGGTATTGCAGCTATCGGTGTAGGAATCGGTCTGATGACTGTAGTAGGACAGTGTCTGGGAGCGGGCAGAAAGGATGAGGCAGTTTACTATATTAAGAAATTAAGTGTTCTTGCAGAAATCATTGTTGTTGCAAGCTGTCTTTTGGTGTTTGCCTTAACTATTCCAGTCACAAAGCTGGGTGGTATGGAACCGGAAAGTGCAAGAATGTGTTTCCATATGATATCCTGGATAACGGTTGTCAAACCTATTGTATGGACCTGGCGTTTATTCCTGCTTATGGCCTCAGAGCAGCCGGAGATGTAAAATTTTCCATGATCACATCCTGTATCACTATGTGGACATTCCGTTTTTGCCTTTGTGTATATCTGATCCGTTTCAGAGGCTTCGGCCCAATGGCTGTATGGCTTGGAATGTTTACTGACTGGACAGTGCGGGGAATCGTATTTTCTCTTCGCTTCCACAGTAGGAAATGGCTGAAGCATAAGGTAGTATAATAAGGTGGTATAGCCATGAAATGCGTTGACTTTTACTGCTCAAAATTATATAATGATTCTCGGAAATAATTCTGGAAAAGCATTACAGGAAGTCAGGTGAAATTCCTGCGCAAGTCCGTTACTGTAACAGCCAGATACTGTCTGCTTTTCATTGTAGAGAGGAAATATGATCTGCGGCAACCAGAGGATATTTCGGGAAAAGAACTTTCAGGAGGGATTTTGTTGCACACAGAAATCCCTCCTTTTTATGTATAGCAATGCTGTAGAGTAATCTGCAGACAGAATGTGACAACAATGCAGCAAAGGAGGCGTCATGAAAAACGGACTGGAAGATTACTACGTGATACGTGGCAATAAAAAAATGAGGTTTGGTTATACAACAGGCTCCTGCGCAGCAGCTGCATGTAAGGGTGCTGCAGAGATCCTGCTGGGTGGTGTCATGCAGAAGGCTGTCACCTTGATGACTCCTAAGGGAATCCTGCTTACACTGGAACTGAAAGACATCCGGATTGAAGGAAATCAGGTGACCTGTGCAATTCAGAAGGATGCAGGAGATGATCCGGATACTACAAACGGAATACTGGTTTATGCCACGGTGCAGAAAACAAAAGAACCGGGAATCATCCTCGACGGAGGTGTTGGTGTGGGAAGGGTAACAAAAGCCGGACTTTCCCAGAAAATTGGGGAAGCAGCTATTAATCCTGTGCCAAAGGCCATGATTTTGCGTGAAGCCACAGAAATTGCTGAGAAATATGATTATGAGGGTGGTCTGAAAATCACCATCTCCGTTCCTGAAGGTGTGGAAATTGCAAAGAAAACCTTTAATCCACGTCTGGGAATTGTGGGAGGAATCTCCATTCTGGGAACTTCCGGGATTGTAGAACCTATGAGCGAAGCTGCTCTTGTACAGAGTATCAATGTAGAGATGAAGCAGCATTTTTCCCAGGGAGAAGAATATCTTCTGGTAACACCGGGAAATTACGGGGCAGATTATCTGCGGGAGCATATGGATCTCCCTTATGAAAAAATATCAAATGCAGCAATTATGTAGGTGAGACCATTGACATGGCAATTGATATGGGAGTTAAGGGAATCCTTTTCATTGCTCATATCGGAAAGTTTGTAAAAGTTGCAGCAGGGATCATGAATACTCATTCCCACAGTGCAGATGCCAGGATGGAAGTGCTGGCATCCAATGCGATCCGGGCAGGAGCATCGTTGGAGTGTGCAAAGGAAATCCTGAATGCATCTACTACAGATGAAGCAATAGACATTCTGGAAAAATATCAGATACTTCAGAAGACCATGAAAGAGATCCTGGATAGGATCCAGTTTTATTTAAATCACAGATCCTATGAGCAGATCCTTTTAGGGGCAGTGATCTTTAATAATACTTATGGGTATCTGGGGCAGACTGCAGATGCAGAGAAGCTGATAAAGCTGATTAATGCACAGAATGATGAGGCACAGTAAAGATCCTATCGCAAAGGCGATTTTTAATGGATTTTGACTCACAACTGTGAAAGTATTGAACAGTTGAAATAAATTTATAAAAAGGAGAATGATAGATTATGGTACATTTCGTAGGAGCAGGTCCGGGAGCACCGGATCTTATCACAGTAAGAGGAAAACAGTATCTGGAGGAAGCTGATGTGGTGATCTATGCAGGATCACTGGTAAATCCAAAGCTTCTGGAATACACAAAGGACATCTGCACCATCTACAACAGTGCAAAAATGACACTGGAGGAAGTGATCCATGTGATCGAGAAGGCAGAAGCAGAGGGAAAGACAACTGTCCGACTTCATACCGGAGATCCATGTATTTACGGTGCGATTCGTGAGCAGATGGATATTCTGGATGAGAAAAATATTGCTTATGATTACTGTCCGGGTGTCAGTGCATTCTGCGGTGCTGCAAGTGCCTGAATCTGGAATATACTCTGCCGGATATTTCCCAGAGTGTGATCATTACACGAATGGAAGGCAGAACTCCGGTTCCGTCCAAGGAAAGCATTCAGTCATTTGCAGCTCATCAGGCAACTATGGTTGTATTCTTAAGTACAGGAATGCTGGAAGAGCTGAGCAGACGTCTTATTGAAGGCGGTTATACAGCAGATACACCAGCAGCCATTGTATATAAGGCAACCTGGCCGGAACAGAAGACCTTCGTCTGCACAGTGGGAACACTGGCAAAAACGGCTGCAGAAAATAATATTACAAAAACAGCTCTGATGATCATCGGAGATACAGTTGCAGCAGCACACTATGACCGTTCCAAGCTGTATGATCCGGAGTTTACCACAGAATTTCGTGAAGCTGTGAAATCAAAAACACATCACTCATAGAATCTGGTAACCTTAAGGAATTGCTATCGTTTATGAGATACTGTAAACAGGAGAAAGAGAAGGAATATAACAGTGAAGGTTGCACTTATATGCTTCAGCCTTACCGGTCAGCAGACCGGGGAGAGATTATGCCGGGGGCTGGAAGCTGCCGGTATGACAGCAGAACTGGATAAAAAAAAGTAAATATCTTCTGGATTCTATTCAGATCAGTACCTCTGCATGGGCAGGAGAGAAATTTTCTGATTCAGATGCACTGATCTTTATCGGTGCCACCGGAATTGCCGTCCGCAGCATTGCGCCTTATGTAGCGTCAAAGAAGTCAGACCCTGCGGTGCTGGTTGTAGATGAATGTGGAAAGTTTGTCATTTCCCTTCTGTCCGGACATCTGGGCGGTGCCAATGAACTGGCGCTGAAAACAGCAGAAATTCTGGAAGCAATACCAGTGGTCACAACAGCCACAGACCTGCATCACCGTTTTGCAGTAGATGTTTTTGCAAAGAAAAACAATTGCAATATTTTTAACATGAAAGCAGCAAAGGAAGTCTCTGCTGCACTTCTGGCAGGAAAGAAAGTTGGATTTTACAGTGAGTTTCCGACGGACGGCGAACTGCCGGAGGGGCTGGTCCGGTGTGACGAATATGGGAATCCTGTCAACAGTACGGATGACAGATCAGAAGAGGAAACACAGAAAAGCTCTGATTTTAATGGAACAGGGACAGACTGTACGAATATAGACTGCGGAGTTGCGGTTACTGTACATACTTCCTGTAATCCTTTTATTTCTACCACACAGGTAGTTCCGAAATGTCTGACTCTGGGTATGGGCTGCAGGAAAGACAAGGATGCCCGTGGAATCGCAGAGGCAGCGCAGAAGGTGCTGGACAGATTCGGATTTCATAAAGAAGCATTTGAGCAGATCGCAAGCATTGATCTGAAGAAAGAAGAAAAGGGAATCCTGTCATTGTCACAGGACTGGCAGATTCCTTTTGTGACTTATACAGAAGAAGAATTAAAACAGGTGCCTGGAGAATTTACTCCCTCACCTTTTGTAAAAAAGATCACAGGTGTGGACAATGTCTGTGAGAGAAGTGCAGTCCTTGCCAGTGGAAATGGCAGGCTGCTACAGAGAAAAACAGGAGAAAATGGTGTGACCACAGCAGTGGCTGCCAGAGAATGGAGGATACATTTTGAGTAAAATATATGTAATCGGAATCGGACCGGGAGCTTATGACCAGATGACAGGAAAAGCGATCCGTGCCATGAATGAAAGTGATGCGATCATCGGATATACCGTATATGTAGACCTGGTGAAGGAATATTTTCCGGGAAAAGAATTTATGACTACACCAATGAAAAAGGAAGTGGACCGCTGTGTCCTTGCCTTTGAAGAGGCAAAAAAAGGCAAGACTGTTTCCATGATCTGCAGCGGTGATGCAGGAGTTTACGGTATGGCAGGTCTGATGTATGAGGTTGGTGTCAATTATCCGGAAACAGAACTGGAGATCATTCCGGGTGTGACAGCTGCAACAGGCGGAGCTGCTGTTCTGGGTGCACCTCTGATCCATGACTTCTGTCTGATCAGCTTAAGTGACCTTCTCACACCATGGGAAAAGATAGAGGCAAGACTTCTGGCAGCAGCTCAGGCAGATTTTGTTGTATGCCTTTACAATCCGTCAAGTAAAAAACGTCATGATTACCTGCAGAAAGCCTGTGATCTGATGATGAAATACAAATCACCGGATACCATCTGCGGAACAGTTTCCAATATCGCAAGAGACGGCGAGGAAGCTCATGTAATGACATTAAAAGAACTGAGAGATACACAGGTGGATATGTTTACTACAGTATTTATCGGTAATTCTCAGACAAAGGAAATCAACAATAAGATGGTAACACCGAGGGGATATAGGAATGTATAAAGTTCTTGTTTTTGCGGGAACAACAGAAGGATACGAGATCTGCCGGTTTCTGGCAGATCATAAGATAGAGACAAAGGGATTTGTTGCCACAGAATATGGCAGCAAATCTCTTACAGAAAATGAATTTCTCACTGTTCAGACCGGAAGACTGGATGCTGCAGCCATGGAGGAGACCTTTTTACAGGAGAAACCGGAAATGGTGCTGGATGCCACTCATCCTTATGCTGCTGAGGTGACTGTAAATATCAGGACAGCCTGTGAGAATACGCAGACAGCATATTACAGGGTGCTGAGAGAAGCAGGGGAACATGAGGACAGAGCAGTATATGTGGACAGTGTTCAGGCTGCTGCAGATTATCTGGATCAGACCCAGGGAAATGTACTGCTGACAACAGGAAGCAAGGAGCTGGTCGGCTTTACAGGCATGAAGGATTATCAGAACCGTCTTTATGCAAGAGTCCTTTCTCTGCCCAATGTGATGAAAGCCTGTGCAGAGCTGGGATTTGAGGGAAAACATCTGATAGGAATGCAGGGTCCTTTTTCCAGAGAGCTGAATGCTGCAATGCTCAGACAGTATGACTGCAGATATCTGGTCACAAAGGATACAGGAAAAGCAGGGGGATTTCAGGATAAGATTGATGCTGCCCTGGAATGTGATGCAGTTCCTGTGATCATCGGGCGTCCTCTGAAGGAGGAAGGCATGTCTGTGAGAGAATGTAAGAGATTTCTTACAGAGCATTTCGGTTTAGCCCACAGACCGCATATTACATTGCTGGGAATTGGAATGGGAAGTCAAAAACTTCTCACTGTCCAGGGTAAGAACAGCCTGGATCAGGCGGATCTTCTGATCGGTGCCAGGAGGATGGTGGATTCTGTGAAACGTCCGGGACAGGATGTGTTTGTGGAATACAGAAGCCAGGAGATCAGGGATTACATTGATGCACATCCGGAGTATGACAATATTGTGATCGTCCTTTCCGGAGATGTGGGCTTCTACAGCGGGGCCAGAAAACTTCTGGAAGTACTGTGTCAGGACAGTGCGGATCTGAGAGTACAGAGAAAGAACGGATCAGAGAAGAGTGAGGAAGAACGGGATAGTTCAGCACAAAATAATACAGAGATAGAGATTCAGTGCGGGATTTCCTCAGTTGTATATTTTATGTCCCAAATAGGATTGTCCTGGATGATGCCAAAATTGTCAGTGCACATGGAAGAGGCTGTAATCTTATCTCACATATCTGTTATACGGAGAAAGTTTTTTCCATACTCGGAACTTCAGACGGTGTAGCAGTTCTGGCAGAGAAACTGGTAAAATACGGGATGGGTGATGTGCTCCTTTATGTGGGAGAGAATCTGTCTTATGAAAATGAGAAGATTTTTGTAAAACCAGCCAGTGAACTGACAGAATATAAGGGTGATCCTTTGTCCGTCATCTGTGCAGTAAATGAAAATGCAGGAACACGTCTGGAGACGCATGGGATCAGAGATGAGGAATTTATCAGAGGCAAAGCACCTATGACAAAGGAAGAGGTGCGTACGGTATCCCTTTCCAAATTGCGGCTGACTGCTGATTCTGTCTGCTATGATGTGGGTGCAGGAACAGGCTCACTGTCAATAGAGATGGCACTTCGTGCTCATCAGGGACAGGTCTGGGCAATTGAGAAAAAGGAAGACGCAGTTGAACTGATCCACCGGAATAAGGTGAAATTTGCAGCGGATAATCTGGAGATTGTGGAAGGACTTGCACCGGAGGCTCTGAAAGATCTTCCGGCACCGACCCATGCTTTTATCGGAGGCTCGTCAGGAAATCTGAAAGAGATCGTGAAGCTGTTACTTGAAAAGAACTCTCATGTCCGGATCGTGATCAACTGTATCACTCTTGAAACTGTGTCTGAAGCATTGGAAACAGCGAAAGAGTTTGGATTTGAAGAAAATGAAATCGTGCAGCTAAGTGCGGCACGTTCAAAGGCAATCGGACGTTATCATATGATGATGGGCGAGAATCCTATTTATATTATTACACTTCAGAATCCCGGGAAATAACAAATGATGCAGATATCAGGGATTACAAATTAACAGTTAAGGAAATACAGATTAACAGTTAATAGATTGGAATGCCCTGAAATTGTTGAAAAAATATAGGACAGAAACAGAGGAGAACAGGGATGGATATTCCAAGAATACTTCTTGCAGCAGGAGCCAGCGGCAGTGGCAAAACTCTGATTACCTGCGGACTTCTGCAGGCACTGGTCAATCGAAAAGTGAAAGTGGCATCTTTTAAATGTGGACCGGATTATATAGATCCCATGTTTCATTCCAGAGTCATCGGGACGAAATCCCGTAATCTGGACACCTTTTTTACAGATGCCGAGACTACCCGATACCTGCTTGGAAAAAATGCAGCAGACTGCGATATTGCAGTGATGGAAGGTGTTATGGGCTATTATGACGGCGTGGGTGGAATATCCACGAAAGCAAGCGCCTATGACCTGGCAGATACCACAGATACTCCGGTCATCCTTGTGGTAAACAGCAGAGGAATGAGTATTTCCCTGGCAGCTTATATCAAAGGTTTTATGGAGTACAAAGAGAAAAGCCATATCAAAGGCGTAATCTTTAACCAGATGTCTCCCATGCTTTATCCCAGAATGAAGAAGCTGGTGGAAGAACAGCTTGAGGTGGAGGTTCTTGGATATGTGCCAAAGGTGGAGGACTGTGTGATCGAGAGCCGTCATCTGGGTCTTGTGCTTCCTGAGGAGATTTCTGATCTGAAGGAACGTTTGCAGAAGCTTGCCGGAATATTGGAAGATACACTGGAGATCGACAGGATTCTTGCACTTGCCAAAAATGCAGAGGAGCTGCAGGTGCCGGAATCTCTGATACAGAAAGACAGGACATATGGATATTGTCTGCCACAGAAGCTGCGTATCGGAGTGGCAAAGGATGAAGCCTTTTGTTTCTTTTATGAAGACAATTTCCGTCTCCTTCAGGAAATGGGGGCAGAGCTGGTTGATTTCTCGCCAGTTCATGATGAACATCTTCCTGCAGATCTGGATGGGATTCTTCTTTATGGCGGTTATCCGGAATTAAATGGAGAGGCACTGGAACGCAATGCATCCATGAAAGAAGAGATTGCACAGGCAGTTAAACAGGGCATGCCATGTATGGCAGAATGCGGAGGCTTTATGTATCTTCATGAGCAGATGGAGGATATGGGCGGAGTGTTCCGGAAAACCTGCGGAGTGATCCCCGGAAAATGTTTCCGCACTCCCAGACTGACCAGATTTGGATATATCACATTAACTGCCGGGAAGCCTGTTTTCGGCAGAAGTGCAGAGGAGATCGGTGAGATTCCGGCTCATGAATTCCACTATTTTGATTCCGAGAACTGTGGAAGTGATTTCCATGCAGCGAAGCCTATGAGCAAAAGAGGATGGGACTGTATGCACAGCAGCAGTAACCTGCTGGCAGGATATCCTCATATCTATTATTATGGAAATCCCCAGATTCCCAGGGCTTTTCTCATGAAATGTCTGGAATATCATAACAAGGAGTTTTAAAAATATGTTATATTACAGTATGCCTGCCCTTGCAGCAGGCTTCATACTTGATCTTATGATAGGAGATCCCAGATGGCTATATCATCCGGTATGTCTGATCGGAAATCTGATCGCATTTCTGGAAAAAATACTCCGAAAGATTTTTCCGAAAACAGATAAGGGCGAACTGGCTGCAGGTACAGTGGAAGTGATCCTTGTCTGTCTGTTAAGCGGTGGAATCCCATTTCTGATCCTGCACATTCTCTATGGAATTTCAGTATGGGCGGGATTCGCACTGGAAACCTTCTGGTGCTATCAGCTTCTGGCAACAAAGTCTCTGAAAACAGAGAGCATGAAAGTTTATGACAGACTGAAAAACGGGACTCTGGATGAGGCCCGTTATGCAGTATCTATGATCGTAGGCCGTGATACCCAGTCATTGACAGAGGAGGGTGTTACAAAGGCGGCAGTAGAGACTGTGGCAGAGAATGCTTCAGACGGTGTTATAGCACCGATGCTTTATATGGCAATCGGTGGAGTGTGGCTGATGTTTCTTTACAAGGGAATCAATACCATGGATTCCATGCTGGGTTATAAGAATGATAAATATCTGTATTTTGGTCGCTGCGCTGCAAAGCTGGATGATGTGGCCAATTATATTCCAGCCAGACTTTCAGGATGGCTGATGGTGGCAGCCTCTGCATTTGTAAAAATGGATGTGAAAAATGCAGCGAAGATCTATCGCAGAGACAGAAGAAATCACGCCAGCCCCAATTCTGCACAGACAGAGGCAGCAATGGCAGGTGCGCTGGAGATACAGCTTGCAGGCAATGCTTACTATTTCGGAAAGCTTTATGAGAAACCAACCATAGGAGATGGAATCCGATCTGTGGAGGTGGAGGATATCAGACGATCCAACCGTCTGCTTTATGCAACAGCGATCCTGGGGGCTGTGATATTCCTTCTGATCGGAAGCGCGGTGCGATATTGTTTCTTTTTATAATTCCGGTAAGGTGGATTGCTGAATAGTTATTAATATAAAACATGTATAGTAAGACAGGAGACAACTGATGACAAAACATATACATGGCGGTGATGTTTATAAATATGATCACTGTCTGGATTTCTCTGCAAACTGTAATCCTCTGGGAACACCGCAGAGTGTAAAGCAGGCGATCATAGACAGCGTAGAGGACCTGAGTGATTATCCCCGTGTAGGATGCGGACCTCTGAAAGAGGCAATCGCAGATTATGAACATACAAAAAAAGAATATCTGATCTGCGGGAATGGAGCCGCAGACCTTATTTTTTCCCTCAGCAGGGCATTGAATCCAAAGAAGGCCCTTCTTCCTGCTCCTACCTTTGCGGAGTATGAACAGGCACTGGTCAGTGTTGGCTGTGAGATCAGCAGATATTATCTGAAAGAGGAAAATGATTTCTGCATACAGAAAGATTATCCGGATGTTCTGAAAAGAGAAAAGCCGGATATTATTTTCCTGTGTAATCCCAATAATCCTACAGGGATCACCATACCTCAGGACCTTCTGGAAGAAATTTTGGAAACCTGTGCCATGCAGGGAATATTTATGGTAGTAGATGAGTGCTTCCTGGATTTTGTAAAAGATCCGGAGAAACATACGTTGAAGGAAAAACTGGCAAAATATCCGGGACTTTTTATTCTTAAGGCATTTACCAAAAGATATGCGATCCCCGGTGTGCGTCTGGGCTATGGATTCTGTTCGGACAGGGAAGTACTTGACCGGATGGAGCAGTCACCCAGCCTGGAATGTGTCTACCATGGCACAGCAGGCAGGAATGGCAGCATTGAAGGAATCAGAATATGTGGAAGCAGGACAGCAGATCATTTTCAGGGAATCTGCATGGATGAAGGAAAAGATGAGACAGGTTGGGCTGACGGTATATCCTTCTGAAGCAAATTATATATTCTTTTACGGACCTGAGGATCTCTTTGAAAGATGTGTTGCAAAGGGGATCCTGATCCGGGACTGCAGTAACTATCCGGGGCTGAAAAAAGGATATTACCGTGTGGCAGTGAAGCTGCATGAACAGAATGAAAAGCTGATAGAGGTACTGGAAGAAGTGCTTTCGTAAGTATTTATACAGGAGAAAAGGGGAAACAAAAAAATGGCAAAAGCAATTATGGTGCAGGGGACAATGTCCAATGCAGGAAAAAGCCTTCTGGCAGCAGGGCTTTGCAGGATTTTAAACAGGATGGATACAGGGTGGCGCCCTTTAAATCCCAGAATATGGCACTGAACTCTTTTATTACAGAAGAGGGGCTGGAGATGGGCAGAGCTCAGGTTATGCAGGCGGAGGCAGCCGGAATTAAGCCTTCTGTGCTGATGAACCCCATTCTTCTGAAGCCTACCAATGATGTAGTTCCCAGGTGATCGTAAACGGAGAAGTCCTGGGAACCATGAGTGCCAGAGACTATTTTAAATATAAGAAAAAGCTGGTGCCGGATATTATGAAAGCTTATGATAAACTGGCATCAGAAAATGATATCATTGTGATCGAGGGGGCCGGAAGCCCGGCGGAGATTAATCTGAAAACAGAAGATATCGTAAATATGGGAATGGCAAAGATGGCAAAGGCACCGGTGCTTCTGGTGGGAGATATTGACAGAGGCGGTGTTTTCGCACAGCTGATCGGTACAGTGGAGCTTCTGGAAGAGGATGAAAGAGAGATGGTAAAGGGTCTGATCATCAACAAATTCCGCGGCGACAAGACCATCCTTGATCCGGGAGTGCAGATGCTGGAGGAGAGAAGCCATATCCCTGTAGTGGGAGTGGCTCCGTATCTGGATATTCAGGTGGAGGATGAGGACAGCCTCACAGAAAGATTTGACAGAAAACAGGAAGTGGATCTTATTGATATTGCGGTGATCCGGGTGCCAAGGATCTCCAATTTCACAGATTTTAATCCACTGGAAAGTATCCCGGGAGTTTCCCTGAGATATGTACAGCATGTCAGTGAACTGAAAAATCCGGATATGATCATCCTTCCAGGAACAAAAAATACAATGGAAGATCTGCTGTGGATGCGGGCTAATGGTCTGGAAGCTGCAGTTTTGAAGGAAGCTGCAAAGGGTAAGATCATTTTTGGAATCTGTGGCGGTTATCAGATGTTGGGTGAGACCTTAAGTGACCCTCATCATGTGGAAGCCGGAGGAACCATCAAGGGAATGGGACTGCTTCCTATGGATACTGTTTTTGCGGAAAAGAAAATCAGAACCAGAGTTTCCGGCAGATTTCTGGAACTTGAGGGAGAGCTGCAGTCACTTTCCGGCGCAGAACTGGAGGGTTACGAGATCCATATGGGAGAAACTGTGTTAAAAGGCGAGGCCGGACACAGTGTATCCATTGAAGATCAGGTATCAGGAGAGTGTAAGGAAGACGGTGCATACTGTAAAAATGTCTGTGGAACCTATGTCCATGGAGTTTTTGACAGGGAAGATGTGGCAGAGGCTGTTGTACGTGTTCTGGGTGAGAAAAAGGGAATCGATGTATCTCAGATGACAGGAATTGATTTTGCAGCATTTAAAGAAACCCAGTATGATATTCTGGCAGCAGAACTGAGGAAACATCTGGATATGAAGAAAATCTACGAAATTCTGGAGCAGGGAATCTGATCCGGAACTGTATGGTGAGCCATACTAGATAAGCCAATGAGTGATAGATGTAACTATTGTATACGGGAATTTATGGAATTTGGGAGATAAGGAATGAAAGTAGAACTGGAAAATGTAAAACCAATGGATATAGAGAAGCGCAGCTTTGAGATCATTACAGAGGAACTTGGAGATACAAAGCTGGTTCCCGGAACAGAGCTGATCGTAAAGAGATGTATTCACACAAGCGCAGACTTTGATTATGCAGAGAATCTCTGTTTCTCTGAGAATGCAGTTGAGAAAGCAATTGCTGCTATCAAAGACGGTGCCTGCATTGTGACAGATACACACATGGCAGAGTCCGGGATCAACAAGAGAGTCCTTTCCCGTTATGGCGGAGAAGTATTCTGCTTTATCTCTGACGAGGACGTAGCTGCCACAGCCAAAGCCAACGGAACCACAAGAGCTACAGCCAGCATGGATAAGGCTGCTGCCATGGGAAAGAAGCTGATCTTTGCCATCGGAAATGCACCCACTGCGCTGGTACGTCTCTATGAACTGATTGAGGATGGCAAGCTGGATCCTGAGCTGATCATCGGTGTGCCGGTAGGCTTTGTAAATGTGGTCCAGTCCAAGGAACTGATCATGCAGCAGACGTACCTTATATTGTAGCCAGAGGAAGAAAGGGCGGAAGCAATGTTGCCGCATGTATCTGTAATGCATTGCTTTATATGATTGATAATAACAGAGGATACTAATTAATTCTGTATCTGACTGATATCTTTTAACAGCTTGCATGCCGGGACGAAATCTGCCACAGGCATGGAGGAGCAGGAGAGGATCAGGGTAATCTTACCGGGAGCCTCTCTCAGAAGCTGCAGGCGCAGACCATTGGTCTGTGCCTTTTTTTGAAGCTCCTGCCAGGTAAGAGTTGTGGACAGAGTCAGGGCCAGGCTGGTACCTGCGGCTCCGGTCTGGATCTGGGAATCTTTTCCAAATACTTCCCGCACAGCACTGCGGAGTGCTTTCAGCTTTACAGAATACAGACGTTTCAGCTTACGGGTCTGTGCAGCCAGGTGACCATCCCGGATAAACTGGCACAGAGCAATCTGCTCTGCCTTTGATGCTGTCTGATTATATTGGTCTGCTTTTTTTCTGTACAGTGCAGACAGCTCCGGAGGCAGGACCATAAAACTGATACGGATGGAGGGCAGCAGAAGTCTGGAAAAGGTTCCCAGATACACCACATTCTGACCGCCTGCCAGACCAAAAAGAGAAGGGGTAGGCTTCTGCAGATACACAAATTCATTTTCAAAATCATCCTCAATGACCAGACTGCCATGTGCAGCAGAGTAATTCACCAGCTCCAGGCGTCTGGAAACAGGCATAATATCACCCCATTTTGTCATATGTGCAGGAGAAACATAAATAATATCACAGTCCTTATTCCTGTAATCTACCTGAAATCCATAGTCATGAAACACAGTGCTTCCCTGTATAAAGGAAGGATTGGGAAAAGAAACAGTCTGACGTTGCTCAAGGAGCGGGCAAAGGATGTGCAAAAGACTCTGGATACCTGCACCGATCACAATATCCTCCCCACTGCATAGCACATTTCTGCGTTCTCTCACATAATCGGCAAGTGTATCTCTCAGGTCAGCCTCACCCTGAGGCTCTCCATAAGACAGTAATCTTTCATCCTGGCGAAGGGCACTTTTGATATAACGTCTCCACAGGTCAAAACGGAAACTCTCCCGATCTACTCCTGAAGAGGCAAAATCAAACCTGCAGGGTGTCTGAGTCTGTTTCTCGGCTTTTCTGACAGATGTATGTTGTCTGTCAGCAATATCTGTCACATAATATCCGCTCTGGGCTTTAGAAATAATATATCCCTCCGCAGCCAGCTGCAGATAGGCATTTTCAATGGTAGTGCGGCTCAGCTTCAGCTCCTGTGAACATTTTCGAAGGGAGGGCATCCTGCTTCCGGGCAGGAGCTTTTTTCCATGATCAGCTCCCTGTAATAGTGGAATACTTCCAGATACAGGTGCTCCTTTTTTTATTCTTATCTAAAATCAATTCCATATGTAAAACTCCGATCCTTCAAACATGCTGATGGTATTCTTGAATTGCTATAGGGTTAAAAATAAACTGACCCTTAAAAAAACATTAAATCTGGCTATATTCATATATCCACTGTGATGCTATATTAATACAAAGCATAAAAGAAAGCAAGAGGAATAAAAAATTGAAAAAAATTGCAGTAATTCATGATCTGTCCGGTCTGGGGAAATGCTCTCTTACAGCAGCGATTCCTGTAATTTCTGTCATGGGAGTCCAGGCTTGTCCGCTGCCTACCGCAATATTGAGTAATCAGACAGGATATGGATCTTATTTCTGGGATGATTATACAGACCGGATGGAACTGATCATGGATGAGTGGAAAAAAACGGGATTTACACCGGATGGTGTTTATACAGGATTTCTGGGAGATGCCAGACAGGTGGATCTGATCCTGAAATTTGTAGATATGTTCTGCACAGAGGGAACACATATCCTGGTTGATCCGGTTATGGGAGACAGAGGGGAAACATACAAAACCTATTCAGAGACTCTCTGTGAAAAAATGCGGACTCTGGTCAGAGAAGCTACAGTGATCACGCCGAACCTGACAGAGGCACTTCTTCTTCTGTATGGAGAAGAGGGGATGAAAGAAAGAATGAAAGCACTTTCTGATATGGAAGAAACACAGTTGCTTAAGGAAATAGAAACATCCGGCAGAGAACTGACTCAGCGTTTTGGGCTGGAAGCAATTGTGATCACAGGAGTAGAGGTGTCCGGCAGTGACGGCAGAGCACGAATGGGAAATCTGGTTCTGGAGAAAGAAAAAGCAGACTGGTGTTTTTCTGTAAAAGAGGGCGGCAGTTATTCCGGAACAGGAGATCTTCTGGCATCTGTTCTGAGTGCGGGAATGGTGAGAGGGATTCCCATGAAAGCATGTGTGGAGAAGGCTGTTGAATTTCTGGGAGGAGCTATTCACGATGCAGTGGAAGAAGGAACTGACAGAAATGACGGAGTCTGCTTTGAAAAATATCTGGGGATACTGACACAGATATAAAACAGGAAATCATAGATACCAAATGCCGGACAGTTAAGTAAAATATATAACAGGAGGGATCATATTATGTCTGAATTAACAGCAAAAGAAAACATCAAAACAGCCGATGCAGTGAAAAGGATCACAGCCACAGCGGTAATGGCAGCACTGACTACTTTAATGACAGCTTATATCTTCCACATTCCGGTAGGGGTGAACGGAGGATATGTACATCTGGGCGATACTATGATCTATCTGGCAGCAGCATTTCTGCCACTACCTTACGCATGTGCGGCAGGAGCAATCGGAGGTGGCCTGGCAGATCTTCTGACAGCACCTGTATGGGCGCCTGCAACCATAATTATCAAAATGCTGATCTGTCTTCCGTTTTCTTCTAAAGGAACAAAGCTGGTCACAAAGAGAAATGTAGTTGCATTACTTCTTGCATTCGCCATCTCAGCAACAGGATACTATATTGCAGAAGGAATTATGTTTGGATTTACAGCATCCTTCTTTACTTCTGTCAGCGGAAGCATTGTACAGTCAGGGGGAAGTGCCATTATGTTTGTGATCATCGGTACTGCACTTGATAAAATCGGATTTAAGACGAATATTGCGAAATAATAGGAAAAATAAAATAACTGAAGTTAACCGGATCAAGTAGCGAAGCGGATGATTTTATCCGCTTGACACTGAGGAGAATATAAAATGACAACAGATATCATATACAGATATAAAAACCAGGTATATTTTAACATTACCAATAAATGTCCATGCAGATGCACTTTCTGCATCCGAAATACAGAGGATGCCATCGGTGAGGCATCCAATCTCTGGTTTGAACATGAACCTGCATTGGAAGAGATTTACAAAGCCATTGATGAGTTTGATTTTCAGACTGTAATGAAGTGGTTTTCTGCGGATACGGAGAACCGACCATGGCTCTTGAGAACCTTATAGCAGTAAGCAAATATATCAGGGAAAGATACCCATTCCGGATCAGGCTGAATACCAACGGATTATCTGATCTGATCCACAAACGTTCTACTGCAGAAGAAATCTGTCAGGCTGTAGACAGTATATCCATCAGCCTGAATATGCCGGATGCAGCTTCCTACAATGAAGTAGTCCGTCCTGCATACGGCGAGAAGTCCTTTGACGCCATGCTGAAGTTTGCAAGAGACTGTAAGCAGTATCTTGATGATGTACGCTTCACAGTTGTAGATGTGATCGGCGAGGAAAAAGTAGAGCAGAGTAAAATCCTGGCTGCTCAGAATGGGATTCCGTTAAGAGTAAGAAAATATTCACCGTGATACAGAATAGAAAATTTCTGCTTTTGCTTTTAAATTTGTCTGAAAACTACAGCAGTCATGCACCTTACCGTGCGTGACTGCTTATTTTTTATGTTATAGGAAATTATTCCGTAATGTTCCTATAACATAAAAAGCCTTCCGGGCAGGATGAAAGTCCCCTTCTTCGAAAATTGCAAAAAGTAATAAGTAATAAGCAATAAGAGAGTGCACTTGACATATGATATTCTTTATACTATATTATATTTAACAATTAGGTTAAATGTTAAATGAAAGGCTGTGATTAACTTTTGGATTACAGGATACTTTGAAAGCACTGGCAGATCCAATACGACGTGAGATTCTAAATTTGTTAAAGGGCGGACGGCTTTCAGCAGGAGAGATATGTGAACATTTTTCAGTGACGGGGGCGTCTATATCCAGACATTTGGCAATATTAAAGGATGCTGATCTGATCAGGAGCAAAAGGGAAGGAAAATTTATTTATTACGAACTAAATACTTCTGTATTGGAGGATGTTATGTTGTGGATCACAGACTTAAAGGGGGTATCGGATTATGAAGGAAATGATTAAAAAATATAAAGGTACATTGATCTGTTCTGTACTGGTAATGCTTGCAGGAATTTTGGTGGGTTTTACGATGGCGCAGAGCATATGGATAAACGTGTTTTTTGTAGTGACAGATTGTATACTGGTGACAATCATCTTTTATGACAACAGGAACAGACAGCAGAGCAGCAAGGTTATAGGATGGTCATATGGATGATACCTGTTATCGCGTTAATCTATAATGGTATGGCAAGACTGATCAGTATGGATGCGGATAGTGAGAATCTGTTTATGGCAGTAATTTACTTTGGAACAGGATTACTGTTTATGATCATAGGAAATTATTTGCCAAAGGTGAAACAGAATAACACCATAGGAATCAGGGTTGTATGGACATTGCAGGATGAAGAAAACTGGAGTGCAACTCATAGATTCAGTGGAAAATTATGGGTGGCATCAGGTGTCTTATGTATGCTTTGCGGCCTTTTTGGAGAAAGCATTGCTGCTTTGGTTTTGTATATTATGAGCATTATGGCTGCTGCAATTGTCAGCATTCTTTATTCTTATCTTTTTTATAAGAAAAAAATGGCAGCCGGAAAAAAATTAAAAATCCAGTATAACAAGAAGACAATCGTGATATATGTAATCGTATCAGTTTTGTCGTAATATTTACTATATGGACTTTGTTCTGGGGTGGTATTGATATCAGTTTCCATGATAATGATTTTACTGTTGAGGCACAGGGATGGAGTGATTATACAGTAGATTATGAGCAGATTGACAGTATCTCATACAAAGAAAATTTATTTCAAAATGGGAATGATCGCAGGACAAATGGTATGGGAAACCTGAAGTATGGTATGGGAAATTTCAGAAATGATATTTATGGAGATTATATCCGCTACACCCATGCATCCTGCCACTCATATGTAGTTATGGATATAGGCGGAAAAATATTGGTGGTAAATGGCGCAGATGACTCAGAAACAAAGAGAATCTATGATACGCTCGTAGAGAAATGTCAGATGAATTAGTGTGTGTTTAATTATAAAAAAGACCTTTTTGTATGTATGGCTGATGCTGTAAGAGTACAGTTACGATGCGTGACAGGGCTGCGCGGTCGCGGGAGCGTCCAGCTCTGTCATGGCGCGGCGCACTGCAAGCTGCTCCAGCGTCCTGCCAAGGTCCTTTTCGCCGGAAAACACGCTTGTCACGCGATAGAGGGTCTTGCCGATCCTGACCTCCTTATAAGAGGCGACCGGCTCTTTGGATGTTTTTGTTCGGTGTTGCGGTCGAATCCAAACGGAGAGCGGCGGGGAGCGGCAGCCCACGGCGAAGAAGTGCGGCGGCAAGCCGCATCAGCGACACCTCCCGTATTCTTTTGTCATAGACTGATTTCCTTTCTGCTCAAATCGGATAGAAATGGCGAAAGGCGGTTGTTCAAAAGAGCAACCGCCTTTCCTGACGAATGAAACCGAAAAGGGACGCGGGGCTATTTGCCCGCGCCCCTTTTCGGTGAGCCTGTTTACTTTTCGATGATTTGCAGCGCTTCTTCCTCACGCCGCCGCCTGATCTGCCATGTGGTCAGCGCAAGGCATCCGGCAAGAGATGTACAGAGGGAGATCCCCACAAGCTTCACACGCTGCTGTCGCCGGTCTTTGGGATTTGCAGCCGCTTCGGGTCGATCCAGCCCATCAGACCGCCGGGAGCCTTGCCCTGCACCAGCTCATACTTCTCAATGAAGCGGTGGAGCATGGCGGCGATCTCAGCGCGGGTCGCCGTGCCCTGCGGGTCAAGCAGATTACCGGATTTTCCCTTCACAAGGCCGCTGCCGACCGCCCATTGCATCGCCGTCTTTGCGTAATCCGTGATCTTGTCCGCGTCCTTGAACTTGTCCAGATCTCCCTTGACGGTCAGATCGTAGCCCTTGTAGTCTGCGTAGCGGTAGAAGATGGCTGCAAGCTGTTCACGGGTGATGGAATCGTCCGGGCCAAACTTGTCTTTGCCGTAGCCCGCGAAAATGCCGTTCTCCGCCGTCCATGTGATCGCGTCAGCGTACCACTTTCCGGCCTCCACATCGGTAAAGCTGTTTTTGCCCTTCGGTACGGGGCTGCCCTCCATGCGCCAGAGAATGGTCGCCATCATGCCGCGCATCGCCGTCTCATGCGGACTGAACAGGGTCTTGCTCGTACCGAGCATCAATCCGTTTTCGTAGACGAACATCACATCGCCGTAGAACCAGTCCTTTTCAGAAATATCGGTAAAGGGATTCACGCCTGTGCCCGGATTTTCGTCCACGCGCCAGCCTGCATACACGGTCATATCCTTTGTCAGACAAACACCGGAAACCTTGTTCGTCAGGCTGCGTTCGCTGTACCAGCCGATAAAGGCATGTCCACGCCAGGTCGGGACGTACTTTGTCAGGTCAATGTAGGTATTGTACGTTCCCTGCACGCTGGAATATCACTGCCGCCGCCTGTTTCAAAGCGCAGCGTGTAGTAGGTGACGGGTGGATTGTAGCCACCGCCACCGCCGCCGGTGTAGGTCCAGTGGGCGTAGACGGTGGCATTTGCATGGAATACGGTATCCGTCGTGATCTTTGTTCCGCCGCTCTTTTCGGTGTACCAGCGTAGAAGCTGTAACTGCCGCTTCGGGAGGCGCTGGGCAGAGAGGTCAGCTTCCGATCGGTGGTGGTCATGCTGCCGACAGAGGCGTACCGCCGTTGCCGTCAAAGGTGACGATGAACTCGGTGAGCGCAGGAGGTGCGTCCTTCTCGAAGATGGCCTTGACATCAACATTGCCGTCCGGCATGGTGAACTTGTTGTTGGTGATTACAAGTCCTGCTGGAGATTCGACCTGCCACCCTTGAAGTGGTAGCCGATTTGGGGCGTAGCGGTCAGGGTGATCTCCGTGCCGGCCGCAGCCTTTGCATGAGAGGCGGAAGCCGTGCCGTTTCCGTCATTACTGACGGTGACGGTGTAGGTGGTGGGGGTAATAACGCTGTTTTCCCACAGCGCCTTGATTTCGGTATCCACGAGCACGGTGTAGGAATCTCCCACCTTGTACTCCGTGCCGCCGATCTCCCAAGCCTTGAACTCCTGATCGGCGGGAGCAGTGAAGCCGCAGGCGGGCAGGATGTAAATTGTCCCTGCATTGACGGTCACGGAATCCATGCTGCCGCTGCCGCCGCCTGCGTTGAAGGTGATCGTACAATCCGCAAGCGGCGTACCCTCACCCACTGTGACCTCCGCATCGGGCTGGCAAAGTGGTTGTGATCCTCCGCATAGCGGACGAAATAATTGCCGGCCGGCAGGTTTTCAATCTCGATACCGGTGCAGGCGGTGTAGATAGTTTCGCTCTCCGCACGGTATTCCATCGTTGCATCCACGCCGGTGATCTTGCCGTCGCTGTCGCCCTCGGTAGTGGGCGCGACACCGATCAAGTCGTTAGGCGCTTCCTGCGTGGCTTTGCCGATGCTCCACGCTGCGGTCACGGCCCCAGTGCTGCCGTCCGCCCATCTGTCGGTCTTGGATGTGACGCGAACGGTGTAATCGCCTGCGTCTGTGGCGGTGTTGCCTGCGATGTCCATTGTGGCGGGATTATAACCGCTCACGGTTGCGGTATGCTCGGAGCCATTGTAGGTGTAGGCTCCGGTGACGCTGATGCTGGGCTTGCCGGGATCGGTGGGTGCAGGCGGCGCGTCCTTCTCGAAGACAGCCTTGACCTCCACATTGCTGTCCGGCATGAGGAACTTATTGTTCTCGATGGCCACGCCGCCGCTGATGACTTGCCACTCCTTGAAGTGGTAGCCCTTTTGGGCATGGCGGTCAGGGTGATCTCCGTACCAGCCACGGCCAATAAGGGAGATGCGAAAGCTATTCCGTTGCCGTCCGTTTTCACGGTGACGGTATGCTTGGTGGGTGCAAAAGGTGAATCCTCCTCGAAGATAGCTTTGATCGCCACATTGCTGTCCGGCATGGTGAACTTGTTGTTGGTGATTACAAGTCCTGCCGGAGATTCGACCTGCCACTCCTTGAAGTGATAGCCGGTGTTTGGCGTGGCAGTCAGGGTGATTTCTGTGCCGGCCGCAGCCTTTGCAGGAGATGCGGAAGCCGTTCCGCCGCCCTCTGTGGTCACGGTGACGGTATACTTGGTGGGTGCAGGAGCGCGCCCTCCTCGAAGAATGCCTTGACCTCCACATTGGTGTCCGGCATGAAGAACTTATTGTTCTCGATGGCCACACCGCCACTGATGGCTTGCCACTCCTTGAAGTGGTAGCCCTCTTTGGGCATGGCGGTCAGGGTGATCTCCGTACCAGCCACGGCCAATAAGGGAGATGCGAAAGCTATTCCGTTGCCGTCCGTTTTCACGGTGACGGTATGCTTGGTGGGTGCAAAAGGTGAATCCTCC
>ENA-OQIR01000245-OQIR01000245.1-human-gut-metagenome-genome-assembly--contig:-NODE-245-length-25686-cov-2.398294_pt1 | contig 25686 bp, 28 predicted proteins | sample MGYA00242580_ERZ504745 | MGnify/ENA primary metagenome ERZ504745 (study PRJEB26092, sample SAMD00036214) | human gut metagenome | host: Homo sapiens | study: EMG produced TPA metagenomics assembly of...
TACGTACTACTTAGATTGAAAAATATCTATAAGATCACTCGTTTAAAGGATTTGAAGAACGAATGGTTATTCGCATAAGTGATAAAACGCAAAATTATAGCAAAGTCACCAAATTGCTAGTTAAGCCTATCTTTTTAACCCATTTTCAATATTAAAACTTACAGGTTCTTCTTCACTCGATGCGTAACAGTCATAATCACTACTATATATTGCGACTGGATTGTCTAACATTTTATTAAGTAGAATTAATACTTTTTCAATCGCTACATTTAAATTAGATTCGTTCAATAAAATGCCACTGAAAATATCATGCATCGAAACGAAATATAATCGGTTTGCTGCCTCTTTACTATATATTTGTCCTAATATATATTTTATAATTCTAAAATAATTTTGATTTTGAGATATTTCTAAAACAGGAATATGATTCTCTTCACAAAACTTAAATAAGGTATCCAATAAGTAAGATGGAATTGATTCATTTCGTTTAATAATAAATCCACTTATTTTTTTCTTATTTAACTCTTCTAGATGAAAAAGAAACATCTCTTCGCTCATTTTTTCAAATACCTTTAAACTAGTTAAAAGTAGTTCTCCACCAACCATATACTTCTTTATATCTAATTCTTCAATAATTCTAATTCCTTTTATTTCTCTGTCTACCCCCCCGAGATTTTTACCTATTAATCGAATCTGCAAATTTTCACTTGATTCAAGCAAGTCTTTTACGGTATACACAATAAGCACCTCACTTCCATGTTTATAGATCAACCTTAGTCATGCGCAAAAACATTCTCATGTTAGCCACATTATAATTTAACTTAAATTCTCTGTCTATAGATTTTAAAAAGGCAGATTCATTTTTTACTGAATCCGCCTATTTTTTGAATAATTCATTTTATTCTTATGATTTTTTAATTGTTTTAATTGAAACATATTCAATATCTTTTATTGAATAATCCTTCAATTTCAAGCTGTGCAACGATCTTTCTTTTTTTGGTATAAACTTGGTATAAAATGAGTTTATACTTTTCTATTTATTCTTTATATAAAGCATTTTACTATAAAAGGAATATATTGCCATGGCAAATAAAAAGCACTTTCTTCATAGTCAAAAAACCTCACTTTTATATAATTTATCATATTAAAGTTGAAAACTCCATCTAGCAAAAACATCATTTGCATAAACATTCCTTTATCGGTATAATACAAATGCAGAAAGACTACTGGATACAGTGGTCACTCTGAATTAAGGTCAAAAGACGCTAGCAATCCATTGTGGCGATGTGAACTAGTGTCTTTTACATTTTTCTATAATAATGAATGTGATTTTTAGTAATTCAACTAAAGCCAATAAAACCATGGCAACATCAATGTATAGATAAATATACATACAACACGTCCTCCTGCAAAAAAATCGAAGGATCCGCCGAGAACTCAAGCAGATTTCTTTTTTTAATTCAGAGGGTTCACCATTACTACATCCAGTAGCCAATTCCTATTATAAAACTTCAATGTGAAAACATTGTGAATTATGTTCAATAGTTCCTATTTGATCTAAAACGTGTTATTTTCGTTGAATTAGATACGATTTAGCATTCTAAAAGAACACAAAATCATCCTTTTACACATTTTTAGTACCATCTCTACTTATTTTAAAAAGCAGTTAGCCTAAAATTGACCAACTGCCATATTTATTGTTCTTGTGAAGTTCTAGCATCTACACTAGCTCTAATTTCATCCATTTCCGGTTGAATAGCTTCGTATTCTTTCTTGAACTCTTCATCCTGCAATTGTTGCACAAGCATGTCATCAAATGTTTTCATTTTATTTAATTCTATATTTCGTTCCTTTCCCTTTACCTTCAATTGCGATTACACCTTTTTGTTCCATATCTTTCAATAACTTTGTTGTTTTGGATTTACCAAAAGATATATATGGTGCAATTTCACTCATTGATTTCAACATATTTCTACTCAAAAGTTTATACACTACTTTTTCATCTTCCGTTAAATTTGTACTCTCTTCATACACAGGAAGTACAATTTGAATCGCATTCTCTGATACTTCAAAACTTGGTTTTATCAATGCTTCAGAATAAACTTGTTTAATTCTTGTAATACCTGTTCCAAATATTTCAACAAACCCCAATCTGTAAATACATTCGCAAGATTTCTGTTTTTTAAAACCGAAAGTTTTCCTGATAAATATTCATCCTCTGTGATTCCAGATGGTAATCCACCTGGAGATACAACTTCTATTTTATCATCAAACATAGATACTCTAATTTGTGAATCCACATCCCATACTCTATGGATCAAAGCGTTCGCAATAGCTTCTCTAAATGCTGCCTCAGGTACCTTTTCCACCATCTTTCGATCAGCTCCTTGAATTACTTCATATTGATAATAATCTCTAAATACACTAAGAGCTTTTTCATATATATCCAAGACAGATGTATTTTCAAAAGTAATCCTCTTTTGTATAATGCTGATATTTTCTCCAAATTTCACAATATCAATTCCGGGAAAATGATTTTTATCCGCTAAAAGACCAGCTGCATTATTAAAGCCATTCACGTCATCATATAGGTTTAATGTCTTTAAAGTATCTTTATTAAAAGTTTCAATCTGAATTTTTTCTTTAAGCTTACTTTGCAAAATTTCAAAAGACAACTTTTGATCTTTACAAGGCAATTCTTCAAACCGAATGTTTTTTCCTTCTAAGACAAGTCTTGAAACTCTAATGTATCTACTTCTATAGTTGAAGTATCGTTTCGTTTATATGCTTTTGATTTATACAAATATGGCTTCTGAAGACCACTCTTTACACTTAATTTTATCGTTTGCTCATTATTTTGGATTTCTAAAGTATAGTTTGGCTGAGGCGAAATACTATCATTGATTTTATTTTCAATATCTAAACAAGCTTGTTTCGCATTAGACAAACCTTTTATATTTCCATCATCATCCACACCAAAAAGAATCACTCCACCATCATAATTCGAAAAGGCACTCACTGTTTCTAGAAAAGTATTCGTAATTGTTTCTTTAAATTCTAGTATTCTTGTTTCTCGCATAAAGAGTCCTTTCCACTATTATTAAATATATTTTATGTATAATCACGCATAAAAATAATCGTATTTTTTTATGACTGATTTTACGCGTGATTTCAATCGTATTTTTTCCTTTTTTTGACTGGAATCAATCATATTGATTATGTAAGACCTATATAGCTCTTTTGTGATTACCATTCTTAAACCATTAACAATACGAATACAATAGAAGTCAAAACCATCATTTGCATTAACATTCCTTTATCGGTATAATACATATACAGAAAGACTACTGGATACAGTGGTCACTCTGAATTATTTTATGTCAAAAGACACTAGTTTAATCCGTTGGGTTTGGGTGAACTAGTGTCTTTTACATTTTTCTATAATCAATAATGTAATTCTTAGTATTTCTACTAGTGCCATTAAACACATGGCAACATCAATATATAGATAAATATACATAAAACACGTCCTCCTACAAAATCGGAATCTTTAAGAACTCAAGATATCATCCTTTTCATTCAGAGGGTTCACCGTTACTACATCCAGTAGCCAATTCCTATTATAAATGTCCAATGTGAAAATATTGTGAATTCCAATACGTTTGTAACGATTGTTCCTATTTGATCTAAAATAACCTATTTTCATTGAATTAGATGCTCTAAATTTCTAAATTCATATAGAAAAAGAGAACGTCGAGTAAGCGTTCTCTTGAAGAAGTTCTAAAATAATAATTGCAATCCCATCACAATGACCCAGTCTTAGAAATCATCAGTAAAACTACTGTTCTAATTTGTTTTAACACAAACACTCTTTCCAGAAAACGCAATTCCAAATTTCAATATTTTTTTCACTCCTTCACTCTTCATTTCAGAATCATATTCCATACTATGAATCTGACAAAGAGCTTCATCTGCCAAAAGTGTTAATTCATCATCATCAAGATTTTTTTTCCACTTTAGTTCCATAATCATTCCAGGATACTTATCATCTCTAGGTATTAAACCAATGTCAAATCTTCCTTTACCAGACTCTCTATTCGATTTTATTTTGTACTGATTATCCATCATCGAAATCAATCCTAAAATCATGCCATGATAGAAAGATTCACTGGCTGTATCATAGAAGCTAATTGTTTTATCCATATATTCCGAAATAGCTTTTTCTAGTTTAACATAATCATTTAAGAACAAACTTTCCGCAATCTTATCTGCAGTCGTTCTTGAAACTGCACCAATCTTCATCAAATGTGCCAAAATCTCACTTTTATAAACAGAAGCTATCTCTTTATTTGGAATCGATACTTGGCACAAATAAGATCCATCCGCCTGCAATTCTTTAATCGTTGTTTTCAAATATCCAGCTACCAATAATAAACTATAAATATTAGTTGGATCCTCTGTAAGTGAACGATAAACAACATTTTGATCTATTCTTGCCAAAACTTTACCCCCACGAATTAAAGAATAAAGCTTTTCTGTAATATCCTCATCCGCCACTTTTAAAACATCTTCGAGAATCTCATTCTTTCCAGTATTTACCCAATATGCCTGTGGAACACATCCCTTCGAAATATAATTAATGACTGACCACGGATTATAAATTTCTTCATTCCCAAATAAATATCCATCATACCATTCTTGAAGTTCACTCTCTTTTTCAGTAGCTCCATAATAATCTAACATTTCACTTACTTCTTCATTTGTGAATCCAAAATAACGATCATATGCTTCATCCATCACTGAATTCACAGTTAAATTATTTAATCCACTAAAAATACTTTCTTGAGCAATTCTCAAAATTCCAGTTAAAAAGCCGTAAGAAAGATTTTTATTATCCTTAAAAGCACCAGAAAAGAAATTTCTCATAAAGCCAATGATTTCATCATAGAAATCCTTAGAATACCCTTCCTGGATTGGAGTATCATATTCATCAATAATAATAATTGGAGCTTTATCATAATGAGATGCAAGCATCTTCGACAACTTTTCAAGTGAAAAAGACAATTCTACTTCATTTTCTGTTGCACTTAATACTTTATTAAAATATTCCTTTTCATAATCCGATATTTTTAAACTGCTCAACAATTCCTGATGCCTTCCATATTCTTCTTGAAGCAACGATTTAATTTTCTCTACAGTGGCCTGCCAAGAATCAAACTTTACATCTTTAAAAGTAAGGAAAATCACAGGATATTTACCTTGATGCAAACGATAGTCTTTCCCACACTTCCAAATATTCTTATCTTCAAAATATTTCGATGTATCCTCATCCGTCATTTCAAAATACACTCTAAGCATATCCATATTCAATGTTTTTCCAAATCTTCTTGGTCTTGTGAATAATGAAACCAATGGCTTTTGATCTAAAACTCCTTAATTAACATCGTTTTATCCACATAGTAATAATCCGATTGAGCACGCACATAGTCTGAAATACCAATAGGCAAAGGCTTTCTATCTGTAGTCATCCCTTTTTTACAATATTCACCAGATGAAATTCTTCCATCTACCGGTTTTGTTGCTTCGTCTGGAATTTCCCAACTTTTTCCATTCTTAACAGCACCAGGAATTCTTCCTGATTTACACAAACTCGTAACTGCACGAACACTAATATTCCAAATTAAAGCCATTTCTTTACAAGTTTTCATGTGAACACCACCAATCCTACTACCAATAGTATACCTATCATTCAGAAATATGTCGATTTTTCGGTAATTTATTTAGAAGAATAGAATTTAATAACGATATTCTTCTTTTAGAAAATTAAAAAGGTGCTATAAGCACCAGTTTTGTGAATTAAAATAATAATTGTAATCCCATTACAATGACCCACATATAAGCACAAGTCTTAGGAATCATCAACAATCCAATCATTGGCTTTGTCTTAGACCACAATGTAACTGGAATATAACAACCAAACGAAATAAGAAATAATAATAGCTGCAACCATACGGTTTAAGTGTAAATCATACATATTCCCTGAAATCGCATAAAGAAGAATTACACCCATTCCAGTTACGGCAAATACAACATTACGAATTAAAGACAACTTCCTATTTCCTTCTTCACTCGTCCAATTGTTTTGTGGTAAGAAACATACTACGATACGAATAATAGCTGAAATCCAAATCATAGCTTCAATCCAAAGTGGAGCTGTAAGCGTTGGGAAAGTTAATTTCCAGATAAACAATAAGATAATATAGAACACTGTCATTGTGATTGAAAATACCTGCAATCCAATACCAAGTTGTCTTTTGATTTTGTCATTTGTTCCATATACAGCTCTTTTAATACGAGGAACCAAATGGAATGCATCTCCACCACATAACGTTAATGTTAATACACCATATGAAATAAATAATGGATTTCCTTTTGAATATACAAAGAATAAGATTCCAGCAATTAAGTCAAAAATCAAATAACAAGCATCAAAAATAGCTTCCATTAAATCAGGAATTTTAGGTTTATAATTATTTTTACTCATTTGAAATCATCCTTTCTGCATTGTCATACACCTTTTGAAAAACATTCATAAACATCTTGATTTCTTCTTCCGTTAGACCATCAAACATGTCTTGCACAAACTCTTTTTGCGCCCACTTACCATCTTCAATCACTCATTGGCCAATTGAAGCAAATGAATTGTGACACGCTTTTTGTTCGCAGGATCCACTCTTCTTTCAATCAAGCCACGATTTTCTAATACTTTAAGTGAAGTTGAAACATGAGACTTTGTAGACTTACGAATACGAACAATGTCCGCCGCCGTATTATATTTTGGATTATTGTAAAGAAACATTAAGATGTCATATTCCAACTGTCTTAAATCGTATTTTTCACAAACACCCGCCATTTTCATCTCATAATATCTCGTTATCGTTTTGTCAACAAAAATCATTGACACAATTCTTAAAAAAAGGGATACTCTCATTAGGAGAGAAGAGGTTAAGGATGCGTACACAAAAACATAACCTGCAAGGAATAAAAGTATTCTTCTATATCTTAATGATTGCCATTTTAGGATGGTTTGTTTTCATGCAACTCTTTGGAGCCAACGAACAAGATCATGATGTTCAATCTCACTCTGTTGTCTATACACAATCATTTTATTGGGAAAAAGAAGATGGTTCGAAACAAAAAATAAATCTTCCAGGAAAATATGAAGTAAAACCAGGCCATACAATGGTTATTCGTACAACTCTTCCTAAAGATTATAATGAAACTTCCATTGCGATACGTTCTTCATTACAAGATGTTAAATTCTATGTAGATAATACATTACGTAAAGAATATTCTACAAAAGATACGCGCCTTGCCGGTAAAAATTCGGCGAGTCGATATATATTTTGTCCCACAACCTATAAGGATGCAGGAAAAACATTACGCATTGAACTTACAACCTATACTTCTAACTATTCTGGTGTAGTCAACGAAATCTATTATGGAAGTGAAGCCGATATCTGGCAATATATATATAATGATTATGGAATGTACACATTCATTGCCTTCTTTATATTATTTGCCGGCATTACATCCGTTCTATTTGGTACAGCCCTAAAATTTACATATCACACCAATTTCAGCATGGAATATTTAGGCTGGTGTATGATTATGGGAGCTATCTGGATGATTGGAGAATCCAAAGTTCGCCAAATTTTAGTGCCCAATGCATCTTCTTTAGCCTCATTATGCTTTGTGATGATCATGCTTTGTCCATTACCAATACTTTTCTATGCCGACAGTATCCAAAGCGGAAAATATCGTAAACTCTACAAAAACGTTGGTTGCATCGCCCTTTTAAACTTTGTAGTTTCGTCCATCCTATATTTGACGAAAGTTAAGGACTACATTGAAACATTGCCCATTGCCCAATTCATTCTGATTTGCGTATTTATTATGGTATTTATTCATTTATACCAATATATACATTCATCAACCAAATCCCGCTCAGACTACCTCTTACTATTCGGACTCTTTTTAGTTTTAATCTGCATAGCCATTGAAGGTATATCCGTTTATTTTGTCACTATGATTTCAGGCATCTTTATTGGTATTGGCATGATCATATTACTACTCGCAAACATTGTTCGTACCATCCATAAAATTCATGTTGTGGAACAAACACGTCATCAAAAGGAATTGGATATTGAAAAGAAAGAAAACAAAAAAATAACACTTCAAATGATGCAATCTCTTTCGACAACGATTGAGGCAAAAGACGAATATACAAAAGGCCATTCAAGACGTGTTGCTCAATATGCTGCTTTAATTGCCAAAAATCTTGGTTGGACAAATCAGGAAATTGAAAATATTAAAAGCTGTGCTTATCTACACGACATTGGAAAGATTGGTATTCCCGATCAAATTCTAAATAAGCCTGGACAATTAACGGAAGATGAATTTAATTTAATCAAACAACATCCGATTATTGGACAAGACATCCTAAAAGATATCACAATCATACCTCACTTAGGTGAAGTCACAAGAAGTCATCATGAACACTATGATGGTACTGGCTATCCCGATGGATTAAAAGGTAATGAAATTCCTATTCAAGCACGTATCATACGCTTGCCGATAGCTATGATGCCATGAATTCAAAAAGAATCTATCGTAATGCGCTTAGTATTGAACAAATTAAAGAAGAAATCAAAAAGAATGCAGGCACTCAATTTGATCCTAAAATCACAAATGTTTTCCTAAAGCTTATGGACGATGGATCTTTGTTTAACTTAGAACACGAAATTATTCCGGTTCAAGAAAATACAATTGATAAATTTATATCCGATGTTGTATCGACGATTAAAAATCAGGAAGAAACAAAGAACTACGACTATCTTACAGGCCTTCCTGTACGTAGTATAGGCCAAAAGTATATAGCGATTGCGATGCAAAAAACAACGGGATGCCTTATCTTTTTAGATATGGATAATCTTAAGAAAATCAATGATGTCTATGGACATAAAGCAGGAGATAGAGCTTTACAAAGCTTAGGAAAACTATTATTAGACATTCCATTAGATAAAATCACATGCAGAATGGGTGGAGACGAATTCCTTCTATTCTTACCAAAAGTAAGTATTGAAGAAACCGAAACTATCATGTCCGATTTAATCGAACAATTCAAAGGTATTGTAGAAAACGATCATGAAATTCATTTTGCGACACTCTCTGCAGGTATGCTCATGACCACAAAAAATGATAATTTTGAAGATGCTTGTTCAAAAGCTGACAAAGCCTTATATTATGTAAAACAAAACGGTAAAAACAACTATTCTTTCTACAATCAAATTCAACATAAAAATACATCCAATAATACGGCAGACCTAAAACAAATCGCCAAATCCCTACAAACAAGTGGAAGCTATACAGGCGCTTTAAGTCTAGACTTTAGAGAATTTACTCGACACTATGAATACATACACCAATTAATGGTTCGAAATCATTCTTGTTGTTATTTGGTGATGGTCACTATGGAAACTGTAGAAGACACACTTCCATATATTGAAAAAATTGAAGAAGCCTTAACACATATGGGTGAAGCCATCCATAAAAACATTCGAAAAGTCGAATGTTTGTACACGCTATAGTGCCATGCAATATTTGATCATTCTATCCCAACCAACAGAAGCAGAAATTCCAAATATTATGACACGCATTTTTATGCAGTACTATAAGCTTCAAGACAGCCAAAACTTCACACCAACCTATGAATATATCACAATGAAGGATTAAAGGAGATCGACTCACATGTCAATCTCCTTTTCTAATCTAACAACCACTTCCATGCAGGAATCATATCAATCTCAATATCATCACATTTTAATGTAGTTTCCTCACTATTTGTAATAAGAAGACACTTTGTATCCGGGATAAATTGATTCAATTTCACAAATGCCCTAGTTTCACGTTCTAAAGTATCTACATCACCTAATACTTGCATACTCACCTGTATTGCCAAATTTTCACTTGGAACATAAAAATCTACTTCGATATTATTTTCAAAGAAATACACATTTTCAAATCCATATCTTCGAATCAGCTCAACCGCAACCAAATTTTCCAATTGAGCTGTTTTGCAATCCAACAACATCAACCCCAACAGTCCAGTATCCATGAAATAATATTTTGGTGATGTTTTTTTGATGCATAGTTCTGTAGTGAAAATATTAAATATGAATCTAACATATGTCTACATAATTGATTACCGTTTGTTTCCAATCGAATCCCAGCACTTTTCACTATATTCGTTAACCGATTAAAAGACAAAGCTTTCGTTACAGACTCTGCAATCTTCTTTAAAATTAATCGAACCGCAAAATCATTTGTAATTTTGTTTCTTGTAATAATATCCTGTAAATAAACAGTTTGATAAATATTATTTAAAAATGGTCTTTTATTTTAATATCCACCAATTCAGGAAAAGCTCCATACGTCATATACTGTTCATATTGACTTACAATATCTGCACGCTTTTTTGTACCTATTTGATCAACCATTATATTCTCAATATGATTTGCACTCAAATATTCCTTAAAAGAATATGGAAATACATTCACAATCATGAATCTTCCACCTAAAGTAGAAGCTATTTCTTTGCTTAACATCTTACTATTACTTCCTGTGATATTGATTCGATACTTCATATCCGCAACTCTACGAACAAATTTTTCCCAACCATCAACATTCTGAATCTCATCTAAAAATAAGTATGGTTTCCCTTTCGAGCCAGAAAATTCAATACCAATCTCTAATATAGTATTTAAATCATCCACACCAATCTCCAATAGACGCTCATCCTCGAAGTTAACATATATAATTTGTGACGATGAAATTCCATCATTCATTAAATTGTGAATCTGTTGATACATCATATATGATTTTCCTGTTCTTCGAATACCGACAAAACAATAGTTCACATTTTCTTCTAAATCATAATCCCTAGAAATCAATAAATTATTAAGATACATCTCCTTTTGATCTATTATTATTTGTTTCAAAATATCTCGATTCATATACATCAACCTTCTTCACCTTATCATATCTAGATATTGTCTTACACACAAGACAATATTAACACTTTTTGTCTTATTAACAAGACAATATTCGTATGTGATTGTCTTATCCACAAGACAAAAGCCTTCCGAATAAGTCGAAAGGCTAATTAAACTAATCTTCATATGTGATTGTTTTTGAATTAACGATCTTTTTAAATTCCTCAAACAACGGATGTTTAGGAATAGATCTTAATTCTTTACTAATTCTATATGCGAATAATTGGAATACTTGAAGATATGTTAAGGATACAGTATCTGCACAAGGATTTAGTAACGTTAATACATGATCATCATCATATGCTTTATTTGTGATGTAATATACACGGTCTGACACAGCACGAGATGCTCTATAGATTTGGTATGAACGATCTGAAGTTTCATCTTGCGCATCAATGATAAATACATTGTGCTTTGGAGAAAGTTGCAAATTCGGTCCATGAATATATTCTTCTAATTCATATGCACAAGAAACAACCTTCACAGTTTCACCAATCTTTAGTGCTGCCTCTTTAGCTACACCTTCACAAGGACCACAACCAGCTGCATACATATTTTCCATAGATAAGAAATTCTTTTTAAACTTTTCTAAGAAGGCTTCTTCACGCACAAAATTTTCCTTTTGCATAGAAGCATAACTTTCACAATATGCATCAAGCCAAGCTGTATCAACTGCTTTTCCTTGTTTTTCTAAAATTGCAAACGTAAGTTTTATTAAGAATAAGGCAAGTGTTGTTACACCCTTAGTAACATACCCCTCCTTTTCTTCGTCTACATAATCAATCACAACTTCAGCATGATCTTTAATATCACTCTTTAAATCCCCTGTTAAAGCGATTGTTTTACGATCTAATTTTTTTAATATATCCAATGCATCTAATGCATTTTTACTATATCCACTCTGTGAAACGACAAACACAAAGTCATCTTCACACAACACTGGATAGTATGCGAATGTATATGGATTTATCACAGTGACATCTACACCTAAATATTTTTCCATAACATATTTAGCACACCAAGACCCATTTCCACTCGAACCAGAAGCTATAATCTTAATATTTCTATAGTTTCCATCCATATAAACCTGAGCCAATTTATCCGTCTGCTTTTTATTTTTATATACTGAATTTAAGATGTCCTGCGTCTGCAAGACATAATATTCCATTGTTTCTAATTGTTCCATGTTCTTTCCTTCGTGAAATTATATTCTAAATCGATATGTGTATTTGTCACTACGAATGTAACTATGCGTATATTCCACGACAGTATGTTCCTTGTCAAATCCAATATATTGAAAACGATATACTGGTTCTACAAGATTACCCAAAAGCTTTGCGATACGATCATCTGGAAATTGTACAATCAATGAACGATGGAAGTCACAAGGATCATGATCTTTTGTGGCCATGAAATCATATAATGACACTTTTGAAAAATCATAGTTTTCAATGCCCTCTACATACTTATATGGTATATAGGCAATTTCCACTGAAAAAGGTTCCTCATTATAATAACGAACACGCATTAAACAATAAACGTCTTCTCCTTCTTCTAATTTCAAATGTGCACGAATTGAAGTCGTCGGTTCGATTTTTTCCGCAACAATGACCTTACTATCAATCGTAAAACCCTGTGCCTTTAAAAAACTTGAAAAACCACGATGATCATCTGCCGCATCATAGTTTCCCCAAGCCGGTTTTACAATTTGTTTTGCGACAAACGTTCCTTTATAAGGTACCTTGATTAACACGCCATCCTCAATCAACACATTCAGTGCAGAACGCACAGTTTCTCTGTTCACACCATATTTTTCAGCCAAATCTCTTTCGGACTCCAAACGCTCACCTGGCAATAATTCTCCATTATCAATACGATTTAATAATGTATTTTTTAATTGTAAATATAAAGGTATACGTAAATCCATAATCAACACTCCTCATCCGCATAAATAAATCGATTCATTCGCATCACAGACTCGTGATAACTCTTATATTGATTATCATCTGTATACAAAACCCCTCTTCGCAATACTAAAGGACTGTTTTCTTCCACACCCAAATATTTACTTTCAGTTGGATTTGCGTTTACTACAAGAATTTCCTGCTCCCCATGCGTAAATTTCACATCATAATATTTTTCTAAGATTGAAAACAATGAATTATTCTCTAAGTCTTTATCTAATAATCCAGGAAATTGTTCTGCTTCAAAATAAGCAGTTTCCAATGAAATAGCCTCTTCATCTAAATAGCGAACTCTTTCAAATTCAATTAATTTTGTTCCTAACGCAACACCCATTTTCTTAATTAATTTTTTATTACTTTCAAGTATCCTTAGAAAAATCACTTTACGATGCATCTCTTTGCCCATACTTTCAATACGCCCACTCATACTTGAAACGACATTCAATGTTTCTAAAATGCGTGGTTTCGATACATAATAACCCGATCTTTCAACACAATAAATCCAACCCTCATCGAGCAAGCTCTCTAACGCCAAGCGCACAGTTGCACGCTGACAATTAAATATTTCACAAAACTGTCTTTCGCTAGGTAATTTGTCATGAGGTTTAAATTCACCTATCTCAATCTTATAACGAATCTCATCCGCTATATAAATATCTCTTGTAATAGCCTTCATAAAAACCTCCTCATACACTAGTTTATTATACCATTTTTATTTTGTTTCTAACTGATCAAAAGCACTTAAAGTCTTTTCTTCAGCTGTCCAAGGCTTTTCATAATATCTAGAATTTGCACTTTCCAGTGACAGATATCCATGGTATCCATTGGCCTCTAAATCAAGAAGATCTTGTTTTAGATCTCTTGTTCCATCCGACCATGCCAAATGACCTGTTGGCTTTCCATCCACAAAGTGTGTATGGATCACATCTTTTCCAAATGCATCAAAATAATCTTGAATTGTATTATTGACTCGTGCCATTGCACCAAAATCAATACATACCTTTAACTGTGGATGATTTACCGCATCCAAATATGCCTTTAATTGTTCTACACTATTCACAAGAACAGATTCATCTGGTTGTAAAGCTTCGATTGCCACCAAAATATCATTTGCCTTTGCATAATCACAAACCTTACGCATCATTTCAACCGAACGATTCCATGCATCTTCTTTTGACTCATCATAATAAGCCCAGCCTGTTGTGATTAATATATGTTGGGCATTGACTTCTTTTGCGATATCCACCATTCGACAATAATATGCATATACATCTTCTTGACGTGATGGACTAGCCACATTGTTTGGCTTTGGATTTGTTTGTTCTGGACAAATCCCAATGATTTTTACATCATATTTTTTTGCGTATTCCTTAAGCTGTTCTACACTCTGACTTTTATTGTAGTCCACATAGAAATGCATAGGACCCGTCCAAATTTCTACATTTTTAATGCCTAAACGATTCATTTCCTGAAAAAACGTTCAAAAGAATAAAATCTATAATGACAGTTCATTCCGCATAATCGATCTTTAAAATTTTTCATTTATTTATCCTCATCAAAAATTAAAGGGTTGAAAAAAGTCTTTTCAACCTATATATATTATGTTCAATTATGCCAAAATACCGAAGAATGCACAAACAATACAAAGTGCCATCATCGCAAACATAATTACTAGTGGTTTAACTTTCTTATTTAACAACATATATACGAATCCAGTTAATAATAATGGTAATAATCCTGGGATGATTCCATCAATAATAGCCTGAACTGTTGTAGCTGATTCTCCACTACCAATCGCAATTGGAACTGTCAAATAAACCATTTCTGCAGTCATAGCACCTGCAACTGTTAAACCTAAGATACTTGCTGCTTTACTAATTAGATCCATTACACCAGATTCTTCTGCAGAAGTAATGAAGTCTGAACCAAATTTGTAACCTGCATATACCAATACGTAACGTAAGATAAAGCTAGGTACGTTGAAAACCAATAAGAATAAGATTGGTCCTAAGATACTTCCTTGTAATGCTAATGAAGTACCTACACCAGTAGCTAAAATTCTTAATGTTCCCCAAATAAAACTATCACCAATACCAGCTAATGGACCCATGATAGCTGTCTTAACACTTGAAATAGAAGTTGTGTCAAAGTTTTCCATGTCATTTGCACGTTGTTCTTCCATCGCAACAGTAATACCAAGTGGCAATGTAATACATTGTGGAGTTGTATTGAAGAACTCTAAGTGACGTTTACATGCTTCTTTAAGATCTTCTGGATTTGTATAGATTTTTTGTAATGCTGGAAGCATTGAATATAGATATCCATCATTCATCATACGTTCATAGTTCCACGTATGTTCCATTGTAATGGCGTGTAAGAATACTTTTCTTAAATCTCTTTTAGTAATAACGCCTTTGTATTCGTAATTAGAACTCATCTAAGCCATCTCCTCCCTCAACAACTGCAACTTTTTCTTTTTGATCTTTTTCTTTAAAGAACATTAAGACTACATAAGCCAATGCGAAGATTGCGATTGCTGTTGTATTTAATCCTAAATATTGAACTGCGAAGAAGCCAATGAAGAAGAATGGAGCAATCTTTTTATCCATAATCATCTGTGCTAACATCGCAAAACCTAATGCCGGGATAATTCCACCTGAAATATTAATACCTGTTTGTAACCATTCTGGAATTTGACTTAATAATCCAACTACAGCTTCACTTCCAAAATAGAATGCGCATGGAATTACTACTAAACGAGGTAAGAATGAAGCATAACCACCAAAGAAATAGTGGAATTTAAATTTTCCAATATTACCTTCTTCAATATCTTTATCCATCATGTGAGTAAAAACCAACATGATTGGAGCACTTAATACTGAGTTCAATGCCAACATAACTGTAGAAATTGGTAAACCTAATGCCAACGCTGTCTCAGGACCTGCTCCAGCTTCGATTGCTAAAGCTGTTCCTAAGATAGTTCCTGAAATCATATCAGGAGGTATGTACGCACCAATTGAAACTGCACCAATAAACGCCAACTCAAGAGTAGCACCCATAATAATTCCTAATTCTAATTGACCAAACGCTAGACCTACCAATGGTCCTAAAACTAGCGGTCTTTGAATTAATGATGTACCCAACAAGAATTCTGAAACCGCGAAAAACGTGATCAAGAAAATTAATAAAGTCTTAACTAACATCTTATTCTTCTCCTCTAAATTTTTTTATTTTAATAAATCTTTTGTATTAACACGTTTGTCTGATGGAACCATCTGTGTAAATACATCAAATCCATCATTCATTAAATCTTTTAAAATTTTTTCATCGTTATCACTTACATAAACTGCTGTAGAAATTACGTGACGATCATCTGTTGGTTTTGTACCACCAAGGTTGATCTCCTTAATATCTAACGCTCTTGCAAGTCGATCAGCATCTTCAACACTTTCAACTACGATAAACAATTTGTACTTATCTGTAACACCAGATTTGATTGCTGCAACCGCATCATCAACTGTTTTAGCTACAACCTTTACGCCACTAGGTTTAGCCATTTTAATAGCTGACATACGCAATTTGTCATTCAACAAAGTATCACAAGCCAACAAAATACAATCTGTACCAAGTTGTTTACTCCAACTAAAAGCTACCTGACCATGTAATAAACGGTGATCAATACGAAGTAATTTAATCATTGTACTTCTCCTTTCAATTTTTACAACTCATCTAAATCTGAGTCAATTTCTGAATCATTACAATATACGATACCTGTTTTAGCATCTTCAACGCATGTACGGATTGCTGCTGCAACATCATCGCATTCACGACAAGTCAATAAGATTGACATTGCCAAAATTAAGTTTGTTCCTGTTACTAAATGAACATTCCCCTTAGTTGTTAGCTCCAACAATTCGTTGTTTACGCTACCACCCAATAGATCTGTCATAATTACAAATTCATCTTCAGGATGATCTTCAACTTCTTGAATCACCAAAGGCTTAAAGAAAGCTCGCCCTCAGCATATGCACAATATACGGATAAGTTGTCTTGTTTTCCAAGAATTAATTCAAGTGAAGTTTTGATTCCTTTAGACATATAAGCATGTGATGCTAAAATAAATCTTCTCATCAATACATCCTCTTTTCCAATTACGTACACTTGATTTATACCACTCGATTATGCCCGCTTGCGAGTGGTATGTAAATGCATACCACTTGTACAATCAAAGTATACCAGTAACCAAAACATATTGCAAGCGTTTACATGAAAAAATTAATTTTCTTCTGAATTCCAATATTTAATAATGTTATACGCATCCAAAATATCACTTGCGATCACATCCGCTAAACCTTGATTGAAATCATAACGATTATCTTCTTTGGCAATCACACGAATATTTGCACCAATGCAAGCCTGTATACCATATGTTGAGTCTTCAATTGCTATTACCTCTTCTGGTTTTAAATTTAATCTTCTTAATGTCTCCAAATAAATTGCTGGATCTGGCTTAGTCTCTTTAAAATCTACTCCACTAACCATACAATCAAAATATGATGCAATACCGCACTGACGAGTTACCTTCTTAATATTTTCCATTGAAGAACTTGATGCAATCGCAAGCTTATATCCTTTCGCCTGTAATTTCGGTAACACATATAATACATGCGGATTTAAAATTGTACGATAATCCAACCCTAATTCTTTCGACCACATGCCCGCCTTAATTTCTTCAGGCGAATATTTATGATTTAAATATTCAGACATAATTTCAAACATTTTATCATCCGAAGCACCCACAATTTTATTCATTTCTCTTTTCAGTTCTAAATAACCAACATCTTCTTTAAGTTCATCCAAAATATAATTAATGACTTCCTGCAAATAGATTGGTTCTGAATCCACTAAAACTCCATCCATATCAAAAATAATACCTTTATATCTCATATTTAACCCCCATATAAAAGAAAACCACCCTTATTTACAGAGTGGTTTGACATCGCACATTGACTATTAATATTCAAATTGTCTGTAGTAACGACGATATTGTAAGTTGTGTTTAGTATATGCTTCGTAATGTCTTGATAATCTTCCTGTAATACAAGCAGTGGTGATCATAGGAACGATGAATTTTCTAAATTCATTGTCTAAACGAACTGCATATTCACTCGCATCGAATACTGCATATTGGCAGTTGATCTTTTTACAGAATTCTTCAACACGATTATCTTGAGCTCTAAATTCATCTTCACCCTTAACGATAAATACTGGAACTTTGTCTTGAATCAACTCTAATGTTCCGTGGAAGAATTGTGCAGCATTTACTGGACGGCAACGAATCCATTGCATTTCTTCTAACATACACATAGAGAATAATAATGTTTCTCCCCAAAGTGCACCAGAACCTGTAAAGATTGTATATTCAGCATCATATAATTCAGAAGCCATCTTCATTCCGATTGGTTCGAATTTTTTCTTAATTGCTAATAAGTCTTCGAAAATATATTCAGATAATTGATCTGCAAAACGATCATAAGCATCGAAATCTCCACGTAAATTCATTAATTTGTACATGAAATATGCTTGTAATACATATGAGTGTTCGCAATATCCAGTAACAACAGGAGCATGAACTACATAATCTAACATTTGTCCCAATTTACCTTTTTTGTCAGTAAATGCAACAACACGGATTCCTTCTTCTTTCATCCATTTAGCAGCTTGAACGATTTCAACAGTATCACCAGAAGAACTAGCAGTAATTACTAATGAATCTTTATTTAATTTCTTTGGACGAACAGTGTTCACATCAGCAGCATTTACTGAATAAATATCTACATCTGACATTCTTGAAATTAAATATTCATAGTGACCAAACTCAAACTCAGTACCGCCAATACCTAATAAGAAAATGTTTGAATAACCTTGATCATGAATAACTTTCGCTAAATCTTCAGCCTCTTTACGCTGGCCAACTACAGCCTTACCATCTTCCAAATACTTTGGTTCATCGAATTTAATTAATTCAACTCTTTCACTAACAGTCATAATTTCCTCCTCTTAGGTACGCCAACAACCTCGGCACTGGTTCGTATTTACATACCATTTGTACACACTTAATATACCAGTTCTTTTTAGAGAATGCAACACTTTTTTGAAAACGTTTACTATTTTTTTAAAGTAACAAAAAAAGCACCTGTAAACAGATGCCTAAAATTCAAATAAATCATCAATCGTTAGTAATACAGCTCCATCTTTTTTTGCTTGCCTTACTACTGAATCTGAATACCCAGATTTACTAATAAACCACAAATATCTCTCTTCTAGATTTGGAAATGCTTTTGTAGCCATTACTAAATCTTCATACTCATCATATGGCATTGGCTGAGAAGTGAACTTACACTCCACAAAAATACCTTTTTTACCAGTACGGTCCAACGCAAGCAAATCTACATCGTCCTGTGCTTTTAAAGCTGGATTTGTACCCCACCATTTACCCAAATGATAAGGTATGAAAGGAAGCTTTCTACATTTAGCCAAACGAATCAAATATTCTTTACAAATATCCTCAAACACATCCCCCATTAGATTGCTTATATCTTCCATAATTTCCTTAGACGCATCATTTGCTCCTAACATGGCATAGTAAGAATTGTTTGTGAATTCATAGCGAAACCAAAATTTAAAGAAATTATCCTTAATCACATAAATCGACTTCTTGCTCGTTTCTTTATCACCACAAGGAATCCTTTTTTCAATCAAACGAAGTGTTTGTAGCGTAATCAAATATTTAGATACCTTTGTACGCTCCTCATGAATATAGTCCGCAATATCAACCACTTTATTTCTTCCATTCGCAATGGCAGCTAATATACTACTATACACATTAGTTTCTCTTAATTCTGCCTTTAATAAATTATCCGGTTCTTCATAAAGATAAGCTCCATTACGAATAATTTTATTCGCTATATTTTTTTTAATGGATAGATTGGGATCAAAAGCCTCTAAATATCTTGGAATCCCACCCAATATTCCATACGCCAACAATTTATCTTCATTACTATATCCAGGAAAAAACGCACTACTCTCTAGATAATCAAATGGTTTTATTTCTAAAGTCGATGTTTGTCGGTCATGAAGCGGACTTTTTCTACCCATTACATCACTTTCCATAATACTTACAGAAGATCCACACAAAATTAAAAAGATATTTTTCTTTTTCCAGTTATGATCAATCACATGCTGCAATATTGACTTTACAGAAGGATTCTCATCAATAATATAAGGAAATTCATCAATTATCACGGCAATTTTTCAGTAGCTTCTCTCCAATATAATTGAATGCATCCTCCCAACTTTTAAATGACGCTATGAAATTCTTATCAAAATGATACTGAATCACTTTAGAAAAGTCCTCTAAATTTAGCGCATCATTCTTTTCTCGAGCAGGAAAAAATATTGAATTCGAATGTTCGGCAAACTCCTGAAGAATTGTTGTTTTACCAACTCTTCTTCGACCATACATCACCAAATATTCAAAACTGTCACTATTATATAATTCATTCAAATGATTTAATTCTTCTTTTCTTCCTAACATCAAATCACGTCCTTCATATTTGTATACTTACGAGTAGTATACTCTAAAGTATACAAATATTCAATGATTCTTTCACTGTTTTTCTTTATTCTCCCAGTTCATCCAACATATCATCTACACCATCACGATAACTTTCATCATTATCATAACGATTCTCATCATAATCACCAGAATATGCATCATCACTTCCTTCATCATAAGATGAAGACGAAGAAGATGATGAGTTTGAACTTTGTCCCTCTTTCTTCTTACGTTTTTCTTCCCTTGCCCTAAATTCATTTTGTTCAGATTTCCGCCTACTCTCAATACGATACTGCTCCTGTGCATATCCCATTCTGCCTCTTCCTTTTTCAAAGAAATATATCCATATCCAAACAGAAGTCCAATAATGATCAAGAAAATAATTCCACCCTTACCATTTGATGTTTCCTTCTGTTTAATAGCTACTGAAGCCCTAGCTTGATTTACCTTTCTCGAAAATTGACTCACATGCTCACTACAAATCTTCGAAAGATCTTGTTTACACTTTTATTAGATGAAATGCCACTTCTGATTTACCTTACGAACCTTTGAAGATTGTGCTTTAGACGGAGTTGTCTTCACCATTTTAGGTGGTTCAACCATCACTTTCTTATGTATATCAAGTAATCTTATAAATATAAAATGAGCTAGCCAATTAATAAAGACATTCTCAAAATCAAAACTCATACATGTTAATACGCTAAGAAACGCAAGTAGATCATCATCAAAATAATCATCCTCGCACCAAGGCTCCTCATAAAGCATTTCTTGAACCTCATCCTCTGACTTACCATCATAACGAGATATAAGTTCCTCATCACTCATATCTAAGATTTCCTTAACGCCATCCCCTACAATCTTTTTACGCGTTTCTATATCTAATTTTGACTTTTTCACAATCTTAGGCAATGTTTCTTTCTTCTTTACAGAAGCAGGTACCTGCAGCTGCTTTGTCTCCTTCTTCTTTGAAACAGGAACATCCACACCATACTGATGCATTACCTGTATTAACTCTTTAGTTAGTAAACCCTTTTTATTAGCATGAATATAAATCTCTTCATAGATTGGACAAAGACTACAAGCTTCACTAAACTTATCTTCTTCAATTAAAGAATCAACAGATTGAACAAACTCATACGAACTGTATCCCTTAATACACTCTTCGCAAATACATGCATAGAAATTCCTTAAGTAAACAGGAATAAACACAGAAGTATAGAAATCATTTTCTTTACATCGTTTTGAAACGTCCTCAATATGTTTCTTAACCCGACTCGAATCCAAAATCATACAATATAGCGTACTTGCAAATAGATTGCACAATATACCAAAATTTACATTTAAACAAGACTCTAACATCTTCTCCTTTACAAGCTCTATTTCTACATTAATCTGACTTGTACTCCCCTGCATCATAAGCACTTGAATCTTTTCTAAGCTCGATATATCACGATTCAAATTATTCGTGTTCATATTTGAAAAAGGAAGTTCAATATCTTTATATTCACCACAAATCAATTTATCCTCTACATCATTTACTAAACCTGAATACTTTTCTTTACACGCATTATAATATTCATACCAATCTAGAAACTCTTTTGAAATTATTATATTTTCCATTCCCTATACCTCTGGTCTTATACAAATTTTTATACTGTTATTATAACCTTTTCGATCTATGATTTCATTTTAATGCTGGTATAATGTTGGGTATGAACTATCAAAATATACAAAGCGGATTATCCACCGCATTTCTAGACAAAAATATATCTTCCAACGTTTTATATCGACCTCAATTTATTTCAAACGATTATAAGAATGGAAGAAAAGTATTAAGCGCCATTGAAGATGAACTATTACACTGCGACTCCTTTTTAATCAGTGTAGCCTTCATTACGATGGGAGGTATTACCCCCTTACTTCAAACGCTTCGTACTTTAGAAGATAAAGGCATCAAAGGTAAAATTCTAACAACGGACTATTTAGCTTTTAGTGATCCAAAAGCATTAGATAAACTCGCTACATTTTCAAATATTGAACTTAAAATGTACCTAGTACCCGACTCAAAGAATGGCTTTCATACCAAGGGATATATCTTTCAATCAAATGAAATCTATAAGATCCTTATAGGTTCTAGTAATATGACGAATACAGCACTTACTACAAATCGAGAATGGAACACAAAAATTGTGTCCACAAAATCCGGAGAATTTGTTTCCGAAATGTTAGATGAATTTGAAGAATTATGGAATCATCCAAATACATATTCCTACAATGAATTCATTGGTGCTTATAGAGTGCATTATGAAGAATACAAAAAAGTGAAACAAAAAGAAGAAATTAAATTACCTTCTAAACAGCTGATCCCAAATTCTATGCAACAGGCTTTATTTCAAGTCTTAGAAACATTCGCAATTCAAATGAATCGAAAGCACTTTTAATCTCAGCTACCGGAACCGGTAAGACCTATGCCTCTGCCTTTGCACTTCAAGACCAAAATCCAAAGAAAGCCCTATTTTTAGTGCATAGAGAGCAGATTGCCAAACAAGCTCTTCAAAGCTACAAAAATGTATTTAAAGATACAAAAACATTTGGCCTTTTATCTGGAAATAGTAAAGATATCAATGTAGATTATTTATTCGCAACAATGCAAACGATGTCTAAAAAAGAAGTGTATTCAAGTTTTGATCCAAATACATTTGATACGATCATCATTGATGAAGCACATCGTATTGGAGCTAAAAGCTATCAAGAAATCATGGAATACTTTAAACCAAAATTCTGGTTAGGAATGAGCGCAAGCCCAGAAAGAACCGATGACTTTGATGTATATGCAGCCTTCGACCATAATATCGCATATGAAATACGTCTTCAACAAGCTCTAGAAGAAAACTTATTATGTCCATTCCACTATTTTGGCATTACCGACTTTTTAACAGACGGAAATGAAACAGATTTTACGAACTTTAACTATTTAACATCCAATCAAAGAGTTGACTACATTATCAAACAAACTAATTATTATGGCTATAGCGGAGAAAGAGTCAAAGGACTCATGTTTTGCAGCTCCAAAAAAGAAGCGGCTGCCCTTAGTGAAAGATTAAATTTGAGAGGCTATAGAACCCTAGCTCTAAGTGGAGAGGATTCTCAAGAAAAAAGAGAAGATGCGATTGATCGCTTAGTATCCAATACAAGAAGTGACTATCTACAATACATATTAACTGTAGACATTTTTAATGAAGGTGTCAACATTCCTGAAATCAATCAAGTTGTGTTATTAAGACCCACACAATCGCCTATCGTTTTTGTGCAACAATTAGGTCGAGGATTAAGAAAATCACAAGACAAAGAATATGTTGTCATTCTAGACTTCATCGGAAACTACAAAAACAACTTTATGATTCCAATCGCCCTATCTGGAGATCGTTCTTACAATAAAGACAATATAAGACGCTATGTATTAGAAGGTGAAAGAATCATTCCAGGATCCAGTACGATTCACTTTGATGAAATCAGTAAGAAACAAATCTTTGCGTCAATCGACAAATTATCAGGTATTACAACTTTTATTAAAGAAAGTTATAAAAATCTTAAATATAACTGAATCGAACACCCCTTCTTATGGACTTTTTAAGCAACCATGAAGTTGATCCACTTGTGATTTTAAAAGAATATAAAACCTATTATAAACTTTTAGAAGTATAGATGCCTCTAGTATAGAAAAGCCATTAAACGATAAAGAACTAACCGTGTTAGAATACTATTCGAGTATTATCGCAAATTCAAGACGACCTATTGAAGCCGAGTTATTAAATCAAATTATAAACTTGTATACAATAGAACCATTCGATTTACTGAATCAAATTAACTCGAAGTATAACACCCAATTTAATATGAATCATCTTAATTCTGCATTATCTAATATTACAGGAAATTTTATTAAAACCTCAGCAGAAAAAGATAAATACACACTATTAAACTCCGTTATTCTACACAATGATGACAAGCTATCTATTTCTAATGATTTTAAGAACATCCTCACAAGCACTCAATTCAAGGGATACATTCAAGATTTAATTGATGTATGTATTGAGAAAAATAAATCGCTTAGGAACAAAAAGAAAGACACATTTGGCTTTATCATGTATGAAAAGTATTCTCGAAGAGATGTATGTCAGCTGTTGAATCATATTAAAGACGATGCATCAACAATGTATGGAATGAAACAATTAAACAAAAATACATGCATATTCGTAACATATCATAAGGCAGATGGAATAAATGGAGCTGAATATTTGGATGGAAAGCCTAACTATTCTGATTCCTTCATGGATTCTCAAACATTTATGTGGAATTCTAAAATAGGGAACGGTCCTGAAAGTAAATATATGAAGGAATTCACATCAGGTGAAACAAAGAGATTATTCGTTAAAAAAAGTGATGGAGAAGGAACCGATTTCTACTACATGGGAACCTTTGAGATTGACAATATTAAAGGTACAACCAAGAAAAACAATAAGGGAGTTCTTCAACCCATTTGTGATGTTACTTTAAAAATGAATGAATCCATTCGAGAAGATATTTTCGATTATTTACAACAATAAAGGAGTGATTTTTTGAAAACAATACGCGTAGTAGCCGCCATTATTAAAGATGGTAATAAAATATTCGCCACCCAAAGAGGCTATGGCGAATTCAAAGACGGATGGGAATTTCCAGGAGGAAAAGTAGAACCCAATGAAACAAGTAGACAAGCTATTGTTCGTGAAATTAAAGAAGAATTAGATACAACTATTCAAGTACAAGAATACTTTGATACAGTCGAATACGACTATCCAAACTTCCACCTATCCATGGACTGCTTCATTTGTACAATTCTTAAAGGAAACTTAACCCTATTAGAACATGAATCCGCCAAATGGCTATCTAAAGAAACTTTAGATTTAGTAGACTGGCTACCTGCAGATTTAGGATTAATAGCTAAATTAAA
>ENA-OQIR01000247-OQIR01000247.1-human-gut-metagenome-genome-assembly--contig:-NODE-247-length-25525-cov-2.511458_pt1 | contig 25525 bp, 31 predicted proteins | sample MGYA00242580_ERZ504745 | MGnify/ENA primary metagenome ERZ504745 (study PRJEB26092, sample SAMD00036214) | human gut metagenome | host: Homo sapiens | study: EMG produced TPA metagenomics assembly of...
TGCCAAAAAAGAACCCCGAAGACCCGAAATCCCGGGCAGACCGGGATTTTCTCCCGTCCACCTTACCTATTTTGCAATCTTCCCTCGTCCGCATAACTATAATAGTTATTGCCTGCCACAATCACATGGTCAACCAAACGGATGTCTAATGTTTCAGCGGCTTTTTTAACTGCTTCCGTCAAGCGGTCATCCGCACCGCTGGGCTTGCGTGCCCCTGACGGATGGTTATGCACCATGATAAAAGATACGGCGTTATAATACAATGCCTGCTTCATGATAACCCGTATATCCACAGGGGCGGTATTTATCCCACCGCATGAGATACGGACTTTACGGATGAGTTTGGACGAACTGTTCAGCAACAGCACCCACATCTCTTCAGTAGCAATATCGCACAAAACAGGATGCATCATTTTATAAACATTATTGCTGGATAAAAGCGCAGGACTTTCAACTTGCCCTTCTTTCAGCCGTTTATATAGCTCAATCGCCGCATAAGCGACTTTTTTACGGCTGGGTGTCAGTGTTTCCAGTACATCAGACAAACACAATCCTTCTATTTCCATCTGTTCATACTTATATTCTTCACGTTTCAGTTTCTCACTGTTCGTCAAGGTATAAATCAACTCGCTGTTTTCCATCACCCGATAAACGTCATTCACTTCAAATACGGTTCTCTTCGTTTTCATACTGCCAAAATTAAAAGATTAATACTCGCAAATATCGCTTGTCGCCCCAACCATAAATTTTTCCTCAACTGATTGGGAACAGTGCATTGAAGAGAAAGCGGGAAAGACGGATCAGAACGGGATTGAACTGGTAAATACTACCTCCCGGAATGGGAGGATGGAGATTTGGCTTTTCAATATCGGGCGTTCCGTCCACGCCTACCTTCGCAATGTTCCTATCAGTCAGGAAAAATCATCATACCTCTCTTCCGGCATAGCCGGAGCATAAAGCGTTAGGGATAGCAGGGAAAAGCCCGGAGGGTAACGAGGACTTGCAACGAATAACCCGGCCAGAAGGGAACGCCCTGAAAAACCGATTTGGGTATAGATGTAGAAGAACAGAACCGCCTTCCAAGCATATAAAGAACGTGAAAATCAACACATACTTCCGAAAAATCTTTTTCCGAAAGTATGTATAGGGCATGTGAAGGGAAAATTTATTTTCCCGGTCATTTCTATGTTACCGCTTTGGGGGTATTTAAAGGGGTTAGGAATTTAGGTTTTTATTATGTATTTTGGTGGATGGTTTTACACAGCCGATACCTTTTATTTAAAAATTTCTCTCTTTTATTTCACTGATATACCGACATATAAAAAAACAGGGATTACCTATTCCCTTCATCTACGGGTGGACGGTTTTACACAGCTGGCAAATGAAACCGGACGCTTTTACACAACTAAAGCGAAAGGAGTGGACGGTTCCACACAACTAGAAGCAACAACCGGGACACTTGTACACAACTAAAACAGGCAAAACGGATACCTCCGCACATCTAATTACCCAAAGAGGGACACTTGTACACAACTAATTTTGTAAAAAATCGTGAAACATGGACGATTCTACACAGCTGGATCGTTCATCTTCACCGCCCCGTCCGTTTCCGGAGATATGAACTCTTCAGGAGCAAGAGCAACTTCCGTTCCATTGACACTCTCCAACTCTTCCTGTGCCCATCCTTCCGGAAACCTGCCGAATACAGCCACGAAATCACTGATATATATCTGTTTTTTCTTTTCTACGCTTTCCGGGGAGTTTGCCCATAAAAGGAACTCTTTATACAGTCCGGCATCTTCCTCCACCTCTTTGACCTTCTTCCTCCTGACAGCCATATCCGTGTCCGGGTAGGCAATCTCGACATACAGCCCAAGCAGGTTCTTATAGAATTTCTTCACCACGACAGCATATTGTCCTTCATCAAAATAGTGCAGCGTATGCCTAGGAAACGAGAACAACACGGTATATGCCCATCTCTCATGATCGCCTTTCACAAAAGAGAAATTGAAATTGGTATATTTCAGGTAAGTATTCATCTTTTTCAGTATCGAGGCGACCTTCTTTTTCCGGTCTTTGGGTTCGGCAATCTCTATGCCGAACTTTTTAGCCAGCTGATCGACTGTTAGCACATAAAAGGAGCCTCATTCTTGGCGGTCTTATACTTGATCAGGTAAACCATCTTGGAAAGTTCCAGATAGAAATAGCGGTAACGGCTGGGCAGGCTACGGTAATCCTGAAGCTCCAAGAGGTTATAGAGCGAAAACATGAAATTCTTTATCTCCGGGCTTACCACTGCCGAGTACAGCCTTTTCGTTGACTTCTTCGTCTTGAAATCGGTCATTATGTCGAAACGTTTCAGGATCTGCACGAATTATAGGAGGTACGGCCATCCTCGCCAATAGTCGGATAGCAGAGGTTCCTCCACCCCCAGTTTATAGAGAGCCGCCTCAAACCGTCTCGATAGGATGCTGATTCTCTGTCCTGCCGTGTCGGTACATACATATTTCGGCTGCATATTCTTTCCGAACATGGCCGCGAGCTGCGACTATCCAGCTTGCGCTGCAAGTTGGTACGGTCATACCCCATCTTACGGCAGAAGTCTTCTACGGAGAACCAGGAAGTACCGAACAAGTCTTTGAGGTGATAGCTGCCCAGGTATATGATCAGATCGAGCATGACGTTTCCACCTGCCTCATACAACCGTTCAATCAGCACGGAATTATAGCTTTCCCCAAGCACCCTGGGGACACGGATCAGTTCTTTTGCCATGATAATACTTACAAAATCAATCCTTTCTCTGTTTTCATTGCCACAAAGATAGGCATACCGACCAACATACGCATCATACTTATCAATCAGTTTTAACGGTATGACCGGCATGGGAAAAGGAGAAGTACTTTCCTGAAGAGTGCTTTATCCGCCCTTCATCAAAAAGAAAGCATCTTACACCTGTACCCCATAGACATCCTATATTGCTTTTTCAGTTCTTCCGATAAAAAGGAACGGTCTATCAATACTTGCACCAATGGTTTCTCTTTGACAAACTCATCAAGCTCACGCTTTATCAATTATTGCCCAGTCCTATGCGTCGTCCAAATTCCTCGAAATCCTTCCGCCCTACCTGATGGGTATCACCCAAATTCATTCCTTCTTTAAACAATCCTTTATCAAGAGCGAATATTCGGGGTTCAGTCAAATGCAATGAGGTGTTTATCAAGTCATACGCAGGAGAAAGCCGATATTCGTTTCCTCTATTAATCAGAGAGAAATTCTTCAGATGCGCATCGTCATTCAGAGAGATGAAATTGAATACAATCAGCCTGAAGAAACGAAGCAAATCAATCCGGGCAGCTTTTACATATTTCTGTATTACCTCTGCACACTCTTCATAGCTGCCGTTGCAATATTTATAGTCACTTCCTCCATTCGCTTTCGTATATCCCATCAATGCCGCAAAATCCTCCTGCTGATATTTTCTCCCGTCATGAACATCAAATCGCCGTGTCAAATAAGAGGCTTCATCATTGCTGAAAAAGCAAAGCCCGTTGGCCGCCGTTTCTATTCCATATACCTGTGCCGCAATTTGCATGGTCAAATGCTCATTGGCTGCACAATAATTCCGGTTCAGTATATGGTAACTGCTGGGACACGGCTTTAATATATATGTTCCCTGCTCGCCTTCCTGTGTATAGCGAAGACACGATTCTTGTTCATCAACAATGACCGAATACTTGGGCTGTGCGCCCGACAATGAGATGCGCTTCGCATTCCGTATGGCTTCATTGGCCTCTTCACTGTTTGTCGAAGGGCTTGGCACTCTCAGATAATGGGACACCGCTTTATCGTCAAACATTTTTTTCGTGCGGCAGGAGAATAAGTATCGAATCCCTCTGCCAATGTCGAAGGACAAACTCTCAAAGTCATCATGGCAATACAGGTTTAATGGTTACGGCACCTATGGTATCATAGCGGGCGGTGGCCAGCAGTATGCCAAAGTCATCTTCGGCATCGATGTGCAACAATTGGGATTGCAGTTTCCGGTTTTCACCTTCCGACAACATATTAAAGAAGAACGGGAATAAGACCGTTGACCGATACGGCTCTTCACGTAATGGAAGAGTCAAGCTGACCGATGGATAATCCTCTTTTTCCAGATAAGAAGAATCATAGGTGAATGTATATTCTCCATTATCCTCTTCTGTCAACATCCCGGCTTTAATACCGTGCAAATAAACTTCACATCGTCTCATTTCAATTAACAGTTAAATTCAACTTTTCAATTCGATAGTCATTTGAAGCCCAAGCGTGTCAAGAATGGAAAGCAATGTTGCCAATTTAGGATTGCCTTCTCCACGCTCGATGGCCACCAGTGTATTGATGCCCACGCCCGCCAGTTCGGAGAGTTCCAGCTGATTGACCTTCAAACTCTTCCTGCGCTCTTTAATAATCTTTCCTATCTCTTTCATATTCACAGTACATTGTGATTTTTCGGCAAAAATACCAATTTTAAACATTAAAAGCAAATAAAATCACAATGTATTGTGATTTTATTTGCTTTTAATTCAAGAAAAGACAAGGCAACTATAATCATTATATTCATATAGATTAACATCATATATTCAAGTTAATCTATACATTTACATGTATTATTTGTATATTTGCAAAAAAGGAACAACCATGTGGAATGAAATGAGCAATCCGGCTGTGCTGATGAGAATCGGCCAGCGCATCAAAGAGACACGTATCAGGCAGCGTATCACGCAGGAAGAACTGGCAACGGCTTCCGGTGTAAGCCCCTTGACCGTTGCGAACATCGAGAAAGGTAAATCGGTATCGCTGCTGTTGTTCATCAGCGTACTCCGCTCGCTCGGCCTGCTGGAGAACCTGGAGCAACTGGTACCGGAAATCCGGGTCAGCCCGATAGAGCTCAAAAAACTGCAAGGAAAGAAACGCTACCGTGTACGCCATTTAAAACAAGATAACCATGAATGATTTGATAGTAGATGTAAAGCTATGGGGACAAAGCGTAGGCTCTCTCTATTGGGAAAAGGAAAGCAATGCCGCCTTGTTCGACTATGAACGGAAGTTCATCCGCTCCGGTCTTGACATTTCTCCTGTCATCATGCCTGTCGGCCAGTACAGAAACACACCCTACCGGTTCCTTGAAAACCGTACCGACTGTTTCAAGGGGTTGCCCGGCCTGTTTGCCGATTCACTGCCGGATACTTTTGGAAACCAGATCATCAATGAATGGTTTGCCAGCAAGGGATTGTCCGGAGAAGAGATTACCCCTTTAGACAGGCTTTGCTATGTCGGTAAACGTGGCATGGGCGCACTGGAGTTTGAGCCGTCCTCGCCAATCAACGGCATGAACGAATCATCGGTCCTCCATATCGAGGAACTGACGGAGCTTGCCAAATCCGTATTCACGGACAGAATGGCTTTTCAAGCCCAACTGCGCCAGGAAGGAAGAAACATCCTGGATATACTGAAAGTAGGAACATCTGCCGGAGGTGCCAAGCCCAAGGCCATCATCGCCTATAACGATATTACCGGAGAGGTACGCTCCGGACAGGTAAAAGCCCCTGAAGGATTCGGGTATTGGCTGTTGAAATTTGATGGCGGCAAATACAGTGAGCACACGCAGATAACGGACAATCCACAAGGAATAGGAAATATCGAATATGCCTATCACCGGATGGCAAAAGCCTGCGGTATCGATATGACGGAATGCCGGTTACTTCAGGAAAAAGAGTCATATCACTTTATGACACGCCGTTTTGACCGTATGGAAGACGGAGAAAAGATCCATGTACAGACATTGGCCGGGCTTGCTCACTATGACCGTGATCAACGCCATTCATACGAAGAGATATTCCGTATCATGCGGCAGATGAACCTCCCTTATCCAGAGCAGGAGGAACTATACCAAAGAATGGTGTTCAACGTCATGAGCCGGAATCATGACGACCATAGCAAGAACTTCTCTTTCCTGATGGATAGACAAGGGAAGTGGAAACTGGCCCCAGCATACGACCTCTGCTACTCATACACACCGGGCGGCAAATGGACGAACCGCCACCAACTGTCACTCAACGGCAAACAAGACAATTTCACGATGGAAGATCTGCAAAAGGTAGGTGAGAACATGGGTATCCGGGAACACAAACAGATTATCGAAAAGGTACAGGAAACCGTATCGCATTGGCATGAGACTGCCAAGGATTGCGGGGTCAAGCCGGAACACGCCGACTTTATTGGTAAAAACCTGCTCTTGTTCGGCAAGCAACTGCATACGATCCATATGCCGGACATTGCCAGCGAACAAGAGCAGGCTTTCATGAAGGCTATGCGGAATGATGACTTCAACACCATTCTGGAACTGAAGATGAAAGGATATCAGCCATCGGAGAACGTACTGAAAAGCCTCCAGCCGGATATATCCTCCACCACCTTCATCGCTGCCGCCAAAATCTTCCAAATGGAGGAAGTGCTAAAAAGCATTCAGGACATAAAGCCCGCACAAAGCCCGATTATAGGCGGCAATAAGCGTAGCATGGAGTTGGGGGATTAGCACACAAACGACATCTCGCACCATTCAATATAATGGTAAATATATTAATTGTTATCTATTAAATTTTGATTTAACAGTTAATATATTTACCTTTGTGATATGACAACGAATCACATCACCCAAGCCATGGCCAATCCGGAAATCATAGCGGAACTGGGCAGGCGATTTAAGGAATACAGCTAACCTATAGGTTCACCCAGAAAGAGGCTGCCGAGAAAGCCGGTGTCAGTCTTATCACCTTGCGCCAGTTTGAGAACGGGAAGGCCTATAACATCAATATGGGCAACTTTCTTGCCCTGCTGCGAGTAGTGGACTGTCTGGAACAGATGGACGACCTGCTGCCGGAAATTCCTGTTTCAGCCTATACTATGGAACAAATAATGAATAAAAAGCCAAAAAGGATAAGACATGGAAAATAATGTTGTGAGTGTTATGTTATGGGGGGAAGAAGTCGGAAAGCTCTATTGGGACGAAAGGAGCAAAAGAGCCGTCTTCAACTATCATCCGGACTTCATCAAGAAAGGAGTGGAAATCGCCCCACTGACCGCTTCTGTCAAAGGATCGGCGGCAAAGGGTATGCCCATACTCGGAAACAGAGAAAAGATTTATCAAGGTCTTCCACCGTTCTTGGCAGATTCATTGCCTGACCGGTGGGGTAACATGGTCTTCGACCAATGGGCGGCACAAAACCATATCCCCAAGCGCAAACTCACGCCGGTAGATAAACTGTCTTTCATCGGAAAACGGGGAATGGGAGCCTTTGAGTTCATTCCGGCCACTCCGGGATTGGAATCCTCTTCTACTCTCCAGATAGAGAGTTTATACCAACTGGCACGCCGTATCTTCGAGGAACGGGAGGAAATATCCGTGCAAGATGATGAAGCACTACAACTGCAAAGTATCTATGAGATAGGGACATCAGCCGGAGGACAGCACCCGAAAGCCATCATCGCCATCAATGAAACGACACATGATATACGTTCCGGCCAAGTTCCTTTGCCGGAGGGCTATACCTACTACATATTGAAGTTTGCAGAAGGGGACGATTTTCCGTTCACGCAAATGGAAATGGTATATTATGAGTTGGCAAAAGAAGCCGGGATTACGATGATGCTTCCCGACTCATTCAAATTGAGGGGAAACATCACTTCCTGACGGAGCGTTACGATAGGATAAACGGAGAGAAGATACATACACAGACACTCGCTGCCATGAATCCGGACGCAACAAGCTATGAGGATTTGTTTGAAGTCTGCCGAAAACTGAGCATCCCGGCCAGCGAACAGTCCGAACTGTACCGCCGGATGGTATTCAATGTCATGGGCGGCAACGTGGATGACCATATCAAGAATTTCTCTTTCCTGATGGAAAGAAACGGCACATGGCACATCACCCCTGCATACGACATGACATTCACCACCAATTTAGACGGTGCGGCCTATGAAAACGTACACTCTATGAATATTTCGGGAAAAGACAACGGCATCACGGAAGATGACCTCTTGCAATTTGCCCGACAAAACGGAATAAAGAATGCGAAAAGGATAATCGAGGAAGTCAGCCTTGCCATCAGCCATTTCTACGATTATGCCACCAATTATCAAATCGATGAGTATTGGAAAGACCGCATCGAAGAGCATCTTTCCGGCTTGGCATCTCCGCTCATAGGGGAAACCATGAAGCACTACCTGCCCACCATCGTTGAACCCTACGAAACAGAGGATGGCTTTCTAGTATCAGAAATCAACATCATCGAAAACACCCGGCATGATTTCCGTATCGAGGCAGTCATCAACGGAAAGCGACAGAAATACATCGCAGGGCGTAAAAGCGATTTGGCTGCTGAAATCATAGCCAAAGGAAGAAACAAAATGACCGCTGAGAACAAGAAAGAACTTCTGGAACGGTTGTTGCTCCCTTTGGCTAGAAGAAGATAAAAACAGACAAATAGCGACATTATCACATTAATAAAAAATCTGTTCTTGTTCGGCAGACAACCACATACAAGTTCTTCTGAAAGCATAAATCAAAGAGGCGTTAAAAAATAGCATTCAAAGTTTTTTTGGTTCTTTTTTGCGAAAAAGAACCGCTGAGCAAAAAAACAACGGTTACTTTACTTTCGGAAAAATATGTAATGACGTTATAGACCGAATGAGGGACGCAGCTTCTTCATAGCATTCTCCACATCAAAGGAAGACACATCCATAAGATCTTCTCCCCATGCTTCCGGAAAGTCAAGAATGGAACGTCCGTTATTGAGAACCGCATCACGGATGGCTCTCATCACATTCTGCCGGGTCGGTTCCAGCTTGAAGAAAAGACAATGCCTGACTGCATCGTAAGGGTATCATCGTCTATAAAGAAACGGATGGTGACTGTCATGTGTACCTGTGTCCGTTTCTCCAGTTTCTTCTTTTTGGTTTCCAGCTTAGCCAACCGGGAAACATAAAATGAAGGAATACGTTTCCCGGATTCAACACAAGCCTTCATCTCTTCATGTATTTCAGCGATACCGTCACGTATATCCGTCAAGTCGGTGCAATTGGATGCAACCGTGTAAGCCGATAACTTTTTCATCTCAAAAGCCGTTTTTATAGGGCAAAAGCCCCTGTTTGTGAAACTTATATTATCTGAATCTCCTTGTCACCTACCTTCTCGTCCGATACAACCAATACCTCGTATTTCATCTTCTTGTAATTATAGACTACGGCAAGCGTATTAAAACCACCGTTATCATACCGCCTGTCATAAACGGTATGTACATACTCATACATCGTATTTCCCATCATGAACTTGATGGATGCTTCAGTAAAATAGAATGCCACCGCATAAGCCAGCGTTTTCTTTTTATCAACCTTCTTTGTTTTCATAACCATTTGTCCTTTATTGTTTTCTGATAAAATATTCAATGGCCGAATGAACCAATATATAATGTGTGGGTGTCTGCCTGCACTGTTCCGCATAAGGATTATAGAACTGGAGAGCCAGCGCATGGTATAATTCCGGCAATTCCCGCTTGATTCTCGCTGCAAGCATCCGATAAGAGCATTTTCGTCCGTACTTCATCAGCTCACGCCATTTATCCTGTGTTATTTCCGTGCAATTCGTTTCGTAAACCATAACTTCCGTTTTTAAGTTCAACATTCCGTTTACCCCTTAATCAATCCAGGCAATCCTTTACCGTCGTACCGATTTTCAGCCCTTTATCCAGCTGCACGGTCAACCCACGAACATTCACCTCTTGAATTTGAGAAAGAAGCACATACCCCCATTCCCATTCTTGAATATGGCAATAGCCGAAAAAGAGCCAGTCACCGTCTTCCTGCTGTTCAGCTTCCGTTACCAACCATACCGCCGAAGAGAAAGGAAGAAAAAATCTCGCTATAACTTCCGCATTAAGCCCCTGCCCCTCTTTTGAATACAAAGGGTTGGCTTCAAACACATTCTTTAGTTGTTCTGTCACTGTAATCATACGTCACATTTTTAATGGGTTAAACTTCTAATTTTATGCTTCAGCTAGATTTAAAGACCTTTTTTAAACCCCTTTCCGGGATGGCCTTTTCTTTCGCCGACTTTTTTTTTTGAGCTTTCATGCCCCATCTGAGTTTATGAGCCTTTTTTTTTACGGCACACTACAAGAAGGAAGGAGGGATTGAGAAAAGTTTTGGACGACAAAAAATGTTGGGGACAGCGAAGTCGTCCGGCGTTATTTTTTTCGGAACAAAGGGCGAAGACCGGAACTCTTTCATATCCATCCACCGACATAAATTTGCCGTTCAAAAACAAAGGGTCTCAGATGGAGCTATGAAAAAGCACACAAGGAGGCAGAAAACAAGGAAAGGAAGAACGGAAATAAAAAAAGTAAAATCCAACCTTATTTACACTGATATATAATAGCTAAGTATTTCGCCGTATTGATACAAACCCAACTATAATCAAAATTAAACAGATGTCTAATTTATTGGTTATTAACCATATAATACGCCAAAATATTTATTTTGGAGAATATATAATATTAATTAAACAAAAAATGGCATCATTGAAAATAAAGTATCGACATTCCTCTATAGAAGGAAAAGCGGGAAGCTTGTTCTATCAAGTAATTCATAATCGTGTAGCAAGACAGATAAATTCAGGATACAAGATTTATCCTGATGAGTGGGATATTTTCAACTCCCAAATAATCATACCGGCAAAGACCGGAGAAAACCGACACCGGTATTTGGTTTCTTTAAAAAAATGTATAAAAGAAGATACCTCACGTCTAAAAGATATCATGATAAGATTTGAGAATCTTGGATACAAATATACGGCAGACGAAATCATTGAATATTATTCCGCTCCTCCTGTAAACGAATACTTTGTGTCTTTTTGTGAGAATCTCATTGAACAACTGAGACAAATAGGGAAAATGCGCACCACCGAAACTTATACCACTACGCTCAATAGCTTCAAGCGATTCATGCACTCCCGAAAGAGAGACAGGGACATCCTTTTCGACAACGTAGACTCCAATCTGATGATGGAATATGAACAATATCTAAAATCTCAGGACATTTGTCCAAACAGTACTTCTTATTACATGAGAAATCTCAGGGCCATGTATAACCGTGCCGTAGAGAAAGAATTGGTCATACAGCGATATCCGTTTAAACATGTATATACAGGCATAGATAAAACTATAAAACGGGCGGTTCCGGCCAAAATTATCCGGCAGATACGCGATATGGATTTAAGCCACGATTCCTCTTTGGAATATGCAAGAGACCTATTTATGTTCAGTTTTTATACTCGGGGAATGTCATTTATAGATATGGCTTATCTAAAGAAAAGTAATTTGCAAAACGGTTTTTTATCATATCGCAGAAAAAAGACCAACCAACAGCTACTAATCAAATGGGAAAAGCCCATGCAAAAAATCATAGATAAATACGACACCATGGGCTCTTCCTATCTGTTGCCGATCATTCTCGACGCAGAAGCGGACGAACGGAAGCAATACAAGAATGCAGCCCAGCTGGTGAATTCAAAACTAAAGAAATTGGGAGAACAAATCGGTCTTCCTATTCCGCTGACGAGTTACGTGGCGCGCCACGCCTGGCTTCTATCGCCAGAAGTAAAAACATTCCGCTGGCTACCATCAGCGAGGCTATGGGACATGATTCGGAAAACACTACACGGATTTATCTTGCATCGTTAGACACCTCTTTGGTAGATAAAGCGAACAGCATCATCTTGAAGACACTGTAATTCTATAACAGTTTACGCCATAGATTTCAGCATACGTGCTCAACCGGATCGCTGTAATTCTATGGCAATTATTGTTTTTATTTATCTGACAAGAAACAAGTTGGGATTATATTGTACTGACTGAAGGTTTTCTTTCTGAGAGAAAAATTTATAGATGCAAAAGTACAAAAGATAGCACAAAAAACACTAAAATTCAGAAGAAAATATTGGTCATGGCATTAAAAAAATAAGAGATATGATTAGAAAAAGCTGATCATTTGTTGAGCGAATCAATCACAAAAATATCGCAAACATCTAATATGCAACAAAATAGCAATCACCACATTTCTCTCAGAAAGAGAAATACCGGAAACGGGAGAAATTACCTATACGAATGCCACAAGAATATAATGAACAAGTATATACCCTATACTTTCAGTTGTATGATAAGATGGATTCGGAAAGGGGAAAACTCGTGAAAGTACAAAATTCTTACTCGAAAAGGGTTGAATAAATGACGGTTTTCTCTGTAAGAGAAATATTTGAATATGCAAAATACATAAATTATTGAACATAACAGCATAAAACAAAGAAAAACCTTAATAGCCACCTCGTTAAATGTCGTGGTTACATAACAAATGTTGAGTAAATTTAATTGAAATTACAGAGCATAATCCCTGTAAATCAATCACATATGTTAAATATTTATATCCTATATTTCTCTTACAGAGAAAAATAGCAATGTGGTAAGATAAAAGACGGCATGAATGGTTGATATTACAGCCAGAATAGACATAAATCATTATGATACAGACCAATACACAAATTGGGATGAACTATGGATATGTCTTGACCTGCTGTAACAACTAAAAAAACACACGATGAATGAGTACCCCCATAACCACCAAGGAGGATCTTATGAAAATCCGCTGGTTCGTCATGAGCGCTTATAAAAACGAGAAAAAGGCGGAAGAAACACTCAAAGGCAAGGATGGCCTGGAATATTTCATACCGAAACACTATGCCGTAAGAGTCTATCACGGAGTGAAATCCAAAAGGCTTGTACCGGTCATCCCGAATCTCGTGTTCGTGCATGCTTCCCGAAAACAGATCACGGATTTCAAGAAAAACCATAATTTCTTGCAATTCGTAACGTGGGAGAGAAGCACAGGATTGGAATATATCGTGGTGCCGGATGAGCAAATGGACAGCTTTATCAAGATTGCCTCGCAATATGAAGAAACTACAGTTTATTATAAACCGGAAGAGATTGACGTGCGGAAAGGTACCCGCGTATGTATTCACGGCGGCAAGCTCGATGGAGTAAAGGGCGTATTCATGCGGGTGAAAGGAAAACGTAACCGCCGGGTAGTCGTGATGCTTGAAGGGATTATGGGTATATCGGCAGAGGTTCATCCCGACTTGATTGAAGTCATTTCTTGATATTGAGAAGCTTGGAATCTCAATGATTTTGATTGTGAAAAGTTTTAAAGAATGACACAATAAGAAGATGATGAAATTCTTCCTTCTCGTAGCTTTACACAAATAAAAACAATATCTAACATATGTATTTTTGGATAGCTAATTGCTGCATGGCATCCCTGCTCTGTATTTTTTTTGCAGGTATCGTCATTCCCCAGATTCTGCTGATCGCTTTCCGCAAGCAGTTGTTCGACCTTCCCGATGAGCGAAGATTCATCATAGTGCAGTACCCCGGTTGGGTGGTATCGCATTCAAGCCAGTAGTGTTTTTCACCATAGCCCTGTTGTTGGGAATCAATATGGTACTGGGACATTCGGAAATGTTGTCCGAAATCGGGAACAACGTGCGGCCTTTGGCTTTCGCCTTCTGCTCCATCATGGTACTGTATCTGGTCGGCATGGCCGATGACCTGATTGGTATCCGTTATCGTGCCAAGTTTGTCATCCAGATCCTGTGTGGCGTGATGCTTATCGCCGGTGGAATATATATCAATAACCTGCACGGCATCCTAGGTATCCATGCGATTCCGTTATGGCTGGGGTATCCTTTAACCATTCTGATCGTGGTCTTCATCATCAATGCCATCAACCTGATCGACGGCATCGACGGGTTGGCTTCCGGGTTGTGCAGTATCGCCTGCCTGTTTTATGGTCTGACTTTTTTCATGCTCCATCAGTATGTCTATGCCATGCTGGCGTTCGCCACATTGGGTAGTGCTTGTTCCTTTCTTCTATTACAATGTTTTTGGGAACGCCGAGCACGGGCAGAAGATCTTCATGGGTGATACAGGCAGCCTGACCATCGGCATGATGCTCTGCTTCCTTAGTCTCAAGCTGGCCATGTGCGACCCGGACGATGATACTGGAAATATACATCCGATGGTGCTGGCCTTCTCGCCCCTGCTGGTTCCGTGCTGCGACGTGGTCCGGGTCTACCTGCATCGGTACGCAACGGGAAGAACCCGTTCCTGCCGGACAAGAATCATATCCACCATAAGCTGCTTGCTCTCGGAATAAAGCAGCGCAATGCCATGATTGTCATTGTTTCTGTATCAACAATATTCATACTGCTCAATATTCTTCTGTCCCTTTATCTCAATGTGAACTGGATCGTGCTGGGCGATATCCTGATATGGACTCTCGCCAACATCAGGCTGACGAAATCTATCGGACAACTTCAATCGGAACAGAAAACCAACAAATAAAAATCAATAAAATATGAAAATCAGATACATTTTATTCTTATTGACCTTGGCTTTCCTGCTGGGATCATGTGCCACGCCAAAAGTCGCTTATTTCACGGACCTGAAACGGGGTACCGCAGAGCAAGTCTTGAACCCGCTGGAAATCCGGGTGCGTCCCGAAGACAAAATCTCAATACTGGTCAACAGCAAGGACCCCTTGTTGATGAACCTTTTCAATCTTCCGATCATATCCAGACAGATCGGTACGACATCGGGAACATCCAATAACCAGGGGATATCAGGATATACGATCAACAAGGATGGAGATATCGATTTTCCAGTGTTGGGGCATATCCATGTGGCGGGAATGACACGCGAGGAAATCGCCTCGTATATAAAAGAGGAACTAGTTTCGAAGAATCTCGTGAAAGACCCTGTCGTTACAGTTGAGTTCATGAACCTGACCGTTTCCGTGTTGGGTGAGGTTGCCACCCCCGGACGCTTCAATATCGATAAGGACAAGCTGACGCTTTTGGACGCTTTAAGCATGGCTGGAGACCTTACCGTCTACGGGAAACGGGAGAATGTGCTGGTACAACGGGAGGAAACGGTAAAAGACCTTGTATCAGGTCAACCTGAATTCGGGATACGACCTTTATGCCTCTCCCGTGTATTATTTACAGCAGAACGATATAGTTTATGTGGAACCTAACTCAATGAAAGCACGGCAGGCGACTGTCAACGGCAATAACGTCCGTTCAGCTTCTTTCTGGATGTCATTGGCCTCGTTGCTGACCACCATTACCGTGTTGATCGTGAAATAATATAGAATCAGATATGATGACCGTAAATCAAAAGAATATAAAACCGGGACAGCAGGATGATTTCCTGCGGATACAGGATCTGTTATACCTATGCCTCGCAAGATGGAAGTGGTTTGTCCTGTCTTTAGCGGTAACAATCGGTGTCGCTACCGCCTATCTATTACGCACCCCTACCGTATATACACGTACCGCTTCAGTATTGATTAAGGAGGATTCCAAAGGCAAGTCGGTCTCCTCGGATTTGGAATCCTTCTCGGAGTTCGGGTTGTTCCAGTCCAGCACCAATGTAAATAACGACTCATCGCCTTCCGGTCTCCGGCTTTAATGACCGAGGTGGTTAAACGGTTGCGTTTGGATATGAATTACTTCGTTCCAGGGAAATTCCACCGTCAGGTGGCCTATGGACTGACATTACCAGTGGATGTAACGATAAATGACTTGCCTGAAAATGAATCAGCCGGTTTCACGCTGGAAGTGCAGCCGGACGGCACGTTATTCCTATCCGACTTTATACGTAACGGGACGGATCTTGACGAAAAGGATATAAAGGGAAACTTGCTCGACTCCATTCCCACACCATTGGGAAAAATCATTATCCATACAACACCCAATTACGTGAAAGGCAAGGCATATACATTATATGTAGGCAAATCCAATTTGTATAACGCTGTAAACTCCTGCTCATCCAATCTGTCCGTTTCATTGAATAACGAGAAAGCGTCGGTTATAGACTTGTCATTCAAGGATAACTCCACACAGCGATCGGAAGATATATTGAGCATGTTGATTTCCGTTTATAACGAGAACTGGGTGAAGGACAAGAACCAGATCGCTGTCAGTACCTCAATGTTCATCAATGAGCGTCTGGGAGTAATCGAACAGGAGCTGGGGAACGTGGACGAGAATATTTCCTCCTACAAGTCAGAACACCTGTTACCCGACGTGCAGGCGGCATCAAGCATGTACATGGCCCAAAGCAGTGCGACCAACGCACAGATCCTGCCTTGAACAACCAGCTTTACATGACCCGTTACATCCGGAACTATTTAGCCAACGATGCCAACCGTACCCAACTGCTTCCGGCCAATTCCGGTATAGAGAGTGCCAACATCGAATCGCAGATTGCCGAATACAACAAACAACTGTTACAGCGCAACAGCCTGGTTGCGAACAGCAGCACGGAAAATCCGCTGGTCGTAGATATGGATCAGGCTCTGGCATCCATGCGTGGGGCGATAATCCGGTCTATCGACAATCAGATAGTAACCTTGAATTCGCAGATAAAAAGTTTGCGACAGACGGAGCAACAGACGACATCACGTATAGCGGCCAACCCTACACAGGCCAAATACCTGCTTTCGGTGGAACGCCAGCAGAAAGTGAAAGAGGCTCTTTACCTGTTCCTACTGCAAAAACGCGAGGAGAACGAACTCTCGCAAGCATTTACGGCCTATAATACCCGCATTGTCACTCCACCGCACGGCAGTATGTTGCCGACATCCCCTGTACGCAAAAACATCTTTATGGTCGCATTTGCTCTGGGGCTGCTCATTCCGATAGTCATTATCTTCATGCGCGAGAATATGAATACCGTGTACGGGGAAGGAAAGACCTGGAGAATGTGACCGTACCGTTCATCGGCGAGATTCCGCTGTTTACAAGAAAGAAGAAAAGAATATTCGGGAAAAAGCCGCAGGAAGTCAAGGCCGTTGTCGTCAAGGAGGGCAGCCGTGACATCATCAACGAGGCGTTCCGTGTATTGCGTACCAATCTGGAGTTTATGACCGGCAAGGACAAGACATCGAATGTCATCATCGTGACCTCATTCAATCCGGGCAGTGGCAAATCATTCCTGACCATGAACATCGCCGTGAGCTTTGCCATCAAAGGGAAGAAAGTGTTGGTAATCGACGGTGACCTGCGCCACGGATCTGCGTCATCCTATATCGACTCTCCAGCCAGGGGATTGAGCGACTATTTGGGAGGCCGTATCGATAACCTGAACGAAATCATCGTATCCGATCCGAAGCAAAAATTTATGGATATACTACCCGTGGGGACGATTCCTCCCAACCCAACGGAACTATTGTTCGATGAACGCCTGAAGCAGGTGATAGATACCGTAAGGGGGCAATACGACTATGTGCTGATCGACTGTCCGCCCATCGAATTAGTAGCCGACACGCAGATTATCGAGAAGCTGGCAGACCGTACCATTTTCGTAGTTCGTGCAGGATTGCTTGAACGGAGTATGCTTGCTGAACTGGAGAAAATCTACGGGGAGAAAAAATACAAGAACATGTCCCTGATCCTGAATGGAACCGAGGGAAGCGGTGACCGCTACGGATACCGTTACGGCTATCGCTATGGTTATCACTACGGTTACGGCTCGGGATACCATTATGGCTCCGATAAAACGGGGGGGGGGGTAAATAACTGGCTTTCAATCAATTAACAAGTAATAATATTACAAATAAAAAAACTTGCATCATTGTGTGGCCTTTCAAAAAACGCATCTCGCTGAAAGAGAGCGGTATATTCGAGGATTTTACCGACTGTCACTCGCACATCCTGCCGGGTGTGGACGACGGTGTGCGGACTGTGGAAGAAGCGTTGGAAATACTGCGCCTGTATGAAGAGTTGGGCATAAAATCCATATGGCTTACACCGCATATCATGGAAGATATGCCCAACACTACAACGCACCTCCGGGAGCGTTACGCAGAACTTCAAGCCAGCTATAGCGGACGGATAAAACTACATCTTGCCTCCGAGAACATGCTCGACAACCTCTTCGAGGAACGGTTGGAAAAGAACGACCTGCTGCCCTTGGGTGAGAGCGGCGACCATCTACTGGTGGAAACCTCTTACTTCAGCCCTCCAATGGGATTGAACAACATACTGCTCCGCATCAAGGCCAAAGGTTACTATCCCATTCTCGCTCATCCAGAGCGATATGTTTATATGGGTGAATCAGATTATCGACAGCTAAAAGACATGGGGGTGAAGTTTCAGCTCAATCTTCCGTCAATAGCGGGTATGTATGGTGACCTGATTAAGAAAAAAGCCATGCTGTTATTAAATGAAAAGGTTATTACTCATATAGGGACAGACATTCACAATTACAATATATTTCAAAAGTTCATTTGTACAGACATTACAAGAAATGTACAAAAGCTAGTCAATTTTAATCTGATTATTGCCCACTCATTTTATTGAATATAGCTTCTCGGCATACGGATTATGCAATAAGCCAAACGGATACAATACTTTGCAAAGTTTCTCCAAAGAAATACAAATGCCGTGTCTAATAATAGCAAAGAAGGCGTTTATGTGATTATTTGTAATATATATTGGACGATATCGCTGCTTTGACTTTATCAGGCAGAAAAATAGTAAGTCCTCAAATTAGAGTCCAAATGTTTATATTCACTGTGGATAAGAAACTAAGCTGTGAAGTTCTTGAAGTAAGTACTAAATTTAGGGTTCATAAGCATTAGCTATACCTTTGGGGTTGTTATAAAAATTCAAAAAGATTTACAGCAACAAAGATTTAGAAAGACTTTATTTTCAGTACTATACGAAATCGAAGCCTTCCGGAGAGTCGATTGAATCGTTTTGTAAAAGGAACAATTTTCCTTACATTTTTTCAAATGGTGCAAAAATTCCGTTAACGAGTAATAAATAGCAAGAAATATGTTTGGAGATTTTCTCAGGAACTACAAAAGCTTAAATTATTCCGATTTACATTATAAGGATTCGGGCACTCCTATAGTCATTAAACGTTCTGCCATATGTATCAATTTGGTATTTATGGCAATAACAATGTTATATTTCAACATTGTTTCTTTATAGGATCAATTATTTTCTTCTGTATAGAAGAATGCTCTGCTAAAAAATTTTGCACAGATGGTCAATTGTATGAATATACGCCACAATATGACTTTGATAAATCATCAACTTATGCCCACGCAGAATATTATTATCAGCTCAACCAAATGAAAGCAATACCAGCAAGCGTAGAATTGCGTAGTGTCTATGGTGATGATTTTACCTTAATTTGTATGGTAGGACATAAAGCTTTTGCAAACGCATTCCACCATTCTAAAATGGGAGGTCATTATTATCACTCTTTCTATATAGCAGGAATGGCGCCTGCTCAACATCATCTGCTTGCAATTGAAGAAGGATTTGTGATTCATTTTTCACGAGGAGATAACCTTGAGACACCACAAATTATCATAGAAGAATTTGAGCATGTAGAAGAACGTGCATACGAAAAATGGGACAGTTGTCTCATTCTCTTAAATTACAACAATGAAGATACAGTAAGCCGATTGAAAGCTCGTAATAGAGCATTGTTGGTATTCGCAGGGTTTGTCCGCTTTGGCAATTATGAACTGATGACAAATAATTGTGAACATTTTGTAAGGTGGTGTAAGACAGGAAAGGCTTGTAGCCGCCAGGTCACGAATTTCTTTATTGATGCCGCTTCTATTTTTGCAAGTATAATTTTCAAAAATCCTGCACCACTTATGACTCGTATTGCACAACGGAAATTATTTTTGATTAAACTTATTATCACGATATTACAATGAAAACGTATAAGATTGCCGTAGCTGGAACGGGCTATGTCGGGATGAGTATTGCCACACTGCTGGCGCAACATCATCAAGTGACAGCCGTGGATGTTATTCCCGAGAAAATAAAACTGATTAATCAGCGAAAATCACCTATACAAGATGAATATATCGAAAAATATTTGGCGGAAAAGCCATTGAACTTGACAGCCACCCTTAACGGTGCGACAGCTTATCGGGATGCCGATTTTGTGGTTATTGCCGCACCTACCAACTACGATCCGGTAAAGAACTATTTCGACACCTCACATGTGGAAGAAGTCATCAAGTTGGTAAAGAGCGTTAATCCTAATGCCATTATGGTCATTAAGAGTACGATTCCGGTCGGTTATACCGAGAGTGTACGAAAGAAACTCGATACGGAAAATGTCATATTCTCGCCAGAATTCCTGCGAGAGAGCAAGGCTTTGTATGACAACCTCTATCCCAGTCGTATCATTGTGGGCAGACCTGTGAAGATACCCGTTTGGACGAAGCGGCACATACTTTTGCAGCTCTGCTACAAGAAGGAGCAATCAAGGAAAACATCGATACGCTCTTCATGGGACTGACCGAGGCCGAGGCCGTGAAACTTTTTGCCAATACTTATCTGGCTTTGCGTGTAAGCTACTTCAACGAGTTAGATACCTACGCCGAAATGAAAGGATTGAATACACAAGCCATCATCAATGGTGTGAGCCTTGACCCTCGTATTGGCACACATTACAACAACCCTTCATTCGGTTACGGAGCTACTGCTTACCCAAAGACACGAAACAGTTGCTTGCCAATTATGCGGATGTGCCTGAAAATCTGATACAAGCCATTGTGGAGAGCAACCGTACCCGTAAAGATTTCATTGCCGACAGGGTATTGAATAAAGCCGGATATTACGATTATTACAATCGTGGAGATTTCAATCCCAATGAAGAAAGAAAATGCGTAATCGGTGTCTATCGTCTGACCATGAAATCAAACAGCGATAACTTCCGCCAATCTTCCATTCAAGGTGTAATGAAACGCATTAAGGCAAAAGGTGCGGAGATTATTATTTATGAACCAACATTAGAGAATGGTAGTACCTTCTTTGGTAGCAAAATAGTAAATGATTTGACTATATTCAAGTCACAAAGTCAAGCCATTATAGCTAACCGCTACGATACCTGCCTGGACGATGTACAAAAGAAAGTATATACCCGTGATATATTCCGTTGCGACTAATACTATTCCAATAGCAGCACATTGATATATAGACACTACAACAATACATTTAAGTTTTCTGCCTATATCGTATACCGAAAATACGTCAAGAGAAATATTAAATAATAAATGAAAAATATATCTGAACTCAAAAACAAAGGATTGAAAAGTAGTGCATGGAATTTCTTAAATCTATTGACTAATCAATTAAGGAACTTCATTGTCACACTCATATTGGCTCGCTTGCTTACTCCTGCCGACTTCGGCCTTGTGAGCATGGCGATGGTACTGAATGCCATTTTAGATTTCTTTGTTGATTTCGGGTTCAGCAGCGCTATTATCCGAAAAGAAAAGATTACAGAAGTAGAAACCTCCACTGTGTTTTGGCTCAATATTGGTATTGGAGGTATCTGCACATTGCTAACGTTTTTATGCGCCCCTGTTTTGCTTGGTTTTATGAGATGCCTCAGTTGGAGAACGTGGTACTCGTAACATCTTGGTCATTCTTCATAAGTTCTTTCGGAACTTTACAAACTGCATTGTTTCAACGAACATTGAATTTCCGTGCTCCGTTTAAAGCTCGACTAATTTCAAGTATAGCATCAGGCATTTTGGGAATAATCCTTGCTATATGTGGATTTGGTGTTTGGGCATTGGTATTTTCCAATCTTTTAGGATGGCTGCTTTATTCAATTTCCATTTGGATGATGTCCACATGGAGACCACAATTTGTTTTTAAGCTCAGGGATGTGAGTGAAATGGTTTCTTTCGGTTGGAAAATAACACTTTCAACTCTTATAAATAGAGTTTTCAAGCAGATGGATACGCTCATTATCGGTAAAATATACTCTGCTGCATCTCTAGGCCTTTTCAACCGCGCACAATCACTTAACCTTCTTGTTATTGACTACTCCTTTTCATCTATACGCAGCGTGATGCTACCTACTCTTAGCAAATTACAGAACGATGAAGAAGCCCTGAGATACAGTGTACTTAAGTTGCTTAATGTGATATCTTTCCTGACATTCCTCTTTTCCGGATTGGTGTATGTGTGTGCTGATGACCTGATTTTATTGCTTTATGGAAGCCAGTGGGAAGGAGCAATAGAGATATTCCGAATTCTAGGTCTATTTTCCATATCGTTGTGTCTGCCTGTTGTCTTTGACTCTGTGATGACTGTAGCAAATAGGATGAATATGTATCTATGGAGCAGTGTCTTGCGTAGCAGTATGCTTATCTTTGCCATCCCATTCGGTATTTACTATGGTTTAACGGCATACGTTTGGGCAATTTCAATTATTGGAATAATTAAACTCATACCTACATTATTTACCACAAGAAGTTGTATTGGATTACCTATTAGGTCTCAACTTACAGCTATTATGCGATATGTTCTACCTTTCTTAATTCCTCTTGTTATATGGCACTTCATTATGTTCCAAACAGAATACCATATAGTAAATATCCTAGTAAAAAGCCTCTTTTTCACGGTCATTTATATAATGCTCAATTTTATCATGCGCAATGAAGGATATGCAACCTGTAAAGGATTAATTATTCAAGTTATCAATAAAAAGTTTAAACGAAACGACAAGATATGATAAGGCTATTAAAACGTATTATCTACAAAATAAAGGAAACTAACTGGAAGTATAAATTGCAAGGTTCAGATGTGAGAATACAAGGAGAAATAATTACCCCCCTCAACAATCATATAACTATCAAAAAATCAACAATTTACGTAGACCACAATTCAACGATTATCCTGCACGAAGGGGTACGATTAGAGGGTATCGGGCTGTGGGTGACAAATGGCGGTAGGGTAGAAATTGGGGCACATAGCTTCCTTGAACGCAGCAGCAATGCCACGAAGCCAGAATATATCGTTAATAGTGGTGTGTTACGAGTGGCAGACCACACTAAGTTAGCTTGCCAGCGATTATGGATACGCTTCGGTAGCAGTATTGAGGTAGGGCAATACACCAACGTGAACCCTGGCAGTGAAATTCGCGCTGACGAGAAAGTCATCATCGGCAGTTACTGTCAACTTAGTTACAATCTACGTATCTGGGATACCAACACTCACTGTATTTACTCCCCTGAAAAACGCAATCGGCTGACACGTGACTATTTCCCGCGTTTTGGTTATGAATACGAGCGACCACGCACAGCCCCAGTGGTGATAGGCGATGGCACATGGATAGGCGAGCGAGCGTCAATACTAAAGGCACAACACTTGACGAGAATGTGATAGTGGGTTACAACACCACTGTTGCAGGTAAGCATATTCCTCGCCAGAAAACTGTTGTGCAAGGAATAGAACTGAAAATCATTTAATTCCATAAAATTAATGGAAACAACTCCAAAAGTATCGATACTTATCCCATGCTACAATTCAGAGCGGTTCATTGCCGAAACCCTCGATAGTTGCATCGAACAGACGTACAACAACATCGAGATTATTGTAGTGGACGATGGATCGACCGACCACTCCCTTGCTATCGTTCGTGACTATAAGAGTAAAGACGGACGAGTAAAAGTCATCAGTCAGCCCAATGCAGGAGCTTGCAAAGCGAGAAACAGCGCACTCGAACATTCAACAGGAGAATACATAATGTTTCTCGATGCAGATAATGTGATTTCTACTAACAAAATAGAAATACAATTAATCAGGCTTATGGAAGCATCCGATAAAATGGCTGTTGCAACGTGCGTGTGGGATAGATTCTACAACGACATAAATGAGGCTACTTTCCCCAAACAAATGGTCTATAGGGATTATGACACTGGTTTTGATATGCTGCTTGACCTATGGAATTGTTCTGAGATGTATGAAACAGCATGCTATCTATTAAGCCGCACACTTGCTTTGAAAGCAGGGAAATGGAATGAAAGTTTGCGTAAAAATCAAGACGGAGAATATTTCTCGCGGGTGCTGATGTTTGCCACTAAAGTTCTCTTTTGCCCTGAAGCAAAATTGTACTATCGCACAGGAGAATATGACAGCGTGAGCAAGGGCAATTCCAAAGCAAAAATAGAGTCATACCTCAAAAGTTTGATGCTCTATAAAAAGAATGCTTTGGTGCATGAAAATTCCGAGCGAGTGAAAAATGCTTTAGCACATAATTTTAGTTTGTTCATGTATTTATATTATAATCAATATTCCGATTTGTGTCAAAAAGCCAAACATGAATTGTCAGATATGAATATGCATGTATTACCATCAGGCACAAAACGAGCTAAAATTATATCTCGTCTTATCGGTACAGAGAACTTCCTAAAGCTAAGGAAATTAATATTAAATAGGTAAATAGATACAGATATGGAACGTAAGTTGCACATTTTGTCAATTGGTGGATTTTCAGGATTAGGCGAAAGTAACACATGTCTACAACGTAACCGTATTTTACAAACATTTGGAGAAGTTGACCAAGTTGACACCACAGCTGTCCCATTCAATTTGTGGTATCGTAGTTGTAACAAATTATTCCAATGGGGATTACCTATATCATTACCAGACCTATGTGGAGCAAACAAACAGATAAAAGAAAAGATTCACAGAAATAAATATGACATTATCTGGATTGACAAAGGCATCATAATAAACGAAGACAGTTTCATTGCTATAAAAAAATATGCGCCTCAAGCCAAATTAATAGGGTATTCACCCGACTATATGTGTGCCAAACATAACCAAACAAAAGCGTTTCTTGCTTCTCTAAAATTCTATGATGTATATGTTACTACAAAATCTTACTCAGTTGATGAATTAAAGATACTTGGTTGCAAAGATGTGTATTTTGTTGGCAATTCTTATCAAGAAGGATTTCATAGGCCATATGTGCTCACAGCTGACGAACAGAAAAAATATGGTTGTGCTGTCGGTTTCATAGGTGCATGGGAAAAAGAACGCAGTGATTCTATCATTTATCTTGCAGAAAATGGGATTAAGGTGATAATCTGGGGAAGTAAAGAATGGGAAGATATTTGTACATGTCACGAAAACATAGAGTTTAGGGGTAAAGAATTACTTGATGAGACTTATTGTAAGGCCATCTGTGGTTGTAAAATTTCACTGTGTTTTTTGCGTAAAATAAACCTTGATTTACAAACCACCAGAAGCGTTGAAATTCCTGCGTGCGGAAGTTTCATGTTAGCAGAACGGACAAAAGAACATCTTGCCATGTTTGAAGAAGGAAAAGAAGCAGCTTATTTCTCCTCTGACAAAGAACTGTTAGAAAAATGTCGCTATTATTTGACACATGAAGAGGAGCGTAAACAAATAGCTGCAGCAGGGCATGAACGTTGTACAAATTCGGGATATTCCAATTACGACAGAATTAGGGCAATCATTGATTATGCACTTAACAAAAATAATCCACTTATCACGATAATCATTCCGGTATATAAT
>ENA-OQIR01000248-OQIR01000248.1-human-gut-metagenome-genome-assembly--contig:-NODE-248-length-25491-cov-2.299282_pt1 | contig 25491 bp, 33 predicted proteins | sample MGYA00242580_ERZ504745 | MGnify/ENA primary metagenome ERZ504745 (study PRJEB26092, sample SAMD00036214) | human gut metagenome | host: Homo sapiens | study: EMG produced TPA metagenomics assembly of...
TTTGTATAACATTTTTGACACCACCCGCATAGCAGGTGGTTTTGTTGTTTTCGCTCGAATCCCTCGCTCAAACTGGCTAAAGCCAAAAGCATAAAAAAATCAAAAGAGTATCACCATAAACAAGTGATACTCTTTTATTATGAATATATAAAAAAGTCATAGGGATTTTGCTTTTAGAAAGCAATAACCTTAAAACACTCATAGTATTTTAAACCCTACAACTTTTAATCTAGCTGGTATCTAATTGCGGATTACCCTTAATTATAACCATTCAAATCTATCACGCGATCACATTCTTCAGCTAATTGTATATCATGTGTAACCATTATAATTGTACATCCTTCTTTTTTAAATTCTTTGAGTAATTTTATAACAATTTGTTTATTTTCTTCATCTAGTGATCCGGTTGGTTCATCAGCCAAAATCAATTCACATGGCTTAACTAATAATCTAGCAAGAGCTATACGTTGTTGTTCTCCCCCAGAACATTCATATATGTATTTTTTTGAATATCCATTTAAGCCAACTTTTTTTAACGCGTCTTCAATGTACTTATTTACGGTCTTATTGTTTTTTCATTTATCGCCATCTGCAGATTTTCGTATACGGTTTTATTTTCTATTAATGCAAAATTTTGGAACAAATATCCTATTTTTGATTTTAAGAGTAAAGTGGCTTTCTTTGAAAATGGCTTAATTCCTTTTTCTCCAAACAAAATGATTTCTCCTGAATCTGGACTATCTAATAAGCCAATCATATTTAACAATGTTGATTTACCACATCCGGATTTTCCAATTATTGCAACAAACTCATTTTCATATATGGTACAAGAAAATGAATCAAAGATTACTTTCTCTTTAAATTTCTTTTGAATCGAATCTAATTCTACAATTTTCTTCATAACTATCTGGCTCCTTTCAATGAATCTACACATTCAGCATATTCTTTTTTCTTTAACGTGAAAATGGTAAATATCAAATCTATTCCAAGTATTAAAAGGCCAATTTCAAAAGATTCTAATATTCTTTTAGAATATAATGCATAGAAAATAATCACCGATAGATAAAGAGATACATTTATACTTAAGTATAATGAATATCTTTCGTAGAAAGATTTCCCTAAAAGATATTGAATAGACAAATAGTATCTTTTTTCAAACAAGAAAATGACAATCGCTTGAAGTTGGTAAACAAATAAAATTATGCTTATTAAAACGATTAGTATAGTTAATGAAATCAATTCATATGTTTTTTTGTTCTTGACCTGTGCAAAATAAGAATCACTTAAATAAAAATTTACTTTTTTGTCCATATTGTTCTGAATTAAAAATCTTTTAAAATTTGAAACACTTTTTTTTGTATCGATTGGGATAAAATAATTATCAGATGAAATTCTTGCATTTTCCATCCAATTATGGTCTATAAAAATTACTGGATTTATTTTTTCTAAATCCTTCGTATTTTCTACATAAGGCATATGTCTTACAAACCTAAGATTGGTTCGATTCGAATTACCTTACAATCTTCATAATTTGAATAATAGCTTATCTGATCTTGATTGAATGAATAATTTTCAGGTATCAGTAAAATAGATTCTTCTATCTGATTAAAATCTAAAGGATTTCCGAATTCATCGCGAATCGTATAATCTTTTAAATAATTATTATTTACAACTATATATGGTATTTCATTTGAAACAGGTATTTCTAAATCACTGTCCATATGATTTTTTAAGAAGTCAATTTGTTTGTTTATATCGAAATCCTCATATATTCCATTATGTTCCTGCATATAATAATACAGTTTATTAACAAGTTCAGATGAATAAAATAAGTCCTCATTTAAAGACACAGATATGCCGTTTGTTATAATTTTATTCGACATTTGACTTTCATTCAAATTCAAAATGTAGAGATAGTGTACTGATTCTATCCAATCCGCGCAGTTTGTTAAGAATACAGGAAATAAAACAAAAATCAGAATTCCTTTCAAGACCAATGATAGAACTGTTTTATTTTCTTGAGTACCATTTTGTTTTATATACTTCACTGATTTGACGGCTATCGTTGAAATTAACAAAATAATTCCTATCATAATTAAACTGAAAAGTAGCTTAATTCCCTCATTGATTAGATAGTATAAGAATAAAGAGGCACATGTCTATAAGGGCCAACAAATAATGCGAATAAAATAATTTCTAAGAAAAGAAATAGACCGTATAAGATTGCGATATGTTTTGTATATAGTGATATAAAAATTTTCTTGTTTGAATTTCCTAGCATTTTACGTATCACTATTTCTTTTCTATCTTTCAGAAAAATAAAAGCGAAAATCAATGCAGTCCCTAATATTGCATTCAAAAAAACCATATTCAAAAATTTTTCCTCTTTGCATAGAGTAAGGAACAATTTCAACATCTGAGATACCTTGTCCTTGGCTATTTTCAGGGATAAATTCTTTAAAATAATCTTTCATTTGACTTGTAGAAGTTTTATTTGAATTTGAAATAGAGTAAAGTGTAATAATTTCAGAACCTGGAGTGTGATTCAACAAATCATTTAAAGTGTGAAATTCATATATGTCATTGTAATCTCCATAATAGCCTCGATTTAAATAATCAATATAATTATATGCATTCTTATCATTTATATTTGTAGAATAATAATTCTTTGAATCCTTTTTGAAATCAATTTGTTTTTGATCATTCCGTATATATAGGGATTTCAAATCCTGTGGATCAGCAGAATAAATATAGATTAAATTCTTTTTTATAAACCCCTCAGTATTTTCATAAACTTCTATAATTCCTGTACTGTTTGTCTCTTCACAATATTCATGAATTGTTGAAACTAAATCTTCATTAAATTGTAAGTTTAATCCTGTTACTTTTTTATTAGTTGTTTGTCCAATTGAAGTGGCAAAAGAATTCATTCTGTTTATCTGATCAGAAGAAAAGGAAGAGAATCCGGAATAAAAAATATATACACTTAGGATAGCAACAAGCAAGTATGATAATTTTTTCATAATTCATCTCAACTTTCTAAAAAAGAGTCCCTTATTGATAAGGGAACTCTTTTGATTATCTAGTTCTTAATCCTGAAGAGGCAATATGTGAGTGCGAATAAGCTGTTTTTGGATTCCAATTTACACTGAATTCAGTACTAAATTTACCGTTTTGCCCAGATGCCATTATCGAACCATTATAAATAATAGAACCGCTTATATAATTATTAGTATTGTATGCTTTTCCAAATAGCCAATAACTTCCAATTGAATCCAAACACGAAGTTTCAGCAGTTCCGTATTGTAAACTGATTTTGCTATTGTGTAGAAATATTTTTAGAATCCGCTAATATTGAAAATGGGAAAGCAAGTGCGATTATAGAAAGCATGATTATAGAAAGTCTCTGTAGTTTTTTCATTTTCTCCTCCTGTTATTCTTTCTTTAGTTTGTATTACATAATCAATAGACAAAATTCACCATTAAGTTCTTATTTAAGTATCTTCTGCTTATTTTGATGATTAAATCAGTTGATTCTGATTCTATTATGTTTTCTATACTTTACCTATATCTGGCACGCTATAACGATAATAAACTCAGAAGATACGATATATTTTGAGACTGAAAAATATATCTACTGATTTTATATCAATCGTAATAATCTTTATAAAACCAAGCCTACTTCTTAACACTGGTAAGCAGTGGAATTTTAATACCAATTTTTTGGACCAATGACTACATTCTGAGATAAACTATTCCTCATATAAATCTTTCGTTTTATACAAGCAGTACAGTTTTATAGTCATAAATTAGTTGATACACAAATAAGCTACAATCATAAAAAATATTAATACATAAAATTTTATTGCTTTCTGCTCAATAATCTATATTCTTTTAAATTATTATGAGAATGCTAGATAACGTTATCTTTACATTAATTCTCACATAGATATGCTAATAATGTCAAGATAAAAAGCATTAAAATGAATCATTTTGGGAGTTTAACATTCCAATAGTAAAATAGCCAAACGTTGTTAGATAAGGTTTTTTTACATTTTTGATTTTAGCTAATTGAGTACGAAGTGCAAAGCAACAAAACCATTCGTTATATTCAAAATGTTAATAATTTTTGTAACAATAGTTTTTCATCATTTAAAATATACTTGTAAATAAAATATTTGGAGATGATAATTTCCCGCCACTTTTACTTTGGGTTAGCAAACACCACTCCACCATATATAGATCTTAATTGATCTAACGTATAGGATTTTGTTTGCCAATCCTTTTTTGCATCTTGAAATGTATTTGTAATACCATCAAGATTTCCTTCTTGAACAGTTATGGTATTATCTTTTACTGCAATGACTATACCAACATGATTATGTCCAATAGCAGAGAACACTGCACCGGCTTTTGGCGAAGAAGATCGTTCGAATTTATCAGGATGTGCTGCCACCAATTCCTTCACACAACTACTTCCATCACCGCTAAAACCTGGATCATATCCATATAATTCATAAAATCGTCCCCAAGCAAACCATGTACATTGTCCATATAATCCAGCCTGTGCATAAGGATTCCTTGTCACCCAGGCTTCTAAATTATTAAAATTAGGATTTGTACCTCCTCTAAAAGTAATCCCTACATATCTCATAACGTGATCAACATAAGAAGGATCACCATAGCCGGATACATTTAACTCTTGCTTTTTATTATCAGAAAACTGTTGTGCATTATATTTGGAATATCCACCAAAATTACGAATTGCCCATTTAATATAGCCAGAGCCATAATTATATCCTTGCAAAGCCAAATATATACGTTCTGTATCGGATGAATTTTTTACTTTTGCTTTCTTTAAACAATCAGAAAAAGTGTGTGTTCCTACTTCAATAGAATATTCAGGATCCGTAATTCCATTAGGTACTCTAGGATATTTTGTATTATACCCTGACTCACTTGCCTGCATTGGATCATTGCCTTTCCCTCCTGACTCCTGCATCATAATTGCCTGTAATAATGTGACATAATCCTCAATATCATATTCTTTGCATATTTTCGAATTGTATCTTCATACGCAATAACTTCATCACTTAGAGAAACAATTTCACTATTTGATCCCCCATCTTGTGCCAGCACACTAAATGTTCCAATAAACAAAGTAACAACAAGTAATAAAATCAATCCTGTTCCAAAAGAAAAAAGTGTATTCATCGCTGATACACTCTTCTTGACCACTTCTATTGATGTTTTTATTGCTCTATTTGTACTCTTAATAGCCGGTTGTGTTACTACTTTATCCGCTGTTTGTTTAATCTTAGAAGTATTTATTTTGTTTACAACATGATGCTTTGCCTTAGATACATAAGTAATTCTTTGATGGCTCACCGGTATTGATTCACTTAATGCCTTCTTATCTGTAGTTTTGAACTTATACTCTCTATGCTTATGTTTAATAAATTTTGTAGCACGCTGCTTTGATTCTATAAACGTCTGCTTAGCGACTTCACTAACGTTATTCGTAGCTTGTACATTCGGATTTGTTTTAACAGACTGTTCTACCTTTTTATCTTCTTCCTTATTTCTTGTATGAATCGTTTGCTGCTTAATAAAATGATTCACATTCCCTTTAACATTCTTTGTCTTTATGGATAGTACTTTCTGTTTTGTCTTTATATCTTTCATCTACATCAACCCCTTTAACATCTTTAATACTTGCTTACTTTAATTGTTCCAAAACTTTGTTGATGTATTCGAAAATATCTTGTTCTGAATTAGCTGATACCTCAACATTTTATACATAAACAAGACTCATTAAATCTAATTTTTTAATGAGTCTTTTGTATTTATTGGACAATTATTTTTTTATCTCCTGGCCTTGTAGTATTTAAATCATACAATAGTCCTCTTGGCATCTTATTTACAAATGGAACTATAGATCCACCATACTTAATCAATCCACATCCGGTAGGAGCATTTGTAATATAGCTCATCTGTTCTTCTGAAATATTCAATAATTTAGCTAAATCTTCTCTATCGTTTGCCGATTGATTCAACATGACAATAAATTCAGAATTGGATAACATACTAATTCCTTGCTGAGACGATAATAAATATTTAACATTCTGTGTAATCCCTGTAGGATATGCATCTCTTTTACGGAATTGTCTCCAGGCCGAGGCAAAGAATGTTGCACTTTCTTCATTTTCAAAAATAACATGAATCTCATCAATGAAGATATGAGTACGTTTCCCTTTTCTCCAGTTTTCATTCACACGATTGATAATGGCATCTGTAATTACCAATAGGCCTAATGTTTTTAATTGTTTTCCCAAATTAAAAATATTAAACGATAAAATTCTAGACTTGATATCTACATTCGTTTCATGAGCAAATATATTTAATGATCCATTTGTAAATAATTCTAGTTTAATAGCTAAAGATTTAGCCTCTGGTTCATTTTGCTCCAATAACTTTTTATAAAGATGTTTTAACGTTGGTACATAGCCATTGGTTTTTGCTTCCTGGTAAACTAGCGTTACACATCTATCGATAATAGATCTGTCAATTGGTGTAATACCGCCATGATTAGCATCTAAATTTTCAAATACAGACATCAAAAATTGAGATTTATCGGCAATTGAGTTTCCACTATCGCCATATCCCTCTACCATTTCCATCGCATTAATATAATCTGTACTGTTTGTACCAATACGAATAATCTGTTCACCTAAAGCATTGATTATGGAATCATATTCTCCTTCTGGATCTGCAATGATAATGTCATCATCTGTAGATAAGATCAAGAATTCAATTTCTTCTTTTGTTAAGAATGATTTCCCGGATCCTGGAATACCAAAAAAGAAAGAGTTAGGATTTTGAAGCAATGCCTTGTTACAAAGAATAGGATTGTTTGTAATCGCATTTTGGCCAAACCAAACCCACCTTTGCATATCTCATGCGCTCTAAAGGAATGAATACAGCCGCACTTTCGGTTAATAAAGTGCGCGTGATATTTAATTTGTTGACCCTATTGGCAATACTGTTTGTAGACCATCTAATTGCCTTTTTGAAAAATACAATGTTTCCAATTCACAAACATATTTACGAGCTACAGCCTTCAATGTTTCTGTATCCTTATTTAATTCTTCAATAGAATCAGCTAAATGCACAACCGTAATGTTACAAAGCATCATTCTTTGATCTCTTACAATCAAATCATCCAGGAACTCCTTACATTCTTTACGTTGCAATTCCATATCATATGGAATGATTGCTGAAAAGTTATTATTACGATTCTGCTTCATTTGCCAATCCGTAATATTCTTTTCAACACCAAGGAATTTATTTTCTACTTCTCGGACTGCCTCATCTGTTGGCACTGTAATAATATCCATTGAATACATCAAGTTTTTATTTAAGTCACACAACTCTGATACAAATTCATCTTTCAAAAAACCAGGATAATTATTTAAATAAAGAACACGACCATATTTACCATCAAATTCAAAATACTTATTGTGGTATTTACACATTCTTGGAGTAATTAAATCTTTAAAAGAATGTCCTTTCCTAGCTAAATCGGATAGATCTAATTGGAATTCCTCCGTTTCTTTACGATAAAAGTCATGCAATATCTTCAACCGTTCTTCTGCATCCAATTCAATACAAGAACTTCCTAGTCTAGAAAATAAAGTTGAAAATTCTGCAGTTATACGAGAAAAAGTAAATCTGGCTTCTTCTATATTACTTTTAAAAACTGTAACAGTAATATATTTTCCTGGATAATATCATCACCTTCAGCTAATTTGGACAATAACATATCGTTGTACTCAACTCTATACTTATCCAAACCATCTTCCTTTAATGGAATTAAAATATCTTCTTTAAATTTTTTAATATCCACTTTTCGATTGTTAATGGTAATTTTCGTCATTACAGATGGATCAAACGAATTTAGTAAATCACTATATGTTAAAAATAAATTGTTTTTATCTTCACCAGATGCAATCTTATAATTAATATCCAAAAACCTATAACTCTTTGTGTATCTGTTTCCAGAACGAAAAATACCATCCTTATAGACCGAATCTACTGGGATGGTATCCTGCACTGTCCTAGGCACTCTTATTCTTTCTTTGTTCTGCTTTTTCAATCTTTCGTAACTTTTTATCATGTACAATTGACTCCTTTCTTGATTGTTTAATCATTGGCTCAAAAACCTCATCATACAAGTTAAATGGTTTATTGATTAAATCTCTAGACGATAATAACAACGAATTAAATACCATCTTAACAATATCTTCTGTATACATACCCTGAAATCTTATAAATCCAAAAGCAGCAAATGGCGCTGCTCCAAGCATACATAGCCAGCTAGTTATTTCAGTTCCTAGCTTGTCATTCAATAAAAAGAAAATACCACAAGCTATCCCACAAGCAATAATAGAGAATATGCTCTGTCGAAGGGATAAGCCAAAAAATATACTCTCCGTATAATCCCGTATTTCCTTATTGATCTTAATTTCAAAATTAGATTTCATCATCAAAATCCTCATGAATAATGTCCAATGGGATAGATGATGAAAACATAATATTCTCCATTGGAATCACCATCTTCCCATTTTCTCTAACAATTACAACTCGATCCTCTTCATGTTGTAACTTATACATAACTCTATCTTTCATAGGTAAAGTTGAAGGTTCAACTATTTCAATTGAATCTCCTGTTTTTAGTACAATTGTATTTAATATATATTCTTTCATGTTATTTTCCTTTCCTCCAAAATGGCATAATAAAAGCAGAGATTAACTCTGCTCGATATAGGGTAACTTAAATGATGTTTCATGTTTTGTGATTTGATCAAAGAAATTTTTTGGTTTGTAGTCAATTAGAATTAAAATACATGTATTAACTATCCAAATAAAATTGTTTTCCAAGTTTTCATATTGAATATCAAATATTTTTGCATAATTTAAATGATCATAATCATCCATTGTCGGTGCTCGATTCTCTTTATTTTGAATGAATAATAGTTTAGTTAAATGATGGAATGCTAAACTTACGAATGTTGTGTAATCGTATGTTGAAATGTCGTTATTAAAGCTTTCATTTGATACTATTTCTTTATAGTGTTTAAAATCTTGTTTATACAATCTAGTCTGCCAAAAAGCATTATCAGGTAAGGCTTTTAAATGTCTATAAGACTGCATCATTGGATAATTAATGAATAGCTTTCCTCTTTCATCAGATTGATTGAAGTATCGAATCATTTTTTGAATCGTATCAAAATGCAAATCTGGATGCTGAGGCTCGAAGTCGAATATTAGAAATACATCTGTATATTTTAAGTCAAAGATTTTTTTTATATTTTGTTTCGTAAGACCTTAAAAATAGCAATATATCTAATTCATCTTCTTCAAAATCAAAATAATCATTTTCTAACCTGCTTGCAAGCATATGCAAATTTGCTTCATAGGAATATATTTTAAAGTTTGATGCTGGATAACATTTTGATAAAAGTTGCTCAATAAATCGTGGCTCATCATTCTTACCTTCGACTATAAATAATATATTTTTAGTCTTCATAAAACTCACCATTCATATACAATTTACCAAGATTATGACCTTCTCTTAACTCACGATCCGTCGCTTTGCATAACGGTGTTAATTTTCCACTTGTTGAAAGTATGAACAATGTATCAGGACGCATAATTTTATTACTCATTAAATTTGTGTTGTGCGTAGTAAAGATAACCAAAGAATCTTTATATTTTTCTTTAATATATTGGATGATTTTTTCAGATAATTCAAAATGAAAAAAGGCATCAAATTCATCAAAATAAAGAATAGAACTTTCTTTATGTGGCATTAAAACCGAATATAAAAATTAAACAATGACAATGTTCCACTAGATGCATTCTCTAAGAAGGCTACTTTTCTATTTTTAAACACAAAATAAAGCTCTTTACTACCATCTGGCAGTTTTTCCATAGACAATTTACATTCAATACCCATATAATTCAAAAAATCTTCTAAATCATTCACATTACGATCAAGTTCGTCTAATTCATTTCTTGATAATTGAATCAATGCAGTTGTAGGAGTAAATATTTGTGTTATTTTTACTGCATACTCATACATCTTGTTAAAAACCGAACTCTTTTCTACAGCACCATTATTTACTAACCAGCGTACAAATGGTAATGATGGATTAGTATTTTTTTGATAAATTGAGAAAATATCTGAATTATGAAAATAGTCTTCGCTTTTTTCTATAAATCTATTCTTATTAAAATCATAAGAATAGATGATTTTTCCATTTATATTTAATACTTCATTGGTTAAATTGAATAAATCTGTTTTTTGATATTCATATACCACTTTGTCTTTCTTATTATTGAATAGGAAGGTATAAGTAAAAGTCGTAATCTCGTTATTAGAGTTCGCATTTGAAATAAAAGAATGGTTTGATTTCATATCATTAGACATCGTTAATGTTTCTTTTAAATCACAAAGAGCTTTACTTAAATTTGTTTTACCACTTCCATTTTTACCATAAATAATCATTTTTCCAATCAAATCATTAGTAATACAATCTTGAGAAAACTTATATCCATTCACATCTGAAAAATCAATATCTAAGTCATCTTTAAAATTCTTAAAATTATTAACTCTGAAATGTTTAAGCATTGGTATCACCTCAGCTTCATTATAACCGTAATTTTTTTACGGTCAATAGATACTGTAATTTTTTACAGATCAGATTCATTCTCAATTTAGAGTATTTGGTATCTTCTTCTGAATAGATTTCTTCACAATTTCATTTATATCTTAATTATTAAGAAGTAAAAAATCACAAACCCATCATTTCTTTGACTATACGATCACTCATTTTAATAGAACCAACTAAAACCAGCATATTAAATATCAGTTCACCGACATAGCTCCATACCATAGATACACTAGATGCTGTAGTATCAACTACTGGTGCACTAGACGCAAAAGCTGAAAAAATAATACAAGCAAGAACAATGATAGCTCCTTCTAAACATACTCCTGCATAGCTTTTAATAAACGTAAATGCAGTATTTTGTGTGCTTTCCCCTGCAGCTGCCGCAAGTGGGATTGGTGATATAGCTGTGTACATATACAATTTAAAGAATCTTCCATATACAGTTAAAATCATCACAAACGATAATATTGTTATAAATATAGATCCTAATAGTGTAACTGCCATAAGGGAATAGATTCCAAAAATCCTGTATTACTTACTGCATCAATGATTTCTTGTGGCAATACAGTTTCACTTGATACACCTAATCCTGCAGTTTCAGTGATTGCTTGAATAATGCCTTGTACTATCTCAAATATCTTTGTCATTAATTCCATTCCATACATCACCATTCCCCTGGCAATAATAAATCTCAAAAACAATTTAAAGGCTTGTTCCGGCCTTTTTACATCCTGCCAACTTGTACAGGTTCTAATCAATCCCCAAACAAAGAATAGCACAAGAAGTGCTAATCCAATTGCTTGAAGTGCTCCATGTATTTTAACTATGATTTGCCAAATATCACCACCTTTGAATGTTTCAGGTGATTCTGTTAACAATAGCCATATTTCAGCTAATTTAGAATTCCAGGTATTGATGGCACTAGTTAGGTTATCTATGATTCCACTCACTAGAAATCACCATCCTATCCAACAATAATATTCAAAATCTCTTTAGCAAACGTAATAACGATTCCTCCGGCTACCGTCATAAAGCCATTCGCTCTTTGACTTGGATCATGACTTTTCAAAGAAAGTCCTACCTGTACAATTCCAAAGCCTAATAAAATCATTCCAATCGCTCGAATAAGTCCAAACATAAATTCACTGAAGTTATTTACAACAGTAACTGGATCATTCGCTGCATAAATTGGTGTTGCAAAGTTTCCTACAATCACCAATGCAATATACGCAAAGAATAATATTTTTCTAATCATTTTTATTTTCTTCATCTTCTTCAATCTCCTTTAAATAGTTTTCTGTTTCTTCTACATCCAATAATTCATACTCATTATTGCTAAGAAGAATATTTTGCCAATCCTCAATAAAATGATTCACTTGTCCATGAATGTACGGTTCACGACCTCCATCCATTGTTTGTTTAATACGAGGATGTTTTAACAAATTAAATTTTCTATCTCGAACAGGCCTTTCACCTTTCAAAAATAGAACAGCATAATTATTGTCCAGTAAACGAACTTCATCCGAAGTTAACAATTCCCTTCCAGTTCTCTGAGAATTTGTTGTGAAACTTCCACTTCTACCTTCTGATTTACCATACGTATTTGTATCAATCGTTGCCTTTCCAAGCTCCTTACTTATATATTCATGTGTACTTTGTTCATTTCCACCTAAATACAATTTAGAATCACAGTTTCCCATAATCGACTCCCAAGTATCCTTATATAATGCTTTGATCTGTGCCAAATTCTGTAAAATAATGGATACAAAAATAAGTCGTGATCGCATTGTCGAAAGCAACTTATCAAACTCGTCTGGTAAAGCAACATTGGCAAATTCATCCATAATAAAATGTACTGGCACTGGAAGCTGGCCGCCATGAACAAAATCTGCTTGATAATATAACATTTGAAATAACTGAGTATACAACATACCGATGACAAAATTAAATGTTGAATCATTATCAGGAATAATCGCAAATAAGGCTGTTTTCCTTTCGCCTATCTGCTCTAACTCCATCTCATCATATCTAGTAAGTGATGCAAGTTCTTCCAAGTTAAAAGCAGCAAGTCTTACACCGACTGAAATCAAAATAGATTTAGCGGTCTTACCTACTGCCTGTTTATATATTTTATATTGTTTAAGTGCTAAAGAATTACTATCTATCGTTTCTAGACGCTTAAATAACTCATCCAACGGACTCTCATAATCATCTTCATCTTCTTTTACTTCAGCATAATTCAGCATCTCCATTACCATCGTAAAGTTTTGCTCGTCTTCCGGTGCATAATGATATAAATATAACATCAATGCTTCAAGTAATGCTGTTTCACTTTTTTCCCAAAATGGATCGTTTGTGGAAGATCCTTTTGGAGTTGTATTACGAATTAGATTTGTGATTAATTTCAATACATCCTTGTCACTTTGAATATAATGAAATGGATTATATCCCAATGATTTAGACATATCAATTAAATCAATAACTTTGATTTCATATCCCTCATCTTCAAGCATATGACCTACACTTTTGATAATTTCTCCTTTTGGATCTAATACTACATAGCTCGTATTACACTGCATAATGTTAGGCTTAGCATAATATCGAGTTTTACCAGCGCCAGAACCACCAATCACAACCGTATGAAGATTTACGTTTTTAATTTTTCCATGAATATCCATTCGTGTTTTTTGCGTAAATAACTTATTTTCAAAGAAATCCTTATTCGAATGTTTCTTTACTAAAGAACGTATATATCCCCATCTAGCTGATCCATACTCTTCTTTTGTCTGTAATTCTTTTCGTTGGATAAGTAAATACCAATTCCTAAAACATAGATAATCAGGAATATTCCAATCGTTTTTAAAGAATTATCACACCATTGAAATTGAAAGGGATGATTCAATGCTTCACTTAGATAAGGTAGTGCATGAATGAGTCCTTGATCCATATATGGTGCAATCAAAACTGCAAACCATATTGTAGGAATGATTAATAAGCCTAGAAATAAATATTCGTCGTTCTTAGCATCTCTCATAGTGATCTTTTATTGATGGATGGTCTGCATCACAAACCTTTACAATAAGAGAATCTAAAAAATCATAGTTCTTATGAGCTAATCGCTGTTTATCTCTTAGATCAGCTAATGCCCTAACAATAATTCTTCTCTCTGTATCATCTACCTGAATTTCAATTATTTCGTCATCATTTTTCTTAAACCATTTTCTCATAATCGTTATCTCACTTTCTTTTTTGATTTTTTCTTAACTGGATACTTAGGTGCAGAAGATTTTAGGTTTTGCTGCTGTTTAATGTCCTTCAATTCCTTGCGAACAGAAGGCCTATCCGTAGTAGCTGTTAATCTTTTTCTTTCGACGGTTTTCTTCTTGTTTTCTTTCTTCGATGTTTTTGAAGATGGCTCGAACGGAGTACCGTCCTTGCTTGTCCGAGCTTTGTTGGGGTTTTCTTTATCATCCATTAGCTTTGACAATAAGGCATCATGCTCTTCATCACTAAGTGGTTTAGCATCATCTATACTCTGTTGTGATAATACAGATTCACGAATTGCTTTTGTGTCGATAGTAGCTAAATCAAACTTGTCTACCATCCTTGAGATTTTAGAAGCATCTTCTGCTTTTACCATAATATCCACAATTCCATCTGTATTATTCTTTTCTTTCAATACAGAATATAAAACTCCATAATGTTTTGCTTCTTCACAAAACTTTTTTAAATCCGAATGATGAATAGCAACGACTTTTAACTCTTTGTCTGACTTTAACAAGTTATTTAAATTGGTTTTTCCTTTCACTTTTTTATTGTCTTTTAAAATAGCGTATAAAGTGACAGCCAAAGATCTTGCTGCCATGCCACCTGCTTTTAAACCAACTTCAGCAGCAACCTGTATACCTTCTAAGGTCATCTTCATCATTTGATCTGCAGTATCTGCACTGTTCATAAATTCAAGCTCCTTTCATATTCTTTTTGTGTTTGAATACGCTCATCTTCTAATGCATTCACCATTTTTAATTTATTCTTGAATATCAGGAACTCTCTTTTCTATATCTTCACATATTTTGATTTCCTTTTTCCCATGTGCAATTTTAGAAGTTAACGTATCACGATCCATTTCTAATTGCTTTTTCAAATTTGGATCACGCGTTCTTTTAATTTTATTGTAGATGGATCTTCTTTGATTCATCCAAGATTCTATTTCTTTATTTAGAGATACTTTAAAAGCATGCACATCTTCTATTGTTTCTAGATTATGCTTGCCTACAAAAGTATTTTCATTTGTGATTTTATCCATGTATATCAAATCCTTTCTTAACTGTGGACTTGGATATTTCTGTCGTTTCCCTTTAGGTCGAATAATTCCTAATTCAAAACAATATCTAATATATAAAGCCTTGATTCCTTTTAATTTTGTATGATCACCACGATATTCTTTACATGGCACAATATCCTTAACTGGCTGCATTGGAAATAAATAATTGTTGTTGATTCGTTCCATGATATGTTCCTCATCATATCGACCATCACGAGCAAGTTTATAGAATCGAAACTTTCTTTGCGACTGTGGATGTTTTAAAGTCCAGTGCTTACCAGTTAAATCAACTACGTATCCAATATCTTCAAGTCCTGATTTCATTTGATCTAAAGTTCTAGCATACGCTAATACAGAATCCACATCATAACGAATAATCTTTCTAAAATAGATGCCGTCCTTTTTTTCTGCATTCCACTCTCCATAATTCATGGCTTTTCCTTCTGGTTTTTCAATAACATTCAAACCATGCTGTTTACATATTGCATCATTCAATTCTCGGAAGTGATCAATATCTTTTTTCCGGTTATCATACTTCTTGCCATCTACCCAGGAAACTGAATTCACAACAAAGTGATTATGCAAATGTTCCTTGTCTAAATGAGTAGAAACAACAACTTCAAATCGATTTCCCCACATTTGTTTCGCCAATTGCACACCTAATGAATGACATTCTTCTGGAGTTACTTCACCTGGCTTAAAAGACTGTACTGCATGAAAGGCAAGTCTTCCATCCATCTTGTTGTAGGAAAGCTTTGTATTCATCATCTGCTTTAGTGACGTACTAGGTTCACAATTGATTCCAGTAATATATTCTTTCTCATTTGTTTTATATCCCTGAGTTGTATATGCCAACACTTCTTTTAATCCATCACTTAATTCTTCTTTTGTCTTATCCGGATTTTCAATGTAGTTTAAAACTCTTCTCAAATCATCTTTGACTGCCCATATTTTTGTGATTGCCATACTTCCTCCATATTGATAGGTTGCCGAATCAAAAGCATAATTTCGTTAATTTGTTTTTGAAGCGCCTCATAATTTTCCATATAACTGAATCATCCATTTTATTTTGTTTATAAACTGCTCCAGCTATTCCGTTAATACTCTCTGCAATTTGTCTTAATACTTGGGTTACTTCTACAAGCTCAACACTAGGTGCTGGCCTAGGAACCAAGCCATTTATACACATACGTAAATAGGATTCTCTTGATTGTCCTGAATATTTCACCAATTCATTAAGATGATTCCATTCACTATCCGATAAACGAATGACAAATTGTTTATTTCTTTTCCGCATCTTTATAAAAAGCACCTTGTATAAACAAAATATAGAAAACTCCAATAATCAAACCACCCAGAAAACTTAATAAACTAATTGTTACTGTACTCATATTTAACATTCACCTCCACCAAAAAGAGCTACCAACAATTTTGATAGCTCAGGGTCTTAGGGATATTCCCTAAATACTTGTCTTTTGGATATCCAAAGACGTTGCTTGCTACAACTGTAGACATTGATTGTCTGCAGTCTTTTTCTTATCAGGTATAAGATCTGCTAGATCCTGATTCATTTTTTCTAACATTTCTTTTTTCTGATTTAGTAATTTTAAATTTGAAGATAAGGTATTATTTTCTTCTATTAGAAATTTTATCTTTTCCTCATTTTTAGTTTTCCTTTTTTCAATAAACGAAATTCGCTTAACGATATCTTCGTATTTAATCATTTTCAATTCTCCAAATCTTAATGAAGTAATTGTGAATATCTCTGCTTATTGATTCTCTTTTCATAATCATCTGATTTTTCTAAAACATGATTATCCTTATCATAATGATATAAAATATCAGATAGCTTTTTATCTTGATCCATAAAACTAGGACCATTCATAAGTAAAAGCATTTCTTTCAATCGATCCGTATTCAATGTTGGAGAATCACATAAAGCTAAACATTCATCTGTTGAAGAAGGAACAATATAAAGATCATGTCCTAATTTTTCAGCTAGATCATTCAAAACTCCGGAATAAAAAATTGTTGCTGCTCCATCCGTTCTATGTTCATTTGTCAAAACTACAAAATGCCTATCTTCATGTTGCCATGCTTCTTGTTCTGGAACTCCAGTCAGTAATGTTTCAAGTGGAATAATTTCTGGTTTCATCATATTTGGTGATGAAATCAATGCATCATTGTGCAACTGCGATACATCAATGCCATAATGATCAAGCATTTCATTTGTAACTCTAGCTGAGCAAAATTGATCATCAGTTGTTTTAATCATCACTCTATATACAATCGCTAAATCTCCAATAACTGTATGTGGCTCCATAGATAATTCTTCTTTATTAGTTTCTGCATTAATTACATTCATGAATAAGAAATCTTTAACTGAATTGTAATCAAGTAATGCATTTACATCTTCTAAAACTTTATCATTGTGAATCATATTATTGTGAATCATATTATTCGTCCTCTCCTTCTTCTAATTTTTCAAAATAAAAAGCCAATCTTTCAAGATTGACTGTATTAAAATCACACGTTTCTAAATCATTCATTATCAATATCCTCAACTTCTTGATACAAGCCAAAAAGCGGATCCTGTGTATCAACTTCGTCCACATCTTCTTCATAACTGTCAATTGCGTAAACAATATATTCTACAATATCACTAAACATATTTTGTTGTACTTGTTCTAAAGCTTTAATTCCTTCTTCATAAGAAACTGCATCCAAAATATTTGTAGAAGATTCTCTACGATACATATATTCTGTAATTGTGTCTTCTACAGTTTCAAACATTAACAATTGTGCCTGAACAATTTGTTTGTCTTCAGATTTTAAATTTGAATAATTATAAATTCTAGTGTTGTAAGTCATTCTTTTTTCCTCCTTTTGACTTAGGTTTTCCATTTCCATCTCATCTAATTCAACAGAATAAACACGATCATTTTGTTGCTCTCCAAATATCTGAGCCATCAATTCACTATCATTCTTTGTTGCTTCGTATGAATCCAAATATGCATTATCCACTAAATGGAATTTTTTCTTTTGTGTTTTCTCACTTTCCACTAATTCTGTGGCCGTTATCTTTAATGCTGCTTCTTCATTTAGTTCCAAGCTATCTGGAGTCTTATTCAAATCCATCAACAACAGTGTTTCATTAAACAAGATGGGTTCTTTCCTCTTTTAATGTTTTCATTTGTTTAAACATAATATTTTAAAAATTGTTTTTTCACTTGATCATTAACCAATACTTCTACCGGCTGATCTAAAATATCTTTATAATGCTTGATGGCACTACGGTTGGTTGTTTTGTGTCTGGATTGATATATGCATAAGTCATACGACTAATATTTTCACAGACCTCTTTGATCTTCATTTTTTGAAATAAATCAAATTGTTTATTCAAATTAATCCACCTCTTTCTAAATTTGTGTAATAAAAAAGAGAAAGCGTAAACTTTCTCAAAAAGAATTATTTAATTTTATTTTCGTAATCTTGTAATTGATGATAAATACCATCTATAAAAACTATTGAATTTTCAATGCGATACAACAAGAAATATTTAGTTTTATCTAAATTTAATCTTCGATACCCCTTGCTTCGAAGTCTAGAATTCAAACACAGTTGAAATGACTCAGCAGAATTACTTAATACGAACTTTCCATTTTCAACAGAATCGATAAAATGATTTGCCGCTTGTTTATTACGCAAGTGAAAAAGAAGATATTCTACAATAGAATCCATATCTTCTAAAGCATTTTCAGTAAATATTACTTTATAATCCATATTTATTTCTAATGCTATCTATTGCTATATCCGCATCTATTACTTTTCCTTCTTTAGATTGAGCTCTAGAAGAGGCAAGTCTATTCAAAAATTCATCTTCTGTCATAATTTTCATTTCTTTTGTTTTATTGATTTTTTTAATTTCAAAAGGAATTCCATCATAAGCAACTGCTTGAGTTAAAAACATACGAATTGCACTCGTTGTATCTGTACCTAATTCCTTAAATAATGCATCTGCCTTAGATTTTAAATCATCATCCACTCTTACTTGAATAGTAGACATACGGCATCACCTCCACATTTAAATTATATGCAAATTCATTGCTAATGTACATGAAAAGTATTACTTATTAATCACAATTACATTATTTTGTATCCTCATTATCTTCAAAAAGTAATAAATGTTTTGAAGATATTTTGTAACGAAAAATCCTTCACCTAATGGCGAAGGATTTTACTTTCAACCCAACCATTTATATTCCGCATATTGGTCAGCGGTAAACTTTCAACCCAATCATTTATACCCCGCATATTGGTCAGCGGCAAACTTTCATACTAACTAACTAATTAGCTAGTAATGTACTTCTTTTTACAACTCTACCTTAGCAAGCGTACAAGTGATTGTCAATTTGAATGTTGATTCATATTTTTATACTTACTAATTCTTCATTTACATCTTTAAAAATCACAGGATGATTATCAAAACATTGATAGTTACGTCTTGCAATCATCATAATCTTTTGTGTTGCACCTCTACCTACTTCATCATTATCCAAATGGAAAACAATAATTTGAACATTGGGATTTCTTTCTAAAAAGGCTTTTAATGCTATTGGCATATCAGCTTCCGTCTTTGCAGCTATCTTTTCACAAGCTCCACCTAAAGATAAGTAATTAAAAGACTTGTAATCAACATCCTCCATTTTTAATAATGTCATATAAGACAATAAATCAATAGCTGCTTCAAAAACATGAAGAACATTGCTTTCTTTATTTTGATAATTAAAGCTAAAAGCCTTATTACTTCCTGTATGTTCTAATTTAAAATCTTTAAATATATTTCGCTTAAATGCATATGCTGGCATATCACCATCATATCCAACAAACACAGCGTTTCGAAAATTTGCTGACTGATAAAGCATCCCTTTAGATATAAAATAATCAACAATTTCTCTATCTATTTTTCGTGTTTCACATAAATAACGAATCACTAAATTATTGTTTTTATCTTTCTTAGGAAGCTCGAATGGTTTAGTTTCTTTTTTATGATAATACGTAACAACTGGATCACTAATATTCATTAAACTTACTAAATAGTTACACGCTTCTTTAAAATCATATCCTTCTACAGCAATCAAATAATCCAATGCAGTCGTACCACCTACACCTTGCGACCACCAATACCACTTACCGTTTGAAAAGTGCAATGATTCATGTTCTCTATGATAGTAATCCTTCTTTCCATTTTTTACTAATAGTGAAGGATGATAGTTATTTAAATAATCAAATGCCGATAGTGTCCTAACATTTTCAAGAACCGATTTCCGAATAAACTTTTTGCTCATTTTTCCAACTCCTTAAGTTTAGGGGCCACCAGTCCAATACCATTCTGTTTACAAAAGTTTCTTACGGCATTTGGATTTTCTTTGAAAGAAAGTTCTTTGTCTTCCGTATAAATAGTTTGCACTTTATACTTTTGATCAACAACATTTGTGAGCCATTCATGCATAAAATGATTCAGCTCTCTAGCACGTATTGAATCCCCATCTACTCTTTCAAAGTATTGAAGTGAATCCTGCTGATAGGTCTGTGGATATAGCATCCTGTTCTTTTTATCGACAGTAAATTCAACATCTGGATCAGCCATCACATCTCCATTTAAAACATAGTTATGAGCCATAGCCAATCGATCATCTCCAATAATTTCGATATTTAAATCCATATAATTAGGTGTTCCATATTTCATATAATATGCACTGTTTGTTAATAATGGATTGGCTATTTTTTCAAACATCTCATAGTTTCTTCTTTCAATTGAATGATCCATAAACCAGGATTGTTTTGGATCAAACTCTTCATTCATAAACGCATCAAAACAAGCACTATGCAAAGCAAATTGATAGACTTCATTATTCTGATACAAATGATCTTGTACTCTATATTCTTTGTTATCTGTTAAAAGATTCGATATTTTTTGATCAATCGTTTCATGAATATCTGAAGTTGTAATATTTGAATCCGACATAACTTTTTTATACTTTTCCATCACGGATGCAATTTTAAGTACAATATCATGATTCAATTCTTCCATTTCCACTGGAGTAATATATTGATTTTCCTTTTCTAGCATATGCAAATTCTCCTTAAACACAGGTTCTATTAGTTCAATCATTTCGTGTGCTTTACTCTGAATGTTCACTAAAATAGATTTCAATTCACTGTAATCCTTGTTGGCATAAGACGCGATATAGCCAAATGAATATTCAGAAGTATCAATTCCAAAATGATCACAAATAACAAAAGCCAACGATTCAGCTTCAATTTCTCGTTGGCTTTGATTTTTATCAGTTTCTTTATGAAGTATGCTGTGAGCATACTCATGTATTAATGTTTTTGCGGTTTGTAAATCCTCTAAATCCTTATTAATGACAATCTTATCTTTCCTTGGCGAATAATATCCTTTAGCTCCAGTCATAAAACTAAGATCTTCAGTTTCTGTTTTAAATTCAATTGGTATTGTACATACAGACTGAATAGATTGAATAATTGCTTTCACTTCATTACTAGAACCTGTCAAATCATGCACTAAAGATGGAAGAGGATCTCCTGAAGTTTGTGAAATATCAAAGACTGTCGTTGTCTTAAAATGAGTCAGATTAACTACACGCATTTCCTGGACTGGATTTCCAGATTCATCTAAAATCACATTTCCATTCTCGTCGTGTTTATTCATTAATCTATCTTCTTTTGTTGTAACCGGAGCTAGAATCATCAATCCTTTTTCCCCCTTATTTACATGACGATTAAAATTTGTCTGCCAGGCACGATAACCAGCTACTAAACTAGCCTCCGGCTTCTGCGACAATATTAATAATGTGTTATTCAAGGAATAACTATGAAACTTACTTAAACAGGATAGATACTGTTTAAAAGATTCAGAAGAATAAACATCCTTTACTCCCTGCTCAATCATTGAAAAAGCCTGTTTAGTTTTCTCATCTTGAGATTTAAATTCTGCCATAACATCACCATCCTTTCTAAATCAGGCAAAAAGAAAAGCACTACCAAAGTGGTAATGCTCTGTACTGCTTTTTAGGCACCTAATTATTTTCAGTTAAGCAACACTGTAGATTTAACTTATGCAATAAAGTCATCCAGACATTGTCTGGACAGCACCCATTATGCTTTTGAAAACGAATCGTTATTCTTTTCTAAGCCATCTGCAAAGATCAATAACTTGAATACCTTGATAATCATATGTTTCATGACGTGTTCTGGCTATGATCAACTTAGGATAAGCATCTTTTATCGCAAGCAATGGTGTGTATTCTCTTTCAAATGTTTTTTCATCCGAAATATTATCACTTACTTGAATATATATTTGTGTATCACGTTTCTTGGCAACAAAATCGATTTCTTTTTTATACAGTTTGCCAACATATACTTCATAATCCCTTCTTCGTAATTCTAAATAGACGATGTTTTCATATACTCTTCCAAAGTCCATGTTTCGTGTACCATTGACTGCATAACGAAAAGAGGAGTCACAAAGATAATACTTACTATTATTGGTTAGGTATTTTTTTCCTTTCAAATCGTATCGTTTTGCTTCGTAAAATAGGAAAGCATTTTCTAAGTAACCAATATATTTTGAAACAGTCTTTCTTGTTATTTCACTTTGATCATTCTTTAAAGTTTTACAGATATTGTTTGGAGAAAGCAAGTTTCCAATGTTATCCATCATAAATTCGGATATATTCGTGAATTCTAGTTTATTTCTTATCTTATACTTTTCAACTAAATCTCGAATAAGAATTGTTGAATAAACATCTCGTACATAGTCATATTGCCGATCTTCCGTTTTATAAGCATAAGCTCCTGGCATACCTCCAATTTTGACATATTGATCAAAAGCATCATCATATCCATCTGTGATTTTATAATAAGTTAAATATTCCTTAAATGAAAATGGGTATACTTTTATTTCCATTGTTCTTCCAGTAAACAGTGTTGCCAAATCTGAGCTGAGTAAAAACGCATTAGAACCTGTAATATAAATATCATAGATTCCTTTTGCATAAATGCTATTAATTGCAAGTTCAAATTGAGGACACATCTGTACCTCATCAATTAGCAGTACATTTGCCATTTCTTCTTTGTATTGATTCATAATATATTTATGCAAGGCATGATATTCTAACAAATGATCAAATTCCAACTCTTGAAGATTAATCATCACAATATTGATTTGTTCATTTAATGATTTTAAATATGTGATAAATTCCTGAAGTAATACTGATTTCCCACTACGCCGGATTCCAGTAATAACCTTTATATCGGGTGTACCATATAATTCAATCAACTCATCTAAATATTTTTTTCTAACAATAAGTTGCATAACATTCTCTCCTATTCCCACTTTTTAAAAATTATTAAATTTTTGGTAATAACTATCACAAGCATAATTTAACACAATTAGTGGGTTCTGTCATTATTCTATTCCCAATTTTTGGTAAATATTCATTTTTCGGTAATAGAATGATCCTTTTAATTTCTAATAGTGTGAACATCATGTTGCTCACTTGATTAAAGAAAAGCACTAGCTGAAGTGCTAATGCTTATCGAAGCTCAGGTAAACCTAAACTGTTAATTTGTATTGCTAATTAAATATATTTACTAGCCTCTTTAATACTTAACTTGTCCATTTTGTCTTTGTATTTTCCAACAAACTCTTTAACCCATTTCGGATTTGTTTTAGAATAATCTCTTAAACTCCAACCAATAGCCTTATTTATAAAAAAATTCATTACTACCAAAATTATTTACAATTATTTTTTCTAATAATTCTGTATTAGTTTTTTCTTTTCTACAAAGTTGATGGTCTATTGCTATTCTTCTTACCCAAAAATCTTCATCTTTTGACCATTTCAACATCAAATCATTTATTCTTTCATCTTTAAATGCTATATTTCCAACGATTCTATCTAGTCCATCTATTGTATCCCACCATTGTTTTGACTTTATATATTTAAAAATTTTAGAAACATCATCATAAGTTAAATATTTTTGCATAGTTACTAAATAGTCCATGACTAAATATTGAAATTCTCTATAGTCATCTTCATAACATTTATCTAAAAATCCCAATCCACAACTTTACTTACTTTTTCTTCTTTTAGTAAATCTTTATAAAATGACTTTCTTATTGGAGTTGCTAATCCATAGAATTTGAACAAATCTCTCATATATTTTGACATCTTTATAGCATTTTCTTCATCTCTATTTTGTTCAAAAAGATGTTTTATTTTTGTATATTTATCCATAATAATCTCACCTCCAAATTACTATTTATCTAACAAATCAATAAATTGTAATTTAATGAACTAACCTCTTTACTCTTTCAACATAATCATCTGCATGATTTATGCTAATATCTCCGTGATAATATCCTTGTAATACTTCAAGTTCACTATTTGGTATTAAATGAACAATTTTAGTTGCTGATTTTTTCATAATAGGTCTTTCTTTACTTCCAACTAATACGAGGGTCTTTGCTTTAGTATGCGATAAAGTGTTTTTTACTTCATAATTAGAATTTGACTTCATAAAAGCAATTAAATTATCTTTTGTAATTTTACAAGTATCTTCATAATATAGAGCAAACAAGCTTTTTTTAAGTTTCAAACTTTTTAAATTGTAGTTTTGAAAACCACTTTTTACTTATCAAACAATATGATAAATTAAATATTGGCTCTATCATTTTATAGGTAAAGTCCATTGGGATTACCAAAGCACTTTCAATAATAGCACATTCACATATATTAGGATTTTTAGATAATATTTCTAATAAAATTTGTCCACCTAATGATAACCCTCCAATTAGTTTTACTTTTCCATTATAATTTTTATTTATAAAATTTATTATTTCTAGAGCATTGCTTTCAATAGAAGTAAAATTTGTATCACTTCCTGAATGTCCATCTAATATAGGAATAACTATGTGAAATTCATTTTCAAGCAAGGATATTTCATCTATATAATTCCACCAAGAAAGACCTCCACCGTGTAATAAAATTATAATATCATTATTCTTTGATCCATATTCTTTATATTCCATCTTACACCTCTAAATTCCGAGTTATCCCCCTCAATATACCACGCTTTTCCCTCGCAGAAAAGCTGCTGCGCACAAAAGGCTTCTCCGGCAACTATCCGCGCCCCGGCTCATACAATCTAACAACTATGTACCGGGAGGGATATCGTGTGCTGCTGACCTTACTACAATTTTCGCCACAAAATTTCTGTTTCTGGCGCTCCATCTGGAAAGCGGCTGCTTTCCGCGTCCGCTCACAGCCCCCGGGAAGAGGCCGCCGCTTTTTCAGCGCCCTGCACGCCGGGGATGCCGCCCCGCCCCGGGGAAAAGCTGAT
>ENA-OQIR01000250-OQIR01000250.1-human-gut-metagenome-genome-assembly--contig:-NODE-250-length-25416-cov-2.891020_pt1 | contig 25416 bp, 31 predicted proteins | sample MGYA00242580_ERZ504745 | MGnify/ENA primary metagenome ERZ504745 (study PRJEB26092, sample SAMD00036214) | human gut metagenome | host: Homo sapiens | study: EMG produced TPA metagenomics assembly of...
TTATTCCTTTTTTCATTAACTTTTAAATTTATAGCAAAAATAAATATTTTTATAAGACTAGAAATGGATTAAAAAATTTTTTAGTATGAAGATGTGGTGATAAATTTTTTAAAGAAAGGGATGAGAATATGTGGTATACAGTTATCAAAACTTAACAAAAATTTTAATTAATCATGGAGGGAAATATTTATGAAAACGAACAAATTATTTAGATTATTCATGGCAATATGTATTTCATTTTCCTTAATAGGAGCAACATCCATTCAGGCACAGGAAAATAATATTAAAATTAGTGAAGATGGGTTTGCTATAGTTTATGCTGATTTGAATAATGAGTTAGAAGTAAAAATGGAAGCTCAAAAAGCGTTCGATGCAGGTGCGACAGTTGTACAAGTTGAAAATAATGCAGTTAAACCTAGATCATCAGGATGGAACAGCAACTCAGCTACTTATTATTTTGGAGATGTTTTACATGGTTCCAAAGGAACGATTCGTTGTTATGTTGTTGCTGGCACTGGAGTAGATCATGTAACAAATTGTAGTTTTTCAGTAGAAGTGTGGGGAACTGGTTTTAGTTTGTTAGAAAGATATATTGTCAATAATAATACGATGAATGTTGCAGGTAAATGGAAATGTCTTCAATCAGGTTTTGTTAATGTAGTTACTCCTCAATATTCTGTATCGTTATTTTGATAGTAATTAAAAAAAGATAGCAAGACAAATATGACTTTAAAAAAGAATATTTTAAATGTTTTTCTTGTGATAATGATGGTACTTTGTTTAACTTCATGTAAAAGTTCAAAATTAATGATTGAAGAAATAAATATAAATCAACTAGAAAAGTTAATAGAAAATAAAGAAGATTTTATATTACAAATTTCTTTAGAACAATGCCCTTATTGTCTTGAATTACGTTCAATTGAAGAAGATTTAGTTACAGAGAATAGTATTACGATATACGAATATACAGTAAAAACAAAAAATGATAATGACATTGACTATATAACATCTATATTACCATCTTTACAATATTACCCTAGTATTTATAAATTTACTGATGGAAAATTTACTAATGAGTTAGATTTATCTGAATGGAATGATTTGGAAGAAAGGCTTATAAATTGGTTAGATAAAAACAAAATCAATTAAAGGAAATAGTATGGAAAAATTATGCAGTATTAAAGGATCTAAACTCTATTTTAATGGAGAAGAATTATTAAAAATTGAGTCTATTGAAAAAATTGAAGTGAAAACATTGCCTGTTCGACAAGCTATAAAATCACAATTATTAAATTCAATGGCTACATTTATGTCAGGAAGTTTAATTAACGGAAATGAGCAATGTATCGTTGGATTAAATATCATTCAAAAAGATAAAAAAGAAATATGGATTCCATTTCATGAAGGAAGTGTGACTCGTTTTAATCTTGATTATCATCAGTATGTAAAAAATGCTAGAGAATTAAAAGATAAAATTTGAAATATATTATCAAAACACAAGAATAAACTAAAAGTGAATAATATTCTTACATAAAATCTATATTTCGTGATATACTCTGATTGCGATAAGACTACGTAATGTAGTAACAGAAAAGAGGAAGCTACCAACTTCCTCTTTTTTCTACTCAATTGAATTTTGGTCTAACCACTTACCTCGAACCATACGAATAAAGAATAGAATACCTCTAAATACCAATTCGAAAGTCATTGTAACCCATACACCGATAACACCATATCGTTTTGTGAAGATGATGATTGGTAAAACACGCATGCCCCACATACTCAAGGCATTTAAGATAAAAGGACGTTTACTATCTCCAGCCCCACGTAATGCTCCCATCACTACAATACTTATCGCAAATAATGGTTCTGAAAAAGAAACAATTCTTAAGCATTCACTAGCTCCATCTATAACTTCTTGACTATTTGTCAAAGTTGAAGCTAAAAATGGCGCAAACACAAATAGAATGACACTCATAAATATGACAAGGACAAATGATAATAAAGTCGTTAAATACGCAAAGCGTTTCGCCATATCTTTTCGCTTTGCACCAATACTTTGTCCAACCAATGTAGTTGCAGCACCACCAATTCCATAGGCCGGCAAATAACATAACCCTTCTGCAGATACAGCTACATAATTGATGGCTACACTCACAGCTCCCATACTTGAAACAACACCTGTCATTACAACTTGAGCTAAAGAGAGCGTGACTCTTTCAAGCCCCGCAGGAATTGAAAGATTGACTACATTCTTTAAGATATCCTTATCAAACTTCCAAGATTCATCTCCTAAAAGACGCAACGAGCTTTCCTTTTTGACTACTATATACATTAAAATAAAACCTACAACCAACTGCGCCATTCCCGTACCAAGTGCAGCTCCTGCAACTTTTAAATTCAATATATAAATAAAGAAATAGTTAAAAAGAACATCAAATATACACATTGAAATATTCATAAGACTTGGAAGCACGGCATTTCCTGAACATCTTAACATTCCTGAATGTAACATAGCCATCATATTAAATGGTATAAAAGCTCCTACAATAGCTAAATATAAAGTGGCATTCCTACATATTGATGGATCTGCCCCTAATAAAGTTGGCAAATAAAAACTGGCTCCTACTACAATTAAAGCCATACATAAGCCAAAAATAATATTAAAAAGTATCGACTGACAAACAACTTGCCTAGCCAGTTTATTTTTACCCGCCCCTAAATATTGGGCTACTTGCACTGAAAAACCTAATACGGCTGCTGTACAAATACCACCAAATAACCATGTAGTACTGGCAACTACACCAATAGCTGCCGTAGCCTTATAGCCTAAAGATCCAACCATCGCCGTATCAATGTAACTCATGGCTGTTCCAACTAATTGTTCTAATATGGCAGGTACAGATAATAAAATGACAATTTTTAATTGATCTTTAAATTCTATTTTTTTGTTTTCGCGCATTTGCGCCGTTATTTCCATCATATTCATAAATTGATTATACATAGAAAAAAGATGTATGTCACCATACACCTTAATCTTCTACCTCTTCACGCCACATTTTAGCACCTAAATGAGCTAACTTTCCATCTAAGTTATCATATCCACGATCAATATGATAAATATCATGAATTTCTGTAACACCATCTGCCATCAAGCTGCGATCACAAGTCCTGCACCACAACGAAGATCTGTTGCGGTTACTTTCGAACCATGTAACTTTGTTTTTCCATTGATAAATGCACTTGGTGTGTGTACATCAATATTCGCACCCATCTTATTTAATTCCGCACAATGCTTAAATCGCTCTGTATAAATCGTTTCTGTGACAACAGACTGCCCTTCACATTGCGTTAATAATACAGTAAACGGTTGCTGCACATCAGTCGCAAATCCTGGGTATGGTTTAGTCAATATTTCTGTGCGTTTTAACGGCTTATCACTCTTAAATACATGAATAAAATCTGAACCCACTTCCATATTGATTCCCACTTCTTGAAGTTTCATAACAATGGCTTCAAGATGTTGAGGAATAATATTCTCAATTCGCATATCATTAGCCATAGCTGCTGCCATAATCACATAAGTAGCTGCTTCAATACGATCCGGAATAATTTCATGAATACATCCCTTTAAGTAATCAACACCATCAATTACTAATGTACTTGTACCCATACCATGAATTCTTGCACCCATTTTATTCAATAAAGTCGCAATATCAATGATTTCCGGTTCACGTGCCGCATTTTCAATGACAGTTCTTCCTTTTGCGTAAACAGCTGCCATCATTATATTGATTGTAGCCCCTACACTTGAGATATCTAAGAAAATATTTGTTCCTTTTAATTCTTTCGCATCCAATATATAACATCCATTTTCATATTGAATATCTGCACCCAAAGCTTCAAAGCCCTTCAAGTGTAAATCAATAGGTCTAGGACCCAAATAACAACCTCCTGGCATCTTAATTTCTGCATGTCCAAATTTTCCTAACAAAGCCCCCATAAAATAGTAGCTTGCTCTTAATTTTGAAACAGCTTTAGATACCATAGGAATATTTTCCATATGAGTAGGATCTATATATAATGTTTCTTCATCTCGTTTTTCAACACAAACACCAAGTTCATTCAATAAAACGATTAAAGACTGTACATCTGAAATATTAGGTACACCATAAATTGTCACTGGCTCATTTCCTAAAACACATGCTGGTATTAAAGCCACAGTCGCATTTTTAGAACCACTAATACGAACTGTTCCATTTAAATGATGTCCACCTTCAATTTTAATGACTTTTTCCATTCATTTTCCCCCATTTCAAGGTAATGCCTATCTATTATAGCCTATTCAATCCGGATAATCTAGAAAAAAATTGTAAATTCTAAAGCCATCTATTTTAAGTGTTGTTCCATCCAATTTGTGATTTCATTTAAACGACGCAAACGATGTTGTGGAAGTCCCGTGCGTGATAAATCATGATTTTCACCATGGAATAAGCACATGCGAGCCTCAATATTTTGATCTAATAATGCATTCAACATTTGTAGACCTTCACAAAGTGGACAACGATAATCCTCATCCGAGTGAATAAACAATGTTGGTGTCTTTACATTGCGCGCATATTTCAATGGTGAATGCCACCATAATTTTTCTGGATTCTCATAATATGTAGCTAATTGTTGATCTTGCGCAAAATATGGCCCAATATCACTTGTCTGAGAGAATGAAATCCAGTTTGCGATACTTCTTTGACTAGCTGCACACGCAAAACGATCTGTATGACCAATGATCCAGTTTGTCATAAAGCCACCATAACTTCCTCCAGTCACGCCGACTTTACTAGCATCAATTTGAGGATATGTTTCCAACACTTTATCTGTAAACTGCATTAATTCATCATAATCAATCGTTCCATATTTCCCACGGATATCCATAAATTCATTGCCACGTCCATCTGATCCATGAATATTACAGAAGAACACAAAATAGCCTTTGCTTGCCCATACTTGCATCTCATGATAGAACACTTTTCCATATACAGTTTTAGGACCACCATGAATATCTAAAATAGCCGGATATTTTTTTGTTTCATCATAATCTTTTGGCAACAATACCCATCCTGTTAGATTTTCACCAAAACTTACTTCTACTGGATCTGCCACATACGTATCTTCCATCCTATTAAAGTCAGATAATTGAATCACTTTTCCATCTTGAACCTTATATAATTGTTGAAGACTCGCCACATCTGCTCCAATAAAATATAATGTGTCATCTTCAAATGCGAAAGTCTGAATTGTTCCTGACCATTCAAATACAAGTTCAATCTTTCCATTTTCTAATTTATAAAGATTATTATGATCATAATGGTTGATACAAAATATAAAGCTTGATCTTTTACTAAAGTCGCATTTCCTGCAACTAAAGCACAATCTGTACCCACGCTGTTACCAACACATTCTTGCCAATCCGCGATTAAATTAAAGTCTTGATCAAAGAATTTTGGATTCTCATTCAAACCATATTTTTCATGTGTACTTGCGATCAAAACTAATTTATCATCCACAAAATCAAAACTTTGAATACTTCTTTCCTTCGCCTCTACAACTGTACTTACTTCACCATCATACTTATAAAGATTTTCATATAAAGATTGTTTTCTTGTCCAATTTTGACCTGTATAATACAAAGTGCCATCATGAATCTTTGCGTTCGATACATCAAAAGTGCCTTCTGTAACACAAACAAGTTCTTTTGTATCCAAATTATATGTATATAAATGACTACGATGTTTATTTGTGACTCCCTGACCATTCATGTAGAAAGGAATCTCATCAAACACTTCATAATCACTTTCTTCTTCCACTAGTTTTTCTTTAGTCATCAAAGCCAAAGTATTCTCGTTTAAATATCCCAAAACACTCATTCCTGGTTTATCGAAGCGAGCAATTTCTTTGGCTTCTCCACCATTTAAAGATAAACGATATAAAGAAGTGGATTTTTCAATATTTTTACGATTTCCACAGAATAGAATCGAATTCTCATTTTCGATATAAAAACCGGATTCTTTTCCATAAGAAGTTAAATCATATACTTTATCGTCCTTTACGCATTTTAAAGTATAATCATAAGCATTATCTTTTTCTGCTGCTACTCCATCAACAAAGACTTTTACTCCATCTTTCACTTTTAAATTTCCATAAAAGTGATAAGACAATAAATCATTAATTTCAATTGACTTCATATATTTCCCCTCCAAATTATGCAAAAAGCAGGCATAAAGCCTGCTTTATTTAAAAACTTTAATTATTCAGCTTTTCCAGCAGAACCAAAGAAGTTTTCCATCATTTCTTTACATAATGCTGTGATTGCATCAGCACCTGGTTTTAATAATTTACGTGGATCGTATCCTTTTCCTTCTTGGTCTTTTCCAGCTTCGATGTATTTACGAGTTGCTTCAGCAAATACTAACTGGCATTCAGTATTAACGTTAACTTTAGAAACACCTAATGTGATAGCTTTTTGAACTTGTTCACGAGGGATTCCTGAACCACCGTGTAATACTAATGGTTTACCGTTTGTTGCGTTTTGGATTTCTCCTAAACGATCAAAGTTTAATCCAGCCCAGTTTGCAGGATATTTACCGTGGATATTTCCGATACCAGCTGCTAAGAAGTCTACACCTAAGTCAGCGATAGTTTTACATTCTTCAGGGTCAGCTAATTCACCAGCAGATACGACACCGTCTTCTTCTCCACCGATTCCACCAACTTCACATTCAATTGATAATCCTTTTGCGTGTGCTAAGGCGATTCATTTCTTTTGATTTTTCTAAGTTTTCTTCAAATGCATAGTGAGAACCATCGAACATTACAGAAGTAAATCCTGCTTCGATAGCAGCTTTTGCACCTTCATATGAACCGTGGTCCAAGTGTAAAGCTACAGGAACTGTAATTCCCATTGCATCGTGGATTTCTTTTACCATAGCAGCAACTGTTTTGAAACCACACATATATTTAGCAGCACCTTCAGATACTCCTAACATAACTGGTGATTTAGCTTCTTCAGCAGCAGCTAAGATAGCTTTTGTCCATTCTAAGTTATTGATGTTGAAAGCACCAATCGCATAGTGCCCTTCGTGAGCTTTGTTGATCATTTCAGTAGCAGATACTAACATTACTCTATTCCTCCTTTAAACATTTCTGTCATAACTATTCTACTCCATAACGCCTAATTTGAAAAGTGAAATTATTAACTAACGACGTGATTTCCCCGATAATTCGACAGGTTTCGATAAAGTTCGAATTCTTTCAAGAATTCTTAGACTCGCAATTGTGTTATTTGGCTTATTCGCAAGACGATATTGTTGTTCTAATTCTTCCATGGAATAATTCGATGTAAAATAAGTTTTCATTCCTTTATTCATACGCTCATCTAAAACCGGAAGTAAAATTTCATCACGCGTCCATTGCGTAATACTTTCAGCTCCAATATCATCCAAAACCAAAACATCACTATAACGCAAATGATTCATCACTCTTTGACGATATTCATTATCCGTCATAAATTGTTTCAATTCTTGAATCAATAAAGGAACTTGCACAAAAGAAACACTCTTATTACTTTTAGCATAATAATTACAGATTCCCTTCATTAAATACGATTTACCCGTTCCAGGATTTCCATATAAATACACACCCTGATTTAATGGAATACTACTTACACTTGCGTATACGCAAGGCCATATTCCTTTTCTTTGGCAGCACTTAAAAAGGAAGCATCATTTAAATCAATCAAATAATCATTTAAAGACATGTGAGAAAAACGAAACTTACTTTGATGAGCCAAATGTTTATCACGATTCTGTTCATATTGACACGAAGCATAATATTCATTTAAAAAACCTGAATCATCGATTTTTAATTTTGAAACCTTACCACGAATCTTTTGAACACAATACTTTAATCCTTTGCAGTTTCTACAAGCACTCACACTTTTTAGCCACTGCAACAAAGCCCCACTATTTTCTTCTACAAAAGATGCATCTAAATGGTTTTGGTTTAAAAATAATTGAATTAATTCATTCTCTTTTAAACGTGCAATATTTCGTTGTCTTTCTAACATTTGTTCTTCGGAAAGTTTAATATTTAAATTCACTACAATTTACCTTCTTTCAACATCTTCTGCAACTCTAACATTTCCTTATGTAGCTGCGCATCTGATTTCTCTTCTTTTTGCGTATAGAATTTATCATCTAACACAACCTTCTCTGCCTTTTTATCCCTTTTATTTTCAAGAGGACTTTGATTGATGATATCCAAAGCCTTCTTTCTTGAATCCACACCCAAGCGAACCCAGCTTGCCGCTACTTTTTCTACATAATTTCGAGAAAACTGTTGATTCGTTTGTTGTAAAGTATATTCAATCAATGTATTTACGACTTCTATAGGAAATTGGAATTCTTTACACAAACGCTCAATCAACGCTTGATCCGATTTCACAACTGGAATTCCATTTTGTTTATTCTGCAAAAATTTAACTGGAGACATTTTATATGGATCTTTACTCACTTCCATAACCTTACGATTACGCATAACCATATCTTTTAGTTTTTCTAAATCGAATACATGCGTAGAAGGATTCGTACTTCTTTGTACATATTTACGCATATCTTTGGCATCAATTCCATATATTTTAGCCATTTCTGCGATACGATCCAAATTTTTGCTTGTACGTAAACGCACTGGAAAAATTCGATCCATCCCTTTAAAGAGTGTCGCAAAATCAAAATCATATTTCTGCTTTATCGTTGGCTTCACCTTTTCAAATGCGATTTCTTTTGATTCATTCCAAGAATCTAAAATAGAAACGTCCAAAGGACTTTCTACTTTTGTATATGAAGAAGAAACTGTTTTATCTTTATAAAGCATCGCCTTCACTTTGTCAAAACACTTTGCGCCAACACTTGCCAAATACAATCTTGAATATGTCTCATGACATAAAAACGAATCTGGCAATAATGGAGCATATAATAAAATCAACATATCCCCTTCATGAACGTATGTTTCAATCAAATGATATTGTTCCAAATGATTTCTTGCGATGTCAAATTGCGAAGCATTCATATTCAATAAAAGATATACATCTTCTAATTCAACCAGATTTTGAATGGAACCCAAAAATTCATATAGACAAATTGAGTTTTTCCCCACTAAAGGACCATACAATAAATTTAAAGATTGTCTTTGTTCGCTAGATAAATGTTCTATGCATCGTACTTCAATCGCCATTTAACTTCTCCTCTTTTAATGCATCCTCAATCTGCATATGCAACTGCTCTACCGTACTATTATTACGTAATACAATATCACTTTTTGCCATTTTCTCTTCTGGATTCATCTGTGATACAAGTCTTGCCAAAGCTTGTTCCCTAGTAAAATTACGATACGTTTGTAGACGTGATAATGCCACATCTAAATCAGCCACAACGCACCAAATAGAATCAAAATGTTCTTGTGCTGAAATCTCAAATAAAATTGGCATCTCCACAAAGACAATTAAGCTCTCTTGTTCATGGATCCATTTGTGCATTTCATCAAAGATTAAAGGATGTAGAATCGCTTCTACTTGTTTTCGATGCTCTACATTTGAAAACATATAGGAAGCTAGACTCTCCTTAATAATTTCTCCATTCGAATCCAATTCAACAATGTGTAAATCATTTAATTTCTGATAACCCAAATTTCCCTTTTTTAATAAATCCGCATTGACCTGATCACAATCTAAAACAGGATATTTTTTTCTTAGATATCGCGAAATTTCGCTCTTTCCTGAGCCCATTGATCCCGTGATTCCAATTACTTTCTTTTTTGACATTTTGGACATAAATAAGTCCCCCTTTGTGATACAGTTATTTTTTTATTGCATGATGACACACTTTACATTGTGTCTGATCATGTACTTTTAAATGAAGTTGAAAACGCCCCGTTACACCTAAACTTGATGTATAGGAACGAATGGTCGTTCCACCATAGTGTGTGGCTCCTTGCAAGATCCGTCTTGTTTCTAAAACAATTTTGTCACAATCTTTTTTTGATAGCTTACAGGCCCGACTTCTTGGATCTAAGCCTAGCGCAAAACAGATCTCATCGGCATAGATATTTCCAATACCTGCCATAATCGATTGATCTAATAAACAGGATTTTAAATTTCGTTTTAATGTATGAATACAATGATAGAAATACATTCCATTCACTCTTTGATCCATATAATCATATCCAACATTTTTAAAACAAGCATACGAATGAATATCATCATTTTTAGAATATAAATACATTCTTCCAAACTTTCGAGTATCATGATACGACATACAGATTCCATTATTTAATTTGAATACGACATGAATATGTTTGTCCTCGCAAATTATCATAAAGATAAAACTTGCCTTCCATTCTTAGATGAACAACTAAATCATAATCATCTAAGCCAAAAATCAAATATTTTCCAAGCCGATTAAATGTACGAAAGGATTGCCCAATCAATCGATGTTTAAAAGTTTCTACTTCTACATTATCAACAATCTTAGGATAATATATCAATACATCTTCAATCGAAACATCTTTAATTTGTGTTTCCAACGTACTTAATACGGTTTGTACTTCCGGTGCTTCCGGCATTATTTTGCCTCATACCAAGACTTGCCAACACTAATGCTTGCCTTTAATGGAACCTTTAATTCCATTGCACTTTCCATTGTTTCTTTGACAAGTTTTCGCATCAAGTCCAACTCTTCATCTGGCACCAAGAAAATCAATTCATCATGGATCTGAAGAAGCATTTTTGATTTTACGTTGGCATCCTTTAAAGCTTGATCCATTTTCAACATCGCAATCTTAATCAAGTCTGCTGCACTACCCTGGATTGGCGCATTCATCGCAGCACGCTTACCAAATTCTCGTGTCATAAAATTCTTGTCGTTGATTTCTGGAATTTCTCTTCTTCGATGAAATAATGTTTCTACATATCCATTTTCTTTACAGAAATCAATCAATTGATTCATATACTCATGAATTTTTGGATAACTTTCAAAATACATCTTCATAAACTCACCCGCCTCTTTGCGTGTGATATTTAATTGTGATGATAAACCAAATTCCGTTTGACCATATACAATTCCAAAGTTTACTGTCTTTGCGATTCTTCTTTTGTGTTCATCCACTTCTTCTGGTGAACAATTAAAAATCAACGTTGCCGTTTTTGTATGAATATCCAATCCTTCATTAAACGCTTTAATCATATGATCTTCATTTGCCATATGTGCAAGCATTCTTAGTTCAATTTGCGAATAATCAGCTGACAATAAGTGATAACCCTCTTGAGCAACAAAAGCTTTACGAATTTCTTTTCCCAACTCATCACGAATACTAATATTTTGAAGATTTGGTTCACTACTTGAAAGTCTTCCTGTTTGTGTCATGGTTTGATTAAAAGAAGTATGAATCTTTTGATCTGAACGAATATGTTTTTTCAAACCATCAATATATGTACTAGATACTTTTGATATTTTACGATATTCCAAGATATCATCCACGATTGGATGTTTTCCACGAAGCTTTTCGAGTACATCAGCAGAAGTCGAACGCTTCTTACCGCCAGAGCTTAAATTTAATTCATCAAATAAAACATTCGCCAATTGTTTTGGAGAATTGATGTTAAAAATCATGCCGGCATGAGAATAAATTTGTTGAGCCAAAGTCTCTAGCTTTTCATTTAATAAAGCCCCATATTCATCCAAGAAGCTTTCTTGAATCGAAATCCCTTCTTGTTCCATAGAAAATAATACTCGTGTAAGTGGCATTTCAATTTCTCTATATAAAGAAAGCACATTTTCTTCTTTTAAAGATTGAAGGATTTCACCTTTCTTTTCATATAACTGTTGTGTCAAACTATGACAAAGTGCTTGTTCTCTATTCAAACTAAAAGCAGGTTCTTCTTTCGTCTTTTTGGATACATCATGAAAAGATTCTGGCAAAGTAATATGAAGAGCTTCTAGTACTGCATCACTATCTGTTGCAGTAGAATTCAATAAGAATCCTGCAATATGAAGATCATCATTAAATGTATTCCATTTAAATCCATATCGATCTAATAGATGCATCATTTCTTTGGTATCCCATGTACTAATTTCTTTTGTTTCTAATATTTTTTTAAAGTTTGTATCTTCCAACGCATTTTCTACGGAAATATAGTAAATTGCCTTATCTTTTGGAATCATAAAACCATATAATTGCTGATCTAAGTATGGTTGTTGTGTACATACTGATAGTACCATTAAATCCTCTACATCAAACATTTCAAAATGTTCCACTTCTTTTAATGGCCATTTTTCGTTCTTAGCTTGCTTTGTTCGATTCACTAAAGATCGCATTTCATATTTTTCATAGAATCCATTTACATCTTCTTGAATTCCTGTAAACTCACAATCATTTAAACTAAACGGAAGTTCCATCTTTGTATAAATGGTTGCCAATTCTAAAGACATAAACGCATTGTCTTTATCTTTTTCCAGCTTTTCCTTTAATTTCCCCTTTACCTCATCAATATGGGCATAAACATTTTCTACAGTTGAATATTGATTCAATAAACGCAAAGCCGTTTTTTCACCAACACCTTGCACACCTGGAATATTGTCGGCTGTATCTCCCATTAGTCCTTTCATATCAATGACTTGGCTTGGTGTAATTCCATATGTATCGAATAGATTTTGTTCGTCCATCAATTCCATTTCACTTAAGCCTTTTTTCATTAAAAGAACATGTGTACTTGGATCAATCAATTGAAGTAAGTCACGATCACTTGTTAGAATGGTTGTTTGAATATCATTACAACATTTAGCCATACTTCCAATAATATCATCCGCTTCATAACCCTCTTGTTCATAACGCTTGATTCCAGCTGCATCTAAATATTCTCTTACAATTGGAAATTGTACAATCAATTCCTCATCTAATGGTTTACGTGTTCCTTTATAGGCTGCAAATTGTTTGTGTCTAAAAGTCGGTTTTCCTGCATCCCAAGCAACTAGAATCTTGTCGGGCTCAATAATATCAATTGCCTTATTTAACATCATCACAAAGCCATAAACTGCATTGGTTGGAATCCCATTGGATGTTGTCATTCTGTGTGTATATAAAGTTGCATAATATGCACGAAATAGCATGGAGTTTCCATCTAATAATAATAGTTTTTCATCTGAATACCTCTTTTCTTCTATTTTAACACATATGAAAAGAAGGAAACGAATCCACGACTCATTTCCTTCGAATATTTTGCATGTGCAACTTTTCCATTCGTTTAAAACGAATATTTTTATAGTTGCATATCGATTGAATACCGTAATAATATAGAGCAATACAAATATCCAAGCCCCATTAAATATCAATGTAAGTGCTTCAACGTGAATAAACCATTTCACAAAGCTCATTGTAAGATATCCAAATAATTTTGCCCCCAAAAAACAAATTAAATCATTTATAAACATCATTAAAAAGACAAGGGCAAATTGTACCCAGTGATCTTGATCCATTGCATTTTTAAATAGTCCCGATAGCCATCCAAAAAGGCCAAATAGAACCATTTTAACAAGCCAATCCGAAGTAAAGAACAATCCTACACAAAGGCCGCATAGGCATGCATATAAAAGTCGATTTAAGCTTTTTCATGACTCACAACAAGTATGCATCCACAAAAACATAAATGACTGACAAAAGATAGGGAAGAATATGTAAAATCCACACTGAATAAAGATGCATTCATTTGATCAAGTATTGCTAAAATCAATAAGAAAATAAATGAGCAACGTTCTTTATTTATCATTTACTCTCCTCTTTTCCAATCACAAGACAATAGTCAAAACTTTTCATATTCGATACTGGCGAAACATAGACCGTTGAAATAATCGAATCATCGTTTAAAGACACATCTTTTACTTCTCCAATTAAGATTCCACTCGGATAATTTCCACCCTTACCACTTGTAGCTACTTTTTGTCCTTTTGTGACAATCGCATCATTATCAAATAATGAAACACGATAGGCCTTCTTTTCAGTATCATAAGACTGTAGTACACCTTCTACGCTTGTTCCATCTTCTAATGACATCTTGATTGCAATATCATTATTCAAATGTTGACTTGTCAACAACTGAACAGTACTTGTAACGGTTTGTACACTATCCACTAATCCTATAGCGCCATCGCTTGTTGCCACAAGCATATTTTTTTCGACACCTTGTTTTTTTCCTGCTGAAATCGTTACCGTCTGAAGCCATGAATCGCCTGAACGTTCTAATACAGATACACTGATTGTCTTAGCATCCCCTAGACCACCTTTCATTTCCAACAAGGCTTCAAGTTGTTTGTTTTTATTTCTTTCATCTTCATATGCCGTTTGATAGTTTTTTTGTTGAGCTAATTGTTTCGTCAAATATTCATTATCGTCATAGGCATGCCATAAATTTGAAAAATCATTTACCGCATTTCCAATCGATGATAGTGGATATTGAATCAAACCATATTTCAAATATGTCCAAGCACTGTAACCAATATTTGTGATGGAGTTTTGTCTTAAGCCAAACATAGCACACGCTAATATACATAAAACGACAATAATCGTAAGTAATCTTTTTTGAATTCGAGTAAATTTACGCATAATATCCCCCAAACTAACTTATATTATAGCGATAAACCCTCCTTCTTTCAATCGAGATATTTGTGCTCTTTAAATGAATAATATTGATTTTTACATACAATAATATGATCCACTAAACAAACCCCCATTGTCATCGCTACATGAACCATTTTGTAAGTTACTTCAAAATCTGCTTTTGAAGGCGTACAATCCCCCGAGGGATGATTATGTGCAATCAATACTGAATTTGCGTTTTGTAAAAAAGCCTCCTTAAACACTTCACGTGGATGTACCACGCTTTCATTTAATGTTCCTTTAAATAAAACACGATGCGAAATTAGCTTGCTTTTTGTGTCTAGATAAAGGGCGATAAAGCATTCTTGCGACATAGTTCCATACTCAAATTTGAACCATTCGATCACATCTTCTGGTTTTAAAATAGGAGCATGATATACTTTTGATTTAATAACACGCTTACTAAGTTCTACACTTGCCAAAAGTTGTAAAGCCTTAACTTCACGAATTCCTTGAATCTGCATCAATGTATTTACGTGCATTGTCATTAATTTTGATAAACCTTCACTTTCTTTCAACACATCAGATGCAATTTCAAATACGGAACGGTTTTTATTTCCGCTTTGCAGAATCAACGCAACCAATTCTAGATCGCTTAATGATTCTAAACCATAGCGCAACGCTTTTTCTCGTGGGCGTTGCTCCACTTCCATCTCTTTTACCTTCATATACTCTTATACGAAAAAAATACACTTTTTTTAATTTATTTTCATTTTTTGCTTGCAAAGAAGAGAATCACATGATATATTATACAAGCGTTAAGCAATTATGGCGGTTGTGGTGAAGTTGGTTAACACAGCGGATTGTGGCTCCGTCACGCGCGCGTTCGAATCGCGTCAGCCGCCCACAAAGATTTTAAGCTTCGAGAGATCGAAGCTTTTTCTTTACTTTTTTATTTATTTGTATATTAGGAGCATGAAAAATTTACTCATACTTTTAAGTCTTACATTATGTGCGTGTCAAACACAAACAAAGAGTACAACTTCAACTTCAAAAAAGGCTTGTGATGTTACAAGTGAAGAAAAAACATGCAACACAAAAGATGACACAAAAACTAATTTTAATGAAATTAGTTTTGATGAAGCTATTCAATATTTTACACAAGAAAAATCAGGTGTTTTATATTTCGGATTTTCAAGTTGTCCTTGGTGCAAAGAAGCAAAATCCATTTTAAAGAAAGTGCCCAAAGAAAACGGAATCGACATCCAATATGTAAAGGTAAGAGATGAAGAAAAAAATCGTCTTTACACGGATGAGCAAAAAGCGATTGTTGAACCATATATCCAAGATTATATGTCCAATAATGATGAAGGTGTTCTAACCTTATACGTTCCTTTAGTACTTGTGGTAAAGGATGGAAAAGTCGTTGATGGACATGAAGGAACATTAGAAAGTCATGATGCGACCGAAAGAAAAATGACAAATGATGAAAAAGAGCAACTAACAAAAATCTATACAAAATTAATGAGTGAAGCCAATTGACTTCACCCATTTTTATTTTCTTCGTATTTTGATTTGATCATCCAAATTCAATTGTCCAATCAATAAACTAGAATTCACATCATGCATTTTATAGTTTGACACAATTTGTTTGGAATCAAAATTGGCATAACAATATTTGCATCCGTGTAAACAAGAATTGTAGGCACCAACATCCACCATATTCACACAATGGCAATCTCTTGCTTCCACTCTTTAAAAAGCTTGCCTGTTCTTTCAAAAGCATATTTAATGCTGATGCAACAATCCTTTTCATCCCCAATTTGATATTTATTTTCCATACAACTAATGATCTTTATATTGTTTTTTTCGAACTCTTCTTTTAATTTAAGATATTCCTCATTGGATGTTCATGATAATCCAAATGATTATTTCGAACATTTTTATAATCATCCACAAAAGAGACAATCATTTTAGATACATATCCTTTTAACATTGTGCATAATTTGTTAAAAGCACGAACGTGATAATCAACATTATATTTGGAATTCAAAAGGATAGGATCATAACGAACACATACATTTTCTTTGCCTAAATAATCGGATAATTTTTTACACATTCAATCACTTCTCTTTTATCGGGTACTTGAGGCTCCATATCTTTAAAGTATCCTGTGATGGTAACTTGTAGCTGAATGGGTACAGAAAATAAATGTATTGTATCTAACAATGGCAATGGATTTTTTGTGCAAAATACAATCATATCTACATCCGATACAAAGATACGACTGACAAGTTTTGGATTAAAAGGGTTTCTTACATCAAAATATCCTTCATTCCATCGGTTCACAAACCAATCCATATAATAGGCGACAATATCTGTTCTTCCACTTGCATTAATAATCATAGGTTTATTAAACTAAGAAACAAAAAAATAGTCAATATAAAGAAAAAAGCCATCCTAAGATGACTTATATTTCTAAATGGCGGTCCAGATGGGACTCGAACCCACGATCTCCTCCGTGACAGGGAGGCATGTTAACCACTACACCACTGGACCATAATTTTCCAAAAATAAGATGGCGGAGAAGGAGAGATTTGAACTCTCGCGCCAGTTTCCCGACCTATACCCTTAGCAGGGGCGCCTCTTCAGCCACTTGAGTACTTCTCCAAGAATATTTTCAGAATACTTATTTTTTAGAACAACCTGCGTTATCCGTAACGCCTGTTATAATAACATGAATAAAAACTTATTGCAAGCAATTTTTTAAAAAAAGACAAAAAATTAGAGGCCAATTTTTGACCTCTAAACTTTTACTTTCCAAACAATGTTTTGTTGTCTACTTCCGCTTTAAATTTAGCTAAAGCTTCATCTAAAGATAATGTAACACTATCCTTTTTACCACTCTGACGAATTGTTACTGTGTTATTTTCTTGTTCTCCATCACCCACTACGATTTGGTAAGTAACCTTTTGTAGCTGTGCCTCACGAACACGATAACCCAATTTTTCATTACGAGAATCTACTGTAGCACGCATTCCTAATGCTGTTAATGCATCGCATACTTTATTTGCGTATTCAACATGTTTTTCATGGTGAACTGGAATTACCACAAATTGACGTGGAGCTAACCACAATGGGAAGTGTCCACCAAAGTGTTCGATCAAGATACCAATGAAACGTTCAACTGATCCATAAACTACACGGTGTAACATAATTGGTGTTTTCTTTGTTCCATCTGCATCTACATATTTACATTCGAATCTTTCAGGCAAGTTCATATCCAATTGTACAGTACCACATTGCCATACACGTCCTAAGCTATCTTTAATATGGATATCCAATTTAGGTCCATAGAATGCACCATCTCCAGGATTTACTTTATATTCTTTACCTGCATGAACGCAAGCTTGTGCCAATGCTTTTTCTGAAACATCCCAAATTTCTTCAGAACCAATATATCCACTTTCTGGACGAGTTGATAATTCAATTTCATATGGTAAACCAAATACAGAATAAATACGATCTACCAATTGTAATACTTTTTTAACTTCTTCTTCCAATTGATCTGGAGTTACAAATAAGTGCGCATCATCTTGTGTAAATGTACGTACACGGAATAATCCATTCAATGCACCACTTGCTTCGTGACGGTGTACTTGTCCTAGTTCTCCTAAACGCAATGGTAAGTCTTTATATGAGTGTAAAGTTGAGTTATATACTAATAATGCACCTGGACAGTTCATTGGTTTGATTGCGAATTCACGATCATCAACCATTGAAGTGTACATATTGTCTTTATAGTGATCCCAGTGTCCACTTAACTCCCATAATTCTTTTGACATCATAATTGGAGTCTTAATGAATTGGTATCCTTCCTTTGTATGTTCTTGGTACCAGTATTGTTCCAAGATGTTACGTAAAATCATTCCATCCGGCAAGAAGATAGGCATACCTGGTGCAAATTCACTAATTGTGAATAAACCCATTTCTTTTCCTAATTTCTTGTGGTCACGTTTTTTAGCTTCTTCTAAAGCTTCCAAGTGAGCTTCCAATTCTTCTTTTGTATCGAAACAAATACCATAAACACGTTGAAGCATTTTATTGTTTGCATCACCTTTCCAGTAAGCACCAGAATGTTTCAACAATTTAAAGTTTTTACACATTTTAACAGTCTCAACGTGAGGTCCACGACATAGATCCGCAAATTCACCTTGACGATAGATTGTGATATTTCCATCTTCTAATCCATTGATCAAATCAATTTTATAAGGATCCTCCTTAAACATTTCTAAAGCATCTTCTTTAGAGATTTCTTCACGAACAATTCTCTTTCCGTCTTTGGCAATTTTCTTCATTTCTTTTTCGATTTTTGCCAAATCCTCTTCTTTTAATTTTACATCTCCTAAATCCATATCGTAGTAGAAACCTTCAGAAATAACAGGTCCTACCCAAAATTTAGCATTTGGATATAAACGCTTAACAGCTTGAGCCATCATATGAGCACATGAGTGGTTCAACATAGATAAATGTTCATTTTCTAATACATTCACTAATTCCATTTTATTTTCCTCCATTTTTCCATATAAAAAGCGACAGCCATCAAAGGACGTCTGTCGCACGCGGTACCACCTTTGTTTATACAATTACTGTATACACCTCAAACCTTTTAACGCAAGAATTACGGCACACTTTTTCAAGGGCAATTCAAAGGGAGTAAATACATACATTCGCAAAGTGTTTTCACCAATCACACTCTCTCTACATTTGAATAGAATGTATTCATATCCTTATCACTATTGTTGCCTAGATTATAGACCGAAATACAAGGCGTGTCAAAAGAAAAACTCAAGAATTAATGGCAATGTCCACCACAAGAATGACTTTTGCCAGATTCATGTTTTGTACAAGTCACATCCGTTGTAAATTCAAGCTTTCCGCTTAAATATTTCTTAACAGCCTCATCCGCATTTCCGGTTACCCCACCAAAAGAATGGATCCCAAAACCAGCCAATGCAGTTTTAGCCCCTTGTCCAATGCCACCACAAAGTACAATGTTTACATTTTGTTCTTTCAATGCATTTGAAACACCAACATGTCCATGCCCTTCGACTGTAATTATTTCACTCTTAATAATTTCATTATGATCTGTGTCATAGATTTTAAATTCTGAACTATGCCCAAAATGTTGGAACACTTCTCCGCCTTTATAGCTCACTGCAATTCTCATATGTAAATTTACCTTCTTTCGTAACAATTATACATCAAAAGTACATCACGATAAATTAAAACGCCCTTTAAATAAGGGCGTTGATTGTCTTTGGTGGAGATGAGGAGAATCGAACTCCTGTCTAAGCAAAGTCCCACGAGACAGCGTTTACAGCTTTTCCATCTAGTTATCCAAAAGTTTCGGATGGAAACAAAATTCTTTTGGTTTAGCTATAGTTGATTCAAAATAAGCAGCTAGCCAATGCTTATTTCTATCTTCTTTTCTTTAACACTCAGTCTGAAATAAGAAAGCGAAATTTCAGAAAGGGGCTGCGAAGCCAAACGTAGGCAATAAAATTAAGCAGCGAAAGCCATGCTTTGGTTCATACCAAATACATTAGCAAGTTTATTTTTAGCAATTAATTTAAGTTGGTTATTACACGTATCCTTCGTGCTGTGGCCGAATCCAAACATTTACTCATCGAATGCCTGAACATCCCCAAGGAATATCAGTATAATCTATTAATACTGATTTTTCAAGGCCTTTTGAATCTCTCTTTGCGCATCCTTCGCCTTTTGAGATTCACGCTTATCATGAAGATTTTTACCTTTTGCCAAAGCTATTTCAAGTTTAGCTAGTCCTTTATATAAATAAATTCTTACTGGTACAACTGTATATCCTTTTATACGAGCTGATTGTTCTAATTTTTGAATCTCTTGTTTATGCATTAAAAGCTTACGATCTCTTGTTTCATCATGATTGAATCGATTTCCAAATTCATAAGGAGAAATATGCATACCTTTGATATATGCCTCACCCTTTTGAAAACTGATATAACTATCTTTTAATTGTACCTTCCCTCTTCGAATACTTTTGATTTCTGTACCCTGAAGTACGAGTCCAGCTTCGAATCGATCATACAATTCATAATCATGTCTTGCCTTACGATTTTCAGCTATTGTTTTTTGATTTTGACTCACTCTAATACCACCTCAATCCCTTCCAAATCTTGCATAACAGATTGAACATATTGTTGAACCCATTCTTTAGACATATCATATTCACCTGATAATCTATGTGTTGAAGCAATGGAATCATTATAATCTTCAATCGAATATGTTTTCCATGTACTATATCCAGCATCAAACCATGTGATCAATGGAATAAACTTTGTATCTGTAAAAGACGTCTTTTTAGTATTTGGATCATAGTTTACAGTAAAACTAGCCATTCCCCCAACCATTCTTTCATCCACATCTTGTGTACTCGTATAATTTCCTAACGAATAATATACAAGTGTATCTTGTTTTTTGCCTTTGATAATTTTAGCTGGCTGAATCACATACGGATGCGATCCAATCACAACTTCTGCACCCAACTCATTTAAATAGTTTGCCAAGTCTTGCTGCTCATCATTTGGATATGTTTGATATTCATCGCCCCAATGCATGGAAACCAATTGAATATCGCTTACTTTACTTAAAGCTTCCATATCCTTTTTCATTTGTTCCTTATCAATCAAATCCACAAGCCATGGTTTATCTTCTGGCAAGACAAAACCATTCAAGCCATAAGTATAGCCTAAAAAGCCTACTTTAATACCATTGATTTCTTTAACTAAAGTACGATTTCTATCTTTTTTGGATGTATGAGAACCCGTAGTAATGACATCCGGATAATTTTCACGAACCAATTCGATCTGTTTCAACAAGCCCTCAACGCCTCTATCCATTGAATGGTTTGAACTTAAACTCCACCAATCAAAGCCAGCCTTATTTACGGAAGATAAAATTTCCGTAGGCCCATTAAAAGTAGGATAGCCACTCAATCCATATTCTTCACCTATACACAATGTTTCAAAATTGATATAAGCCAAATCGGCCTTTTGTGTATATTTATTCGTCATTTCATAATAAGAATCAAAATTATAGTATTCATTTTGTTCTTGACACATATATTGTGTATTATGATATAAGTTATCTCCGACACCAACAAATGTAAAAGACTTCTTCTCTTCTTTTTCCACAATTTTTGCATCTTGTTTTTTTGATGTTGGATGCGTTAAGATAAATCCCATCAAAGTAAAATTGAATACACATAGAATCATGATCCATGTCCATTGTTTTTTCATATATTAATTTTATCAAAAAATACTTGCTTTTTCCAAAAAAATTCGATAATATTATAAGGCACTTGGGGTGTTAGCTCAGCTGGGAGAGCACCTGCCTTGCACGCAGGGGGTCATCGGTTCGATCCCGATACGCTCCACCAAGTAAAAAAATACGCTGTAAGCAAATTTGCTTACAGCTTTTTTTTCATTCAATTTCTTCAAAAATACCAGACTTTTGATAAAGAACCCATTTTCCAATGTTTACACAATGATCACAAATTCTCTCTAAATATTTACCTACTAATAAGACATCTACCAATGTACCTGTATCATGTTCTTTTTTAGCTAATAAATCCACATAGATTTCTTTCGCCATTTCATATTGTGCATCCGCTTGATCATCCATTTTAATCACTTGATTTGCTGCCTTTTCATCCTTTTGAATAAAAGCTTCAATCGCAAGAGTAATCATTTCTTTCGCAATTGAAAACTGTTGTTGAATACAATCATCCACAATTAAATCTTCCATATTCAATGCACAAATTAGTTCTGCGACTTCTTTTTCCTGATCCATGATACGTGTTAAATCACGAATTGTATTTGTAGCTACCGTAATACGCCTTAAATCTTTCGCAACCGGATGCTGAAGAAGAAGGATCTTCATGCAAATTTGTTCAGCCTCTCTTCCTTGTTCACTCACTTCTTCGTGCATTTGTGAAACATCTTGAACTAAAGTTTTGTTTCCATCTAAATAGCGTGTTTGCAAAACCATAAACCTTTCAAACAGTCTTGAGACATTTGTGTCATAGTCAGTTCTAACTGTCTTGTTTGTTTTAAAAACTTTGTAGGTAAAACCATTATCCAAACCTCCCCGTAATATAGTCTTCTGTTTTCTTTTCTTTTGGTGTAGAGAACAATGTTTCTGTATCACTATACTCAATTAAATCCCCCAATAAGAAGAAGGCAGTTTTATCACTGATACGCATAGCTTGCTGCATATTGTGCGTAACAATAACGATTGTATAGTCTTTCTTCAATTCTAAAGTTAACTCTTCAATCTTACTTGTGGAAATTGGATCTAAAGCACTTGTAGGTTCATCCATCAATAAAACTTCCGGCTGCATAGCCAAGGCTCTTGCGATACACAAACGTTGTTGTTGACCACCTGACATTCCTAAAGCCGATTTATGTAGGCGATCTTTTACTTCATCCCAAATGGCTGCTTGTCTTAAACTTCTTTCAACAATTTCATCCAATTCACTTTTCTTTTTGATTCCAAAAATTCTTGGGCCATACGCAATATTGTCATAAATACTTTTTGGGAATGGATTGGGCTGTTGAAACACCATTCCAACTCTACGTCTTAATTCAATCGCATCCATGTTTTTGTAGATATCCGTACCATCCAGACAAATATCTCCGGTAATTCTAGTGTTTTCTACCAAATCATTCATACGATTTAATGTTTTCAAAAATGTCGATTTACCACATCCACTAGGACCAATGAATGCCGTAATTTCTTTTTCTTTGATATCCAAATTTATATTCTTTAAGGCATGAAAATCCCCATAATATAAATTCAAATCATTCACTGTAAATTTATTATTCATAGTTAACCTTTCTATTTCTCTAATCCAGCTTGTTTTTTGGAAATATGTCTAGACCAAACATTGGCCCCGATACTAAACGCAAGTACCAAAATCATCAATACAGCACTCGATAGATTCGCAAGTGCTCTATCTTGACCATTTGTCTGTAAATTCCAAATTTGAATGGACAATGTTTCAGCCGGTCTTAAAACATTGATTGGCGATGTTGGCGATGTAAAACTAAAGTTATTCCAACGCAAATCACTTCCTGATCCTGTTGTATAAAGTAATACGGCAGCCTCTCCAAATCCACGACCAGCCGCTAAAATGACTCCAGTCATAATACGTGATAGACACGCAGGCAATAGTACATGAAATATGGTTTGCCACTTTGTTGCTCCAAGTCCCATACTTCCTTGATAATAGCCTTCTGGTAAACCTTTTATTGCATCTTCTGTGGTGGTAGTGATCAAAGGTAAACTTAGAATCGAAATAGATAAAGCGCCTGCTAATAAACTTTTTGATAGTCCTAATACAACCAAGAAAATCAAATATCCAAACAAGCCCACTACGATACTTGGTAAAGAAGACAATGTTTCAATACAAGTTCTTAAAAAACGTGTCACAAGACCTGGTTTTGCATACATTGCAAGATAAATCCCTGCCAATACACCAATAGGAACAGATACAAGCAATGAAATAAATACTAAGTAAATTGTATTAAAGACTTGGTTTCCAATACTGCCAGATCGAGAAAAGCCAAACATCTCTGGTTTAGCCCCTAACAAGCCACCAATGATCACTTTTCCGGCAAAGCCTACAAGAAGTAGAAAGAAGAATAAGGCAATACCATAAAAATGATTGTCATACATTGATCTACCATTTTTGCTCTTTTTAATTCTAGAATCCATCTTTATTCTCCTTTTTGTTTTGAAAACTTATGAATGATTGTGATAAACAATAACGAAATCAAGAATAATAATAAAGCCATTGTCCATAAGGCTGCCTTCATTTCTCCGCCTTCCATCGCATTTCCCATTTGAGCAGCAATTTCCGTTGTTAGTGTTTTTGAAGTGGAGAAAATACTCTTAGGTAAAGCAGTTGTTTGACCAATGACCATCGCAACCGCTAAAGCTTCTCCAAATGCTCTTGCAAGTCCTAAAACAATACCTGAAATAATACCTGGCAATGCAGCGGGAATCACAACACGATATATCGTTTGCCAACGTGTTGAGCCAAGTCCATATGCAGCCATACGTGTTTCTTTTGAAACAGCTCGAATCGCATCACTAGCTACACTTGTAATCGATGGAAAAATCATAATCGATAAAACTAAACTTGCTGCAAGTATGGAGTGTCCTACCTGCAAATCAAATACTTTCTTTAAAAACGGAATCAAAACCGTTAATCCAACCCATCCATAAACAACACTCGGAATTCCGGCAAAGATTTCAACCATAGGACGATAGAATTTTTCACCAAACTTAGGTGAAATTTCTGTCATAAAAATAGAAGATCCTAACGCAAATGGTGTGGCAATCAATAAAGCTAAACCACAAACACATAGCGATCCAACAATAAAGATCAAGGCTCCTACATGTCCTTTTGAACTGGCATTATCCATAGGTGCAAAGTTGGCGCTGCCAAGAAATTCTTGTAAAGTGTGATGAAATTTAAAAAAGGCTTAACTAGCAATTTGGTGACTTTGCTATAATTCTACGTTTTATCACTTATGCGAACAACCATTCGTTCTTCAAATCCTTTAAACGAGTGATCTTATAGATGTTTTTCAATCTAAGTAGTACGTA
>ENA-OQIR01000256-OQIR01000256.1-human-gut-metagenome-genome-assembly--contig:-NODE-256-length-25145-cov-3.499520_pt1 | contig 25145 bp, 30 predicted proteins | sample MGYA00242580_ERZ504745 | MGnify/ENA primary metagenome ERZ504745 (study PRJEB26092, sample SAMD00036214) | human gut metagenome | host: Homo sapiens | study: EMG produced TPA metagenomics assembly of...
ATATAGCCACCGGTCTCGATGGAGTCGGAGGTGGCGGCCGGTGCGATGGCCGGCAGGCTTGGACTGGTCGGCCAGCGGAGCCACCGGCCGCGGTGGTGGAGGAGATGGTCGGGCCGACCACGCCGAGCACGCTGTTGTCGCCGGCGAGCTTGTTGAAGGCGTTGGAGGCTTCGGTGGCGTCGCCTTGTCGTCCATGGACTCGAGCTTGACCTTCTTGCCGTTGATGCCGCCCTTGGCGTTGATCTCATCCACAGCCAGCTTGAAGCCGGCGACCTCGGCCTCGCCGTATGCGGCGGCGGTGCCGGAGTTGGTGGTGACGGAGCCCAGCGTGATGGTATCGCTGTTGGCCGCGCTACCGTTGGAGCTGCTGGAATCGTCCATGCTGCCGCCGGAGCAGGCAGCGAGGGACATCGACATTGCGCCTGCCGCGATCAGGGCGACGCACTTGGCGGAGAACTTCGCGTTCATTCCGTTCTTCCTCTTTTCTTGAAAACGCTGCACATTCCTTTCAACGCGCACCTTGGAAAAATCATGTTCATCTCAACCCCCGTGCGCGGAACCACGGCGACCACTCATGACGGACGCCCGTTCTCTCTCTGTGCATTCCGATTGTTCTTTATAGCCTGACGGATGGCGGCCTGCATAAAATGTTCTTATAGTGAGACTCAACTTCTGGTTATATCCCCGTCAGCATGGCGCAAAAGAATATAAGTTACTGTGCCGGCTGTTTTTCCGCCGTCAGATAACGTGGCCGTCCGGTGTAGTCGTTATGCACGGTAACGTCGACGAAGCCGCAGGTTCGTGCGACGGCGGCAAGCCGCTCCCCCTGCGTGATGTCGTGCTCCATCACCATAAGTCCATCCGCGCGAAGCAGTTTCGCCGCGCGTGCGATGATGCGTTCCGGAATGAGCGTGCCGTCCGCCGAACCGCCGTATAGCGCCAGATCGGGGTCGTAATCGCGCGCCTCGGGCTGTTCGGGAATGTCGGCAAGCGGCACGTACGGCGGATTGGTGAGCACGATGTCGATGGTGCCGTCAAGTTGGCTTAACGTCGGCATTTGCGTGGCGTCGGCGATGTCCAGATGATAATTACCGGCGATTGCGGGATACCGTTTCGCGGTCTCGTCGAGGTTGCGCCGCGTCCACTCGGCGGTCGTAGCGCTTTTCTCGACGGCCCACACCTCGCTGCCCGGCACTTCCGAAGCGAAGGCGAGCCGATCGCACCGCTGCCGGCGCACAGATCGACCACTTTGGCGCGGTACATGCCGTTTCTGGTGGCCCAGTCGACGCCTTCCTGCACGACCAGTTCGGTTTCCGGACGTGGAATGAACACGCCTGGACCGACTTTCAAATCAAGGTAGCGAAACGGCGCGTGGCCGGTGATGTGCTGCAACGGCTCGCGTTTGACACGACGGGCCAGCATGGTCTGGAAACGTTCCATCGCCGGTTCCGCGTCTTCTTTTTCGGCCAGACGTTCGACGCCATCGCCCATGAGCATGGCTTTGTCCACGTGCTGCAGGTCCGTATGGAACGCTTCGGCGAGCAGCAGTTTGGCGTCGTGCTGCGGAGTGTCGACGCCCGCCGCACGTAGTTCGTCCGCGGCGGAACGCACCGTTTCGAATACCGTCGCCACCCAATCGCCTTACTTCTGGTTGGCGAGACGATCGGCTTCGTCCGCCTGGATGTCGCTGTCGATCACGGCCTGCAGATCGCCGTCAAGCACGGCGTCGAGGTTGTACGCCTTGTAGTTCGTGCGATGGTCGACGATACGGTTTTCCGGGAAGTTGTACGTGCGGATACGTTCCGAACGGTCCAGCGAGCGCACCTGGGAATGGCGCATATCGGCGGCCTCGGCGCCTCCTGCTCGTGTTTCATGGCCAGCAGGCGGCTCTTCAGAACGCGCAGTGCCGCCGCGCGGTTTTGGATCTGGCTCTTCTCGTCCTGCATGTTCACGGTGATGCCGGTGGGGATGTGCGTCATGCGGACCGCGGAATACGTGGTGTTCACGGACTGTCCGCCGGGGCCGGAGCTCATGAAGATGTCGATTTTGAGGTCTTTCGGATCGATTTCGATTTCATCGTCGTCCTCGTCAGCTTCCGGGAAGACGATCACGCCGGCGGCGGAAGTCTGGATACGTCCCTGCGATTCGGTGACGGGGATGCGCTGCACGCGGTGCACGCCGCCTTCGTACTTGAGGGAAGCCCACACGCCGTCCTCCGGCGCCGGAGTGCCTTTGGCGCGGATGGCCAGCTGCACGTCCTTGACGCCACCGAGCTCGTGGTGTTCTCGCTTTGCACGGTGACCGACCAGCCGCGCTTTTCCGCGTATCGCATGTACATACGCAGCAGGTCGCCGGCGAACAGCGCCGCTTCCTCGCCACCGGTGCCGGCCTTGATCTCCATGATCGTGTCACGCGCGTCATCGGGGTCACGCGGAATCAGCGCGGTGCGCAGCTTCTCTTCGGCTGCGGGCAGCTCGCCTTCCAACCGCTTGGCCTCTTCGGCGAAATCGGGATCTTCGGACGCCATCTCGCGGGCCGCCTCCAGATCGTCCTTCACCTGCTTGTATGCGGTGTAGGCGGAGACGATGGCACCCAGTTCGGCGTGGCGCGACCCAGCTTGCGCATCTTGTCGGGATTGGATGCGACCTCCGGCTCGGCCATCTGCTGTTCGATATTGTGGTATTCCTCAAGCGCGGTGACGGCCGCGGGGAATTGTTCGTCTGCCAATGTACGCCTTTTCTTCGTATCTGCGCTTCAGCGGAATCACTCGTCGCTGAACCTTACTCAACCTGTCCATCATATAAGGTGGCACGGAAGTGCGGTCGTCGGAGGTGGGCGACGGCACGTCGGTAACGAAAAACGCCAGCCCACGAATGGACTGGCGTTTTCATTGCCTAAGCAATAAGACTCACTTGGCCTTCTTGCCGTAACGCTTCTCGAAGCGAGCCACGCGGCCACCGGTGTCGAGGATCTTCTGCTTGCCGGTGTAGAACGGGTGGCAGTTGGAGCACACGTCGACGGTCATGTGATCGCCGTTGTAGGTGGAACGGGTGACGAAGGTGTTGCCGCAAGAGCAGGTAACCTGCACTGCGTGATAATCAGGATGGATACCCTGCTTCATAGTTTGTCTCCTAGAGATTCGGGGGACCCGGGTCGCAACGCCCCTATGGCATCGCGTGAACCGGATAACCTTTCAGATTGTATCAGAAGCCTTGACTTTACGAAAGAGTGGGGCGTCACGGGCTTGAACCGTGGACCGGCGGATTATGAGTCCGATGCTCTAACCGACTGAGCTAACGCCCCACGTTGCAACATGCGAACATGCCAACTCGGTAAGTTTAGCAAATGGGTGGACTAGTTTTGCCCCATGAAACGCAACGGGTTGTCGACGAAGCGTCGCAAGCCGATTTCGGCCGCGCCCATCAAGGCTGGACGGTCGACGACGTCAGCCACGAGCACGCTCGCTTCGACTTCCGGATATGCCAGCACTTGCGGACGTACCATGCGTTCGATCCTGCGGATCAGTTCAGGTTCGAAACGCGCCCACAGACCACCGAGCATCACCACGTCGACGTCGCAGACATTGATGGTTGATGCGATTACGGAGGATATGGCCTCCAAAGCTTTTCCCACAACGGCCACGGTCTGCGCGTCACGATGTTGCCAACGGTTGATCAGTTCGTCGATGGCGCTACGTGTCGCGGCGGCGTCACTGCTGGCGATTCCGGCCGCGCTCACCATGGAACGCCTGCCCGCATACACTTCAAGGCAGCCACGGCGACCGCAACGGCAGACCGGACCACGCATGTCGACGGAAACATGTCCCAATTCGCCGCCGAAACCATGATCGCCGCTCACCACACGTCCCTCACGGATCACTGCACCGCCGATACCCACGTCGGTCGACATGTAAATAAACGAATCCGTCGGCTTGATCCGCCCAGAATCCTTACGCTGCGTGGCATAGCCGGGAACCTGTGCCAACGCGGCGGCATTGGCCTCGTTGCAGGCAACAGGATCAAGTCGCCTGACCACATCGAACTGCTTGAGATCCAAACGTTCCCAACCGAGATTGCGCGCGCCAAGCAATCGCAGATCATCGGTGACGAGACCCGGCAATGCCAAACCGGTACCGGCAAGCACATAACCTTTCTTGGCAAGCGCTTCTTCCTGCTGCAAAGCCAGTTCGTCGAGACGGGCGAAAATCGCCTGCTCGTCGGCGTTGGCCATGTCGGCGTCGACCCACTGCTCCCCCACAACGGAACCGTCAAGATCGAGCACCACCACGCCATAACCGTCGGTGTTGGCCTGCAATCCCATGCCGCATAGGCGTCCACCTTTGATTTCAAGCGGAATGCTGGGGCGCCCATACAGCGATTGGCCGGAAGGCTCGCCTTCCACCAGAATCTCATTGTCGAGCATCAACGACACCAGTACCGACATGGCCGCTTTGGTCAATCCGGTTTTCTTGGCAAGATCGGCGCGACTCATTGGTTCGGTGGCACGCAACAGCGAGTCGAGCACCACGGAAAGATTATGGTTTCGCAAATCGTCTTGATTGATACTCCGCAGTGAAGCCATGGTTCCCTCCTCTTTGACGCGTTTTTGCCGAAAAAGCGCACCGTCTCAATAGTTAAATCACTTTATGATGGTACACTAGACATTATAGTTCATTCATCTAACTAAATGAGGTGGCGAACGGTGCATTTTCCTTGCATCGTATTGCGCCAGCTCACTGCAAGGAGGCACAATGACTCGAACTCTCGTGACCGGCGTCGACACCTCGACCCAGTCTTGCAAAGTGCGCGTGACCGACGCCGAAACCGGCGAAATGGTACGCTTCGGCCAGGCCAAGCACCCCAATGGCACGTCTGTCGACCCGAAATACTGGTGGGACGCGTTCCTTGAGGCATCCCAACAGGCTGGTGGACTTGACGACGTTGAGGCACTTGCCGTCGGCGGTCAGCAGCACGGCATGGTGATTCTCGATCAGCAGGGCAGTGTGATTCGCGACGCCATGCTGTGGAACGACGTAAGCTCGGCGCCGCAGGCCGCGGCCCTCATCGAGAAGATGGGCGAGGCTCCCGCCGAAGAGGGCGAACCGGAAGATGTGATCGCGCGTGGCAAGCAACGCTGGGTCAAGGCCGTCGGATCCTCCCCCGTTGCTTCCTTCACGCTGACCAAAGTGGCGTGGGTGGCTGAAAACGAGCCGGAAAACGCCAAGAAGATCGCCGCGATCTGCCTGCCGCACGATTGGCTGAGCTGGCGTATCGCAGGCTACGGCCCGGTCGTGGAAGGTGAGGACGCACACTTGGAAGAGCTGTTCACCGACCGTTCCGACGCTTCCGGCACCATCTATTACGATGCCGCTTCCAACGAATACCGCCGCGATCTGATCGCCATGGTGCTTGAACCAGCGGAAGGTGCCGAAGCGGCACGCAAGCATGCCGACGCGATCATGCTGCCGACCGTGCTTGGACCGCGTGACGTCGCCGCAGTCAAGGTAAGCCCGAAAATCGCCGGCAAGAACGTTGAGGGCGGTTGCATCATCGCACCGGGCGGAGGCGACAACGCCATGGCATCCCTCGGACTTGGCATGAGCGTGGGCGACATTTCCGTTTCGTTGGGCACTTCCGGCGTGGCCGCGGCCATTTCCGAAAATCCGACCTACGATCTGACCGGTGCAGTGTCCGGTTTCGCCGATTGCACCGGCCACTACCTGCCGCTCGCCTGCACCATCAACGGTTCTCGTATTCTCGACGCCGGTCGCGCGGCCCTCGGCGTGGACTATGAAGAACTCGCCCAGCTGGCGTTCGCTTCCGAACCGGGTGCCGGCGGCATTACGCTGGTGCCATATTTCGACGGCGAGCGCACTCCGAACCGCCCGGATGCCACCGCAACCCTTTCCGGCATGACGCTGGCCAACACCACACGCGAGAACATGGCCCGCGCGTTCGTCGAGGGCCTGCTGTGCTCCCAGCGCGACTGTCTGGAGCTTATTCGCTCGCTCGGCGCTGAAATCTCACGCATTCTGCTTATCGGCGGCGGCGCAAAGTCCGAGGCAATCCGCACACTCGCGCCGAGCGTGTTCGGCATGGACGTGACCCGCCCGACCACCGACGAGTATGTTGCCATCGGCGCCGCCCGTCAGGCCGCCTGGGTGCTGTCCGGCGAAACGGAACCGCCCGCATGGCAGCTCACCATCGACGGCGTGGAAACCGGCGAACCGACTGAAGCCGTGTACAAGGCCTATGTAAAAGCACGCGGCTAACCAATCGGCCATCGTGAATCGCGAATGATCCAACATGCACAAATGGGTGCCCGTCACAGCCCAAACCGTGACGGGCACCCATTTTGCGTCAAAATCAGAATCGCACGATTTCTTTATTTTGTCGCACGTTCCTCTTTATTTGACCTCACGATTCCCCTTTTCTTATTAATTTACGAATCGTGAGATGAAGATACCGGTTAGAGGACATCAATCCTATATCCCATATTTAAGCATGCGGAAGCCGTCCGCAGACAACACAGTCAACGAACGGCTCACGCAAGGAATCGGAAGGAAAGATAAGGAGGGAGAGATGATGAAAGGCGAGCCGGGACGGAGTGCGCCCCGGCTCGTACTATGACCCGATTTGCAGCTGGGTCAGGCTGTTATCGCGAGATCAGGCCTCGGCCAGAGCTTCGACGATGTAGTTGTTGATCGTAGCCTTGACGGATTCGAGGTGATCGGACTTGGTGTCCTCGATGAGCTTGGACTGCGGGATATCCAGAGCGTACTCTTCGAGGGAAGCCAGCGAGGCGGTACCGTTCTCGACGGTCGCGCCGATGCCGGAATCGAAGGAGCTGTAGCGCTCGGCCTGCAGGTTCTCGATGACCTTGTCCTCGTGCATCTTGGCCGCGACCAGGAGGCCGGCCGCGAAGGAATCCATGCCGGCGATGTGGGAGCGGAACAGGTCCTCGGCGGTGAAGGAGGTACGACGCGGCTTGGCGTCGAAGTTCAGGCCGCCGTGAGGGCCGATCTGGCCTTCGGCGAGGACTTCCCACATGACGGTGGAGGTCTCGTACAGGTCGGTCGGGAACTCATCCATATCCCAGCCGATGAGCTTGTCGCCCTGGTTGGCGTCCAGGGAGCCGAGCACGCCGGCCTCGCGGGCGGTGCGAATCTCGTGCTGGTAGGTGTGGCCGGCCAGGTTGGCGTGGTTGCTTCCAGGTTCAGCTTGAAGACGTCCATCAGATCATAGGTGCGCAGGAAGTTGATGGCGGTGGCGGCATCGAAGTCGTACTGGAACATCGTCGGTTCCTTGGCCTTCGGCTCGATCAGGAACTGGGCGTCCAGGCCGATTTCCTTCGCGTAGTCATGGCACATGTGGAAGAACTTGGCCATGTGCTCCTGCTCGCGCTTCATCTGGGTGTTCCACAGGTTCTCGTAGCCTTCACGGCCGCCCCAGAACACGTAGTTCTCGGCACCAAGGCGCTTGGCGATCTCCAGGGAGTGCTTCAGCTGGCCGCCGGCGTACGCGTAGATGTCGGCGAACGGGGAGGTGGAGGCGCCGGAGACGAAGCGCGGGTTGGTGAACAGGGAGGAGGTGTTCCACAGCAGCTTGATGCCGGTGGACTTCATGTTCTCTTCGATCTTGTCGACGACCTTGTCCAGGTTCTTGTCGGTCTCGCGCAGGGTGTCGCCTTCCGGAGCGATGTCGCGATCATGGAAGCAGAAGTACTCGACGCCGAGCTTCTGGAAGAACTCGAAGGCGTAGTCGACCTTGGCCAGAGCCTCGTCCTCCGGATCGGAATACTTGCCGTACCACGGACGCTGGGCGGTGCCGGTGCCGAACGGATCGACGAGCTGCTGGTCGAAGGTGTGCCACCATGCGACGCCGAAACGCAGCCAGTCCTTCATCTTCTTGCCGGCAACGACCTTGTCGGCATCGTAGTAATGGAAGGCAAGACCCTCCTGCGGCCCCTTTTCGCGACCGACGTACGGAATCTTATCGATATCCCACAGACCCATGGAATGCTCCTTTGCTTGGTTTACTTACGTAAAGCTTTATTTCGCAGCGGGCTTTCCGCCCGTCTTGGTCTACATAATAAATTGAATTACCTAAGTTTGTCAATTCGTTAAACTATACGGCGTTTCCATTGGAATCAAGCATTTATCAATGCAGTGATACAGTGTGTTTGTTTGTTCGCATCGCGGCGCAACACCTGCGCGGCGCACGGAAGCGCGGAATCGAAAGAAGGAACATATGAGCGAAAACGTCGACACCATCTGCGTGCAGGGAGCTATCAGCCGGGCAATGGAGAATCCCGCACTCCCCCAATCATCCAGGCCACGACCTTCAAATACCAGTCGAGCGAACAGATGAGCCGACTGTTCGACCTGTCCGAATCCGGCTACTTCTACACCCGCCTGCAGAATCCGACCAACGACACCGTCGCCGCGAAGATCTGCGAGCTGGAAGGCGGCGCGGCCGCGATGCTCACCTCGTCCGGCCAGGCGGCGAACTTCTTCGCGCTGTTCAACATCTGCAACAACGGCGACCACATCGTCGCCTCCTCCGCCATCTACGGCGGCACGTTCAACCTCATCAACGTGACCATGCGCAAGATGGGCGTCGAATGCACCTTCGTCAGCCCGGACTGCACCGAAGAGGAACTTGAGGCCGCGTTCCAGCCGAACACCAAGGCCGTGTTCGGCGAGTCCATCTCCAATCCGGCGCTTATCGTGCTCGACTTCGAGAAGTTCGCGAACGCAGCGCATCGTCACGGCGTGCCACTGATCGTCGACAACACCTTCCCGACGCCGATCAACTGCCGTCCGTTCCAGTACGGCGTGGACATCGTCACGCACGCCACCACCAAGTACATGGACGGCCACGGATCCTGCGTGGGCGGCGCGATCGTCGATTCCGGCAATTTCGACTGGATGGCCCATGCGGAGAAATTCCCGGGCCTCACCACTCCGGACGACTCCTACCATGGCGTCACCTACGCGAAGGAATTCGGCAAGGCCGCATACATCACCAAGGCCACCGCGCAGCTCATGCGCGACTTCGGCTCCACTCCGGCGCCAATCAATTCGTGGATCATGGGCATGCACCTGGAATCGCTGGGCGTACGCATGGAGCGCCATTGCGCCAACGCACTGGCCGTGGCCAAGTGGCTCGACGCCGATCCGCGCGTCAGCTGGGTGAGCTTCCCGGGCCTCGAAACGGACAAGTACCATGCGCTGGCGCAGAAGTACATGCCGAACGGCACCTGCGGCGTGATCTCCTTCGGCGTGCCGGGCGGGCGCGAGACGGTTTCCGCGTTCCTTGACCATCTGAAGATGGTGTCCATCGCCACGCATGTGGCCGATGCGCGCAGCTGCACGCTGTATCCGGCCGGCACCACGCATCGCCAGCTCACCGAGGAGCAGCTTGAGGAAGCCGGCGTCGGCATCGACCTGGTGCGCCTGAGCTGCGGCATCGAAAACACGGCCGACATCATCGCCGACCTCGACCAAGCCCTCGCCGCCGTGCAGTGAGCCGCAGAAATCCGCCATCTCGCTTATGGATGGCGGATTTCTTCACCCGACCGATGCTATCTCGCTTATAGATGGCAGTCTTCTTGAATCGCTAAGGCCCTAGGGGGTAATATTCATACCTCTTAAGGCCTTTTTGTGGATTTCATCCGCCATCTATAAGCGAAATAGCATCATGCCGCAGCCCGATTCCGCCATTCATAAGCGAGATATGGCTTGCCCAAGCCTCACAGACGGTTGCCCTTCCTCCGACCATCGGCTATCTGAGCAATCGTCATTCGCCCACATAGCCGCACAGGCTCCCCCAAACGCAATGACATCCTCTGCGCCACACGTTCCGCCAATTCCCTTTGAGAATCCTCATCCCTGAGATTTTCCGCCGTCACCTGGATATACAGCCATCCTTCATCCTCCAACGCTTCCCGACGTTTACTGTCAGCCAACCATCGCGAGGCATGATGCCTGCCGTCGTATTCAATGATGATTTTCAAATCCGGATAAGCCATGTCCGCGAAAAATACATGAGAATAGCCTTTGAGCCGAATGGCATAGTTCACTTCCGGACAAGGCAAACCATAACGCAACAGAACAATTCGACTTCTCGTTTCCTGGGAAGAATCTGTATTCTCCCGCATCAGCCTGAGAGCCCTACGCATTTTCGACACTCCTCTCACCGCACGTAATCTGTCGGAGCCTGAATAGTTGGACAAATCGGACAAGCTATCGACATATATCCGAAACTCCTCCAGTGTGGCCTTTTTCATATGTCCATCACGCCGCATCATCGAATCACCCAAAACCACCAATTCTTCATCTTCAAGCCGATTGGCATGCATGGCCCATGTGGTCACGGAATCCGTGCATCGCAATCGACCATGATGAATCGGCATATGCGTCTGAGGTCCAGACCAAAGCACAAAACAAATCCCCTGCAGTATCGTTCGCACGCCGTTACTTTCAATCACCGCGTGCAGCGTATCAGCCAAAAGCCCTCCGCGCCGGTAGCGAGGCAGTTCGATGCCTTGTAAACTCAGTGCGGTATCAAGCGCGAACACCAGCCGCCTTCCGGTGCGCCTCTGCGCTTCGAGACATTGTTCGATGGTTCTTGTCCTCAGCCGTGCGAGGCTTTCCGAATATTGTGCTCCATTGTCCATAGCGCCAAAGTAGAGGAAATGTCGCCGCGCTGCCTACCGGCTTCTGGCAAACAGTGGATAAGTGGATAACTGCGCCCTTCTTTTTCTGATGCGGATAACCGTATCCCAGCGGAGGAATTCAAAGTGCGCATAGCCGATTGAGACGAGCGCGGCAATCGCAAGCATTGCAAGGATACTATGGCTGGCAATGAGGTCATTTTGTTGAATCGAGGATGTATGGGCGAACCGTATGTGATTGAGAATGTGTGTTTCGTGGGGTCCGATGAGTCTGTCGACATCACGATTGAGCAAGGGCGGATCGCGGATGTACGGTCTTCGGAAAAGTCGGTAGACAAGGCTTCAAAAACGTGGGTCATTCCCGGCTTGTGGGATTGTCACACGCACTTCACGCAGTGGTCGTACACGCTGGGGCGGCTTGATCTGATTGATGCCCGCAGCGCCGATGAGGCAATGAGCCTGCTACGCGAGCACTTGGAGGAACGCCGCGAATCCGGCACGCTCGACCCGGACCAGTACGTGGTCGGCATGCGGTTCAGACACTCCCTGTGGGCCGATGATGCCCAACCGACATTGGCTGCGATCGACGCGGTGTCGGGCGACCAGCCGTGGCGCTGTCAAGCGCAGACATGCATTGCGGCTGGGTGAATTCAGCCGCGGCTCGTAAGCTCGGCGTGCATGTAGGAGAGTCGGGACTCGTCGGCGAGCTTGAATGGTTCGACGCTTACTGCAAGCTGGACAAAGGCCCCGGTGCGGCTGACGAGCTGATGCGATTGCTGCGCAACGCGGAACAGGACGCCGCCGGCAAAGGCGTGGTCGGCGTGCGCGACTATGAGATGGCCGAGAACATCGACACGTGGATTGACCGCTTCAAGCAGGGGCTTGACGGATTGCGCATCGAAGCCGGCGTTTACCCCGAACGACTTCAGCAAGCCATCGACGACGGCTGGCATACCGGCGACGAACTTCCCGGAAGCCATGGCTTGGGCCATGTCGGTGCGATGAAGATGATTTCCGACGGCTCGCTCAACACCCGATCCGCCTACTGCTCCACACCGTATTCGGGCATTACGCCGGAAACCTACGGCACGCTGAGCTACACCCCCGAGCAAATCGAATCGTATATGCGGCTCGCCACCGAACATGGCTTCGACATCGCCTGCCATGCCATCGGCGACGAAGCGAACACCATCGTGCTCGACTGCGCGGAACGTACCCACGCGCACGGCTCCATCGAGCATGCCCAAATGCTCAAGGAACGCGACATTCCACGTCTTGCGCAATTGGGACTTGCCGCGAGCATCCAGCCGCAGCACGCCATGGACGACCGTGACGTCATCACACGATTCTGGGGCAATCCCGCCGGAATTCCCTACGCGTTCAACAGTCTGCATCGGGCTGGAATCAAACTGCTTATGGGATCGGACGCGCCGGTCGCGCCGTTGGATCCGTGGCTGGCCATTTCCGCAGCGGTGTTCGGCACGGAGAGTTCCGACCGGGAGCCTTTCCAGTCTGAGCAATGTCTGGATTTCGAAACCGCGCTCGCTTCGTCCACCGCCCTGGGGCGTACGACGTTGCAAGCTGGAGATGCGGCAGACCTAGTGCTGCTGGATTGCGATCCGAGTGCGCTTGAGTCCCCTGAGGCCATGCGCGCCATGCCCGACCATGTGCTCGCCACTATGCTTGCTGGGTGCTGGACATATCAGTCTCACGTATCTCGCTTATAGATGGCGGAATCGGAAAGCCGCCCGATGCTATTTCGCTTATAGATGGCGGCGCCTCTACGTCATTAAGGTCTTAGAGGGTATGATTTACACCCTCTAAGACCTCTTCGCAAAATTCATCCGCCACCTATAAGCGAGATAGCACTGGACAAGCAGACGAATCCGCCATCTATAAGCGAGATACACGGCCAACAACGCACGAATGGCGCTTCAGTCTTTTTGGCAAGCCATGGACAACCGCTCGAATGCTTCGTCGCTTTCCACGATGAGGCTGTCGATTTTGCGCTTGCCCAGCTCACTCAGCCATTCGTCTGGATCCGTGCAGGCGAGCGCGCCGGCCTCCAGGAGTAACGGCCTGTGGCCGCCAATCACCACTTCGTCTGCGCCGACGGCTTGGACCGGTCCGTTGAAATGCGCGAAAGACTCGTCAGGAACGTCCGATTCAGTTCCGGCAAGCACCGCCGCATATGTGGCATATAGTTCGCGCCGACGGACCGCATACTCAGAGTCCGATTCACCCGCACGCTTCTGCCGTCCACAATGTACGGCTTTCCCGTGGTGATGTAGTGGAAGAAATGGCGATTGATGGTGTCGCATTCCTCCCGCATCACGTCGCGAACCACTTCGACGCCCGCTTCCTCAAGGATGCGAAGGCTTTGCCCGCCACAATCGGGTTCGGATCGACCGATCCGACCACCACGCGTGCGATGCCGTGCGCCAGAATCAAGTCAGTGCACGCCGGCTGCGATCCGACATGGCAGCAGGTTCAAGCGTGTCGATGACCGTGGCGCCAGTCAGATCGATGCCGTGCGCGTCGGCATAGTCGAACGCCATACGCTCCGCATGCGGGCCACGATACCGGTCATGGTATCCGGTGGCGAGAACCTCGCCACCGGATACCACCACCGCGCCTACCAGCGGATTCGGGTCCACCCATCCCGCACCCTTGCGGGCCAGTTCAAGAGCCTGCGCCATATATTCGCGGTATTGCAACATGTCTTCCATGACCCCAAGCATATTGCACCAGTCCAAGCCGCACACGTTGTACCTCACATCCCGAAGCCGACGCGAACGGTCAGGGAATGGACAGGTTCGCCCAGCCGTCCGTCTCGCAGCCATGCGACGCTACAATATTGGCAGACCGGCAACATCCAACGAGAGGAATCACATGCAGCGTGAGATCATGACGTCCATCCCATTTTTGAGCCAGCCGTCCGCCGCAGCCGAGAACACCGAAGAGGATCTGGCCGTGGCACAGGACCTGAAAGACACGTTGGACGCGCATCGCAATGGTTGCGTGGGCATGGCGGCCAATATGATCGGCGTTCCCAAGCGCATCATCGCTTTTGTGGATGAGGATTTCGGCGGCCGCATTTTCGTGATGTTCAATCCACACATCACCGCCGAAGACGGCGCGTTCGATACGGCGGAAGGTTGCCTCTCGCTCCAGGGCGAGCGCCGCACCGTCCGATACCAGCGCATCGAAGTGGATTATATGGATCGGAAATTCCGCGAGCGCCACGCAGCGTTCACCGGTTTCACCGCGCAGATCATCCAACACGAGATCGACCACTGCGATGGCGTGATCATCTGATCGCCGACCTGCCGCCCACCAATCAATAGCCGCCCGCCGAAAACAGCCAACCCACCACCCTCGCACTCGAAAAGCGCGGAAAAACCAAGGAAAATCACCGCCGCAGCACCTACGGGGGGCAACATCGGGACTTCCTTTTTCTCAGTACGTCAGCGTCATTCCCGTCCCGCGCGTTCCTTGATGAAACCAACGAACATATCGACGGCCTCCGGGGTGTCATGGCGGAAGAACAGGCTGGTCTTGGTATCCAGCGCGGTGACGGCCGCCATCTCCTCATCACTCAGCGTGAAGTCGAATACATCGATGTTCTGTTCCATTCGTTCCCGATGCGTGGACTTGGGCAACGCCACGATGTTCCGCTGCACCAGCCAGCGCAGAATCACCTAGCGACCGACTTGCCATGGGTTTCGCCGATTTTCGCCAAAGTCGGATTATCGAACATGCCGGATCGCCTTTCGTCGAATGGCGCCCATGCCTCCTACGAGTAACCGCCACTCTGTGTAGACGGGATATGGGATAATCGGCGATGGTACTTTGCGTATGGACACGGTCCGAAAACACTTGGCTTCGATGAGTTCGCAGCAGACTTGCGATTCGTCCGCAACCAGTCGCGCCGGCAACGCGCCACAGCACGGCGAACAAGTGCGATTTTCCGTCGACCGACATACGCAAAACGCTGGAATTCCAACGTTTCTTAAGGATGGAACACAACATTGGCTGAGTTTATTTACCAGATGATCAAGGCCCGCAAGGCTTACGGCGACCGAGTGATTCTTGACGATGTGACCCTGAGCTTCCTGCCGGGCGCGAAGATCGGCGTCGTCGGCCCGAACGGCATGGGTAAGTCCACGCTGCTGAAGATCATGGCCGGCCTCGACACCGTTTCCAACGGCGAAGCCTACCTGACCCCTGGTTTCACCGTCGGCATTCTGCAGCAGGAACCGCCGCTGGATGACACCAAGACCGTCGGCGAGAACATCAAGATGGCATTCGGCCCGATCGCCGAAAAGGTGGCGCGTTTCAACCAGATTGGCGAGGAAATGGCCAATCCGGACGCCGATTTCGACGCGCTGATGGAAGAAATGGGCAAGCTGCAGAACGATATCGACGCGGCCAACGGTTGGGATCTCGACTCCCAGCTCGAGCAGGCCATGGACGCTCTGCAGTGCCCGGATCCGGATACGCCGGTGAGCGTGTGCTCCGGTGGCGAGCGCCGTCGTGTGGCACTGTGCAAGCTGTTGCTTGAGCTCCGGATCTGCTGCTGCTCGACGAGCCCACCAACCATTTGGACGCCGAATCGATCCTGTGGCTGGAGCAGTTCCTGCACCAGTACAAGGGCGCCGTCATCGCCGTCACCCACGATCGTTACTTCATGGACAATGTGGCCGAATGGATCTGCGAAGTGGATCGCGGCCACCTGTATCCATACAAGGGCAACTACTCCACCTACCTGGAGACCAAGGCCAAGCGTATGGAGATCCAGGGCGCCAAGGACGCCAAGCTCGCCAAGCGCCTGAAGAGCGAGCTCGACTGGGTGCGTTCCTCGCCGAAGGCCCGTCAGGCCAAGAACAAGGCCCGTCTGGAACGTTACGACCAGATGGAGCAGGAGGCACGCAACAACAAGAAGCTCGACTTCTCCGAAATCCAGATTCCGGCCGGCCCGCGTCTGGGTTCCACCGTGCTGGAAGCCGAGCATATCCACAAGGCGTTCGGCGACCGCGTGCTCATCGACGACTTGAGCTTCACCCTGCCGCGTAACGGCATCGTCGGCGTGATCGGCCCGAACGGCGTAGGCAAGTCCACCCTGTTCAAGACCATCGTCGGCTTGGAGCCGTTGACCTCCGGTTCGCTCAAGATCGGCGACACCGTGAAGATCAGCTACGTCGACCAGAACCGTGCCGGCCTTGACCCGAACAAGAACCTGTGGGAGGCCGTGTCCGACGGACTCGACTTCATCGAGGTGGCCGGAGTGGAAGTGCCGACCGCGCCTACGTGGCGTCCTTCGGCTTCAAGGGTTCCGACCAGCAGAAGCTGGTGGGCGTGCTGTCCGGCGGCGAACGCAACCGTCTGAACCTGGCGCTGACCCTGAAGCAGGGCGGCAACCTGCTGCTGCTCGACGAACCGACCAACGACCTTGACGTCGAAACCCTGGAATCCCTCGAAAACGCGCTGCTCGCCTTCCCGGCTGCGCCGTGGTGATCTCCCACGACCGTTGGTTCCTCGACCGTGTGGCCACGCACATCCTCGCATGGGAGGCACCGACGAGAATCCGGCCAACTGGTACTGGTTCGAAGGCAACTTCCAGGCCTATCAGGAGAACCGCATCGCCCGTCTCGGCGAGGATGCGGCCCGCCCGCACCGCCTGCACCGCAAGCTGACCCGCTAAAGGCAGACAGATCCAATCGAGTCGCGTTAAGCGCAGATTTCAGCAAAGCGCCACCCTTCATTACGAGCGGTGGCGCTTTGCCATACGTCAACCGTTTGCCGCTAACCAACCGTTCATTCTTCTCACGTACTCGTTACAAAACAATCCGACGAAATTTACTACGTATGGATAGACTCGATGCCAGCATAAAGAGCTATCCACACGCGGAAGGAATCGAGGCCATCATGACGCAGACAGACATGACGCCGCTGCAGCGACTGGCAAAGGTGCTCCAGCTGGGCACGCCCTCAAACTATCGCAACCATACGTATATCAACGGCGAAAGCCTGTACTTCCCCACTGGCCGAGTCTACGGCGGACAGGTCATCGCGCAGTCGCTGATGGCCGCGTCGAGAACCGTCGCTCCATCCCGTCTGCCGAATTCCATCCACGGCTATTTCATTTCGGCCGGCGATATCCGTCAGGATCTGCTGTTCGACGTGGAAAATCTGCGTGACGGACGTTCCTTCTCCGCCCGTCGCGTGAATGTCACGCAGGCGCAGGGCTCGATTTTGACGGCAATCGCCAGCTTCCAGGAACATGACCAGGAAGCATCGAATTCGCCGACCCGATGCCTGAGAACATTCCCGATCCCGACAGCCTGACCAGCGCGAAGCAACTGATGGAGCCGTATGCGGAACAGTCGCCGTTCGCCAAGTATTATGCGGAGAAGTCGCCGTTCGATATTCGCCATGTGACGCGCACCATCATGCTTGGCGCCGACAAGAAGAGCGCCAGCGAGGATTCCGGCAAGCAGATGGTGTGGATGAAGGCCGACGGCAAGGTGGACGTGCCGCAGGTCATGCATCGTGCGATGCTGGCGATGGGCTGCGACCAGATCATGCTGGAGCCGATTCTGCGCCGTGCTGGCTTAAGCATCGCCACGCCGGGCATTTCGTATGCGTCCATCGACCATTCGATGTGGTGGTACCGCGACATCGACATCAACCAGTGGCATCTGTACGTGCAAGACACGCCGACCGCGGCGCACGGACGCGGCTTGGGCCAAGCGAAGGTCTACACACAGGATGGCGAGCTGGTGGCCTGCATGGCGCAGGAAGCGATGTTCCGCGTGCCGAAGAAGGACTGAGACGGAGTTAAAGAAGGTCTGACGTTCAGACTTTCGATTTCGTGGCAGGATTCGTAGCCGATTTTGTAGACGCCTTCGTGGCGGCGGCCGCATAGCGATTGCGCTGTGCGGCCTTTTTCACGGCCGGACTTTCCGGCCCGTCGATAGGCGGGATGCGGCACAGCCACTCCCCCACGATGCCGACGATCATGTCGGCGACGCATACCACGCAGGCCACCACGCATTCGATGATGGCTTGGCTATAGAATTCCGCCTCACCATGCGGCAGACTCATGATGATCTGCCCACCGTACCAGCCGGCCAACGCCGCGCCCGCAAGTCCGAGCGCTTTGCAGGCCACCAGCGTGCCGAACGCCTTCTGCGGGTCCAATGGCTTGAGCTGCGCGCGTTGACGGGATCTTTGGTCGTGTATTTATGAATCTGCAGAGCCATGTACAGCACCACACCGCCCAACACGGCCAGCACCACCGGCACGATCCAGGGTGCGCCAACCAACGGCAGGCCTGAAATCTCGCCGTATTTCGCCAATCCCATGCCGGCCAGCACGCCAAGCGCGGCCGCAAGGACGAATGACCACCAAGGGGTTCTGCGTGCTCTCATAGCGTGTCTCCGATAATCCAATTGTCGGTCAGCATGCCCACTTGCGCGGCGTCCGGAGCCATCGCCAGCAGGAACGCGACCGGATCCCTGCCGAGTTTCGCGTCCGGATCCATGTCGAACCATGGGGCGAGCACGGCCGCATGCTCACGTGCGGACGGCCACGGCACCATGCAATCAGGTTCGTTGCGGACCACGCCTTCCATGTCCACAAGGTCGAGGTCGAGGTCATCCGAAATGGAGGATGACACCGATTCCAACGCACCGATAAGCTCACGCGCGTCCATGCGCGTGGAAATCTGCATGACGGCGGCCATTTTGTCCGGATAGTCGTCGACCTGGCTGACATGGTACAGCGGCGAAATACCTTCCACCTGGTTGCCGGGAAGCGCGTCGATGGCCACGATCGCCTGACGGAACTGGTGTTCCGCATCAGTTGAAACGCTATCCAGGGAAATGACCGCTCGACGGGATGCCGGTCCCGGTTTCGCCGCGGCCGCAGCGGCTGCTTTGGAGGCCGCCGTACCTTCCGGAAGTTCAATGGAATCAATGGATTCAACAGAATCGGCATCGTCAATCGCATCAACGTCATCTGCAGACGTCCCAATGTCGGAATCGCGAACTATGGGATCCTGAGCTCCGGCAACCATCCAATCGTCCGCGATCTCATCGATATGGTCGCGGTCGGACGTTTCGTGCAGCAGTTGTGCCACGGAACCGGCGTGCGCTCCCCCGAGTTCTGCGTCCGGTTCAAGCGCAAGCCACGGCCCCAATACGAAAGCCCGCTGCCATGCGCGCGGATGCGGCAACGTCAGGTCGGGGTCGGCGCTTTCCTGCCCGTCAAAGTCGATGATGTCCAAATCGAGCGTGCGCGACGTCCAATGGTCGGTGCGCACGCGACCATGTGAGGCTTCGATGCGCTGCAAACCGGCCAGCAGTTCGGCGGCCGAAAGCCTAGTATCCACGGACACGACCGCATTGCGGAATTCCGCAGTACCTTCCGGCATGCCCATGCGTCGGTCCGATAGAGCGGCGACACCCCGTCACCTGCGTGGAGGGAAGCCCATCAATGCACCGAACGGCGTCACGCAAGGTGGCGGTCACATCGCCCTGATTGCCTCCCATGGCGATGATGGCATGATGCACCTGCCCATGTTCCGACGACCGCTCACGCGATGGACTGTCAACTGTTTCACGGGAACGTTCCACGGTCACGCTGACATCGTCGAACGGCACGGTGATCGGCGCATTCGGCTTATGCACGGTGACCTGCGTGCGGCACACGGCCGGAAAGCCGAGAATCATGCCGACGATACGATTGGCCAGCTTTTCAATCAAATCGACGTGTTCGCCTTCGATGATGGCCACGATGCCTTTGGCGATCGCACCATAGTCGACGGTGTCGTTCAGATCGTCGGAACGGCCGGCGGCAGCGAGGTCGAGGAACAGCGTGGCGTCCACCACGAAGGTCTGGGCCCGCTCATGCTCGAAGTCGAGCACGCCATGTTTGCCCGTCGCGCGGATTCCCGTCAGTCGAATCTGATCCATACCAGCCTTCCTTTGCCGTTCCTACGTTCCGTATTCCTATTATTTCCGCGATTGCGATGTTGTGACTATCTGCGATTCGCACGGTCACGCGTTCGCATACTCGCGCCATGCGTTGCCGACGGCGACCGCGTCGCGGCTTTTCGCCACGTCATGCACGCGCACGGCCCACACGCCATGTTCCGCGCACAGGCGCTGATGGCCGCGGTGGCGTTGTCTTTTGAGGCCATGTCCGGCTCGGTCACACCGGCGCCGGCAAGCAGCGAGCCGACGAAACGTTTGCGGGACGCGCCGATCAGCACCGGATAGCCAGCCGCGTTGAACCGGTCAAGCGCCGCCAGAATCGGCAGGTTATGCTCCACGCCCGGCTTGGAGAAGCCCAGGCCCGGGTCGATGATGACCTGTTCGGCCTGCACCCCGGCTTCAAGCACCGCATCCACCTGACGCATCAGCTCGTCATACACGTCATTCACCACGCCATGCTCGTAGCGGGAGGTGTCGGCGTCCGGCACATTGCCTGCGGAGCCGGCAAGCCATCCACGCCAATGCTGCACGATGTACAGGCAGTCGGAATGGTCGGCCACCACATGCGGCAGTTCGCGGTCCAACTGGCCGCCGGACACGTCGTTGATGATCTGCGCGCCATGTTCGAGCGCGGCCAACGCCACCGAAGCGCGCGTGGTGTCGATGGACAGCACCGCCCTTCGGGAATCAGCGCGTCCACAGCGCCCAGCACACGGGCCTTCTCGTCGGCTTCGCTGACGCGTTTGCTCCCGGACGGTGGATTCCGCTCCGATGTCGATGATGTCGGCACCGGCTTTCATCATCGCCTCGCCATGGGCTTTGGCCGCCTCCGGAGCAAGCCAGAGGCCGCCGTCGGAGAAGGAATCCTCCGTGATGTTGAGCACGCCCATCACCAACGTGCGCCGCTATCATGAATCGCCTTCATATCAATCGCCATCGGTTTTCTTCCTTCATTCATTCCGTTCTTCCGTTCGGTTCTGTCCGATTCCGCCCGGTAAAGCGCACTTACGAATGGTTCGACAGAATCAGGCTCATCGCCTCGGTCCGCGTGGCCGCGTCGCGCATGCATCCTCGCACCGCCGAGGTGACGGTACGGGACTGCGCCTTCTTGACGCCACGCATGGCCATGCACATGTGGTCGCATTCGGTGACCACGATCACGCCACGCGCGTCGATGCCTTCCATCAACGCGTCGGCCACCTGCTGGGTGAGCCGCTCCTGCACCTGCGGACGGCGTGCGTACAGTTCCACCAACCGTGCCAGTTTGCTTAAGCCCGCCACTTGGCCGTTCTGCGGGATGTAGCCGACATGGGCCACGCCATGGAACGGCAGCAGATGATGCTCGCAGACGGAGAACAGTTCGATGTCGCTACGAGGACCATTTCGTCGGTGTCCACCTTGAAACGGGTTTTCAGCACTTCCTCTGGCCCGTGTCCGAGGCCGGCGAACAGCTCCTTGCACGCGCGCCCGATACGGTCCGGCGTGTCCAGCAGACCTTCACGGTCCGGATCCTCGCCGATGACTTCAAGAACAGGCGCACGGCCTGGCGCACGCCTTCCTCGTCATAGCCGACAGGCCCGGCCGCATGAGCGGCACGGGCCTTGTCGTCGAAGAGGGTATCGAAATCGGTATCGCTCATCAGTTGGTCAATCCTGCGCTTTTCTTCAGCTTGTCGGGAATCGGGACCGGCGGAATGTCGGAATCGGGACGCTTCTCGTCGCTCAACCAGACATCGCGCTTCGGCGCCTTCTTGATGTTGGCGAAGATGGCGGCAAGCTCCTTCTCGTTGAGCGTTTCCTTGACGAGCAGCTGACGTACCAGCTCGTCGAGGATGTCGCGGTTCTCGTTAATGACGTTCCATGCTTCGGTATGCGCGGTCTCCACAAGCTTGAGCACTTCCTCGTCGATGATTTCGGCGGTGTGCGCGGAGTACTTGTGGGTGAGCGCGCCGAGATCGCTTTGCTCGTCGTCGGACCACTTGATGGCGCCCAGCTTCTCGGAGAAGCCGTAGTCGAGCACCATCTGACGCGCGATGTTCGTGGCCTTTTCGATATCGTTGGAAGCGCCGGTGGTCGGGTCGTGGAACACGACCTCTTCGGCGGTACGGCCGCCCATGGCGTACGCCATCTGATCGAGCAGCTGGTTGCGGGACATGGAGTAACGGTCCTCGGTTGGCATGACCGCGGTGTAGCCCAGTGCACGGCCGCGCGGCAGAATCGTCACCTTGGTCACCGGATCGGTGTCGTTCATGGCGGCCGCGACCAGCGCATGGCCACCCTCGTGGTATGCGGTGTTGCGCAGCTCGTCGAGAGCCATGCCCTTGGAACGACGCTTCGGACCGGCCTGAACACGGTCGATGGCCTCGTCGATGGCGCGGTTGTCGATGAGCTGGGCGCCGGCACGGGCGCACAGCAACGCGGCTTCGTTCAACACGTTGGCAAGGTCGGCGCCGGTGAAGCCCGGCGTGCGCACGGCGATCATATGCAGGTCGACGTCCGGCACGAACGGCTTGCCCTTGGCGTGTACCTTCAGAATCGCCTCGCGGCCTTCCAAATCAGGTGCTTCGACGGCCACCTGACGGTCGAAACGACCCGGGCGCAGCAATGCCGGATCGAGCACATCCGGACGGTTGGTCGCAGCGATGATGATGAGGTTCGTATCGTTGTCGAAGCCGTCCATCTCGACGAGCAGCTGGTTCAGCGTCTGCTCGCGTTCGTCGTGGCCACCGCTCATGCCGGAACCGCCACGCTTGCGGCCGATAGCGTCAATCTCATCGATGAAGATGATGGCCGGAGCGTTCTTCTTGGCCTCATCGAACAGGTCACGCACACGGGAGGCGCCAAGGCCCACGAACATCTCCACGAAGTCGGAGCCGGCCATGGAGTAGAACGGCACGCCGGCCTCGCCTGCGATGCTCGCGCCAGCAGCGTCTTGCCGGTGCTGGAGGGCCATACAGCAGCACGCCGCGCGGAATACGGGCGCCAAAGCCTTGTAACGGGACGGGTCCTTGAGGAAGTCCTTGATTTCCTCGACCTCCTGCACGGCAGCGTCTTCGCCGGCCACGTCGGAGAACTTGGTGGTCGGGGTCTGGCCGTCGAGCAGTTTGCCGCTGTTCTTCTTGCCGCCCATGCCGAACATGCCGCCGGCGGCACCGCCCATGCGGCTCATCAGGAACCAGAACAGGCCGAAGATGATCAGGAACGGCAACAGTGAGGTGAGCAGGTAGGTCCAAATGCTGGTCTGCTGCATGGACGCGGTCCAGCCCTTGGCCGGATCGGCCTTCTGCACGGCCTTGACCACGGCCGCGGACTGCGCGTACGTGTAGTAGAACTGCACGTTCTTGCCGTAGTTCTTCGTACGTCCGGTGTCCGGGTCGGTGGCGGAGTAATCGCTCGACAGCTTGAGCTTGACCTGCTGGGTGTTGTCCACGATCGTCGCGTACTCTACGGTGTTGCCGTTGAGGATTTGCATGCCATCCTTGGTGTCGATGGTTTGCGAGCCCGCACCGGCGAAAAGCTGGAACATGGTCACGGCAAGCAATGCCACGACCACAACCCACAGCCACGGCGACTGCCAGAACGGACGGGGGCCGTTGGACTTGTTGCCGTTCGCCCCGCTGCCACCGTTCTTGCCGTCATTGTTGCGGCTAAACGGATTGGTGAACGGGTTATTGCCCCCGTTGGGTTTGTTGCCGCCGCCATTGCTTGGCGGCTGGTTCGGACCAGGGAAACTCATGCCTGACCTCCTTCATAGACTGACGGTTTCAGCACCGCGATCGAATCGAGGTTGCGGTAGTACTCGTCGTAATCCAAGCCGAAACCGACCACGAATTCATCGGGAATCTCACGTCCCTTGTATTTCACATCAACATTGACCTTGCGACGTGCCGGCTTCTCCAGAAGCGCAAAAATTTCCACGGAAGCCGCTCCACGGCGCTTGAGCTCGTCGACCAGCCAAGCCAGGGTGATGCCCGAATCGATGATGTCCTCGACGATCAGCACATGGCGTCCTCGCACATCCGTGGACAGATCCTGACGAACCGTGATCTTGCCGCTCGACTCCGTGCCGGAACCGTAGCTCGACAGGCTCATGAAATCCATTTGGACCGGAATGCTCATGGCCTGGGAGACGCCGCAAGCGTGTTCACGGCTCCCTTGAGCACGCAGACCAGCAGCGGGTTCTTGCCACGATAGTCTTCACTGGCTTGTGCCGCGGCACGGTTGATGATGTCGGAGATCTCTTCTTTGCTGATCAGCTCGTGATCAATGTCTTCTTGTACGTCAGCGATTCGCATGCCCACCATCTTGGCACATGCGAATGACGTGTTTCTGGCTATATGCTGAATATCCGCTGGGAAGATTCACACGTGGCCGTTCACAGCTTCGGCAGACCGGCCACGAATGTGTCGATGGCCGCCTTCGCCGCCGCGAAATCGGTGGGATTGTTGACGATCACCGCGAAGGTCAACGCTCCGCCGTTCAACCGCGACACATTGCCGGTCATGGAGGTCACGTCGCCCAGACTGCCGGTTTTCACACGGATCAGCCCCGCTTCGTCAGCATCGTTCAGACGGCTCTCAGCGGTGCCGACGAAGCCCATGACGGACATTCCTTCGGCTGCGGCCGCCCCCGATCCCGCAGCCAGATTGCGCAGTTGCACTTCGAGCAGGGTGCGCGCCGTCAGTTTCGAATCCTCCGTAAGTCCCGAACAATTGCGCATGTCGAGCCCGGTCGTAGTGATGCCTTTGCGCTCCAGCACGCTTTTCACAGCCTGCACCGCGCCAGCCGGCGAATTGTCCGCGCCGACCTGCAACGCCAGCAGCCTGCCGAATTCCTCGGCGAGCGAATTGTCGGAATGCCGCATGGTGAACGCCATAATCTCGTTCAACGACGCCGAACGCACGGAGGCAAGCGGATGGGATGCCCCCGCAACCGTGCCTTGCGATACAAATCCCTGAACCGTGATGCCCTGTTCGGCCAGCCGCTGCTGGAACACCAGCGCCGCGTCACGCGCCGGCTGCATGCTCAATGCCGGATACGCCGAGAACACGTCAGGATTGGCCGGACCTGTCCCGTTCCAATTCCTGCCGCCGTCCACGGCCATGGAAGCTGTCGGGGCGTAGTACAGGTGGTCCGTGTCGAGTTCGGCGATGCCTTGCGGCCAGCGGTCGTTGCCGAACAGTGTGTCGTCATAAGCCAATGTCACGGAGGTGATGCCACGCTGCCGCAACGCCTGTGCGGTCCGCCCGGCAAGCGTGCCCAATCCGGCACGTCCGTTGATGTGGTTCGCGTCGGACGCTCCGGCTCCCAACAGCATGTCGCCGTTGCCTTTGAGCACCAGCGCGCGGTGCCGTCCGTGGGACTGTTCCAGATAGGTCTGCGTGTCCAGGGTCTTGCCCATGTCGAGTTCGACGGCGGCCGCATACGCCGTCAACGTTTTCATGGTGGATGCTGGCGTGCGGGGCACGTC
>ENA-OQIR01000257-OQIR01000257.1-human-gut-metagenome-genome-assembly--contig:-NODE-257-length-25126-cov-2.630905_pt1 | contig 25126 bp, 29 predicted proteins | sample MGYA00242580_ERZ504745 | MGnify/ENA primary metagenome ERZ504745 (study PRJEB26092, sample SAMD00036214) | human gut metagenome | host: Homo sapiens | study: EMG produced TPA metagenomics assembly of...
CTTTCCACATTCTTTCCGGCGGAAAATGAAATTCTAACAGTTTTGATAGAATTGTTGTTATTTCGGCAGAAATATGGAAAACGTACTTCCTTTTCCCGGAACGGAAGCAATCTTGATATACCCCCCTCGCCGGATATGATCTGTCGGGCAAGGTATAAGCCGATGCCGACCCCTTCCTGCTCCTGAACCGCCTTTGAGCGGTAAAAGCGAGCAAATATCTTCGCTTGCTCAGTTTCCGGTATGCCTGAACCGGTATCCGATATATCGATCCTTGCAAACATTTCGTAACTTACGGCAGAAATCCTGATTGTGCCATGCTCTGTATATTTGATGGCATTGTCTACGATATTCGCCAGCGCTTCCGCTGTCCATTTGAAGTCGAATACAGCAAAAGCATCGGTATCCTGCAGTCGCAAAGACAATCCTTTTTCAGAAGCCTTGGCGGCATATTGTTCTACTACGCTTTCAAGCAGCGGCTGTAGCGCTGCTTGCTGAGGGGTGAGTGAAATGATCCCATTTTCCAGTCTGGAAAGCTTTACGAGAGAATCGATCAAAAATCGCAGCTTTTCCGATTGTTTGTACAGCGCCTCCACATTTGCCTTCGCCGATGCAGGCAGAGTTTCCTCCTTCAGAAGCTCGCTGTATAACAGCAGGTTTGCAATCGGCGTTTTTGTCTGGTGCGAGATGTCCGCAATCAAGGTTTTGATTTTGTCTTTTTCCTGCGCTACATTTCGAGAAGATGCTTCTGCGGCAGAAAGATAGTGTGCAAACTTTGTTTCCAAAGCAGACAGCCGGCTTTCATCAAAATTGGTTTCAGAAAAGGAGCCGGTCATGGCAGCGTCCAGCATCCTTTCGATTTCTTCCATCGTTTTTCTGGTCTTTCTCCGCTCCCATAACACAACAGCTGCCGCCGCCAGAAAACACAGCAGTATGATCACAATACCGGTTTTATTCATCTTTTGTCACCCAGCTATAACCGATTCCATAGACGGTTTTAATGTATTTCTGTGCGCCAAGCTTATCCCTCAGCCGCTTGATCGTAACGGACAAAGCATTTTCATCCACATATTCTGCGCCATCTGTCCAGATCCGGTCTACAAGGTCTCCACGGGTCATGGTTCGGCCTCGGTTTTCAACAAGCAGACGCAGTAATTTTTGTTCTGTTTTACTCAATTCCACTTTTGAATCTCCCACATAAAAGGTCATAGCCTCAAAGTCAAAGTGAAATAGATCCATATGGAACGGCGCATTTTTATGCCTTGACGCTTGCTTTCGCAGTTGGGTATTCACCCTTGCCCGCAAAACCGAAAGAGAGAAGGGCTTGGTAATGTAATCATCAGCGCCCCGCTCCAGTCCGTCTACGATGTCCAGATCGGTGTCATTGGCAGTCAGCAGAATAACAGGAATATAGGGTGTGTTTTCCTTGACCTCCCGGAGCAGCTCGAGCCCGCTGCCATCCGGCAGATTGATATCCAGCAGGATCAGGGATACACCGCCGCAAAGCAGCTGTTCCTTCGCCGTTTTTAGGTCTTGGCAGGATATAATCTGACGGTCATCTGCTTTCAGTGCTTTACTTAAACCCTGATTCAACCCTATATCATCTTCAATAATCAATAATTGATCCATATATCTCACTCCTTCGCTACGCAAAAGCGATTGTCGTTTCCTTTGGTGGCTTCTCATCTTCACGGTTCAGAAGATAGGCGATTGCCTTATTCGCAAAGCAATTTGTTTTCATGGTATATAAGGATTGAAAAGTAGTACTGGACTTAGCACATAGCAAGCGCAAAACAATCCCCAAGGTGGCATGAGTTACCTTGGGGGTGCTGTTATTTATCGATCCAGAGAAATCCGCAACGCACAGGAGTCTAACATATCCAAATTCTTTCTTCGTTTGTGATGCGCATGCTTATGCCATTGCTCGATTATATGTCTAATTCTTAGGAGCAATGCTGCACTTTCAGCCAAAACGATGTGCAACAGCTCCTACTCGATTAACTGCTTTACGCTCCCGCATTCCTGTAGAGCAGGGGAGTACAGAATCTGATGCGGAGGCTGTTGGGGATTGCTGATCCGCTCAAACAGAAGGTCCACAGCGGCAGAGCCATTACCTGGGTTCCTGATCCACGCTTGTCAGGTGCAGGTATCCCGGAAGAGTCTCGTTGACCGTATCGTTGCAGATCAAGCTGATGTCATCGGGTACGCAGATGCCTGCCTGCCGGAACGCATCCTGCAGACCGGCGGCCATAGAACCATTTACACAGTATATGGCCGTATATAGCTGTTCTCTTGGGAGAGCAGCTATATGTGTGCCGATTTCATAGCCGCTCTTGTATGTCCTATCCCCGCGATATACACAATCACAGGGCAGGTCTGCATCGCGCATGGCATCCATATAGCCGCGGCAACGATTTTGGCAGGTAATGGAGCTTTCCGGGCCTGCTATATGGGCGATTTTGGTGTGCCCCTTTTGCTGCAGATAGGTCGTGGCCAGATACCCGCAGCGATAATTGTCAACGGTCACAACATCCAGATCTAAGGCCTTGAGATACCGGTTTACGAGGACTACGGGCAGAGGGTAATCCTGCAGCAGGGAGATGAGGCCGGGTTCTCCACCGCATTCAGGAGAAAACGCCGCAATAGCCATTCCGATTGGCATATTGCAAAGCGTCCAGCTCCTGCACGCCATCGTAATCGGTAACGGAGATAAGCAGCCGCTTGCCTTTGGCCTGCAAGCTCTCATGGATGCCGTTCAAAAAAGCGACCGCGATAGGATTTGTCAGTTTTCCGATAAGGCGAGCGCCGTGTCGGAGTTCTGGACGAGAGAAGATTTACGCCGCGGGCGCTTCTGGTATCCATACGCCTCGAGGTCATGAAGAATCTTCTCTTTTGTAGCTGCAGAGACACTGCCGTCATCGTTGAGGACGCGCGAGATAGTCGCAGTGGATACACCGATCTTCTTGGAAAGCTCCGCCAGTGTCATAGGATAACTCCTCCCGATGCCGTGTATAAGATACATTGTTTCGTTATTCTCTAGTATAGGTGTGATTGCAGCGAATGTCAATTCTGAGTGGGTGTTTTGCTGAACACATTGCAGAAAAATGACAAAGGGATGCTTTTGTAAAGACTATGTTATGTTACCGCTAAATCGAGGGAAATTCTATTGCAATATGGGGAAGAGGGTGATATTATACGGGCGAAGAAAGAAATTACAGCGGAACGCCGTTATGTAATTACATTTCTTCAATGAAATAGTGAGGCAAACACGATGACGAAGGCTATGCACAGGATACAGCGGAAGAATAAATTTCTTCCATATCTTTTGACTTTACCCTCCATGCTGCTGTTCAGCATGTTTACATTCTACCTTTTTTAAAGACAGTCGCGCTGTCTTTCTTTCTTACGGATAAGCGCGGCAATCCTACAAAATGGGCCGGTATCTCAAACTGGGTACGGGTTCTCTCTAAAGAAACCTTTTGGAAGATCATTGCGATCACCTTGAAGATTGCAGGGATCAATCTGGTGTTCACCTTCGGTCTTGCAATTTTCTTTGCGCTTTTGTCCTCGCAGAAGAAAAAAGGCGGAAAGCTGTACCAGACGATGTATGCACTGCCGATGGCAATAGCTTCTTCTCCTGCAGCAGCGATCTTTCTGTTTATCTTTCGGCAGAAGAACGGTGTGGTCAACAGCCTGTTGGGCGGCGCGAATATCGGCTGGACGACAGAGATGCCTTACGCCATGTGGGCTGTCTGCATTATGACGATCTGGATGAATGTGGGTATCAGCTACATTTTTTTGCTGGTTGGTTTCCGGGCTGTGCCGCAGGATCTGATCGAAAGTGCCTATCTGGACGGTGCCGGTGTTTGGGCAAGGATCTGGCATGTTATGCTGCCAATGGCATCCCCGCAGATATTCTTCGTTCTGTTCTTGAATATTGCGATCTCTTTCCGCAGCTTTGCACAGATCAAATTGCTGACCGGCGGTGGACCTGCCAATGCAACCAAGAACCTTATCTACTATATTTACGAAAATGCGATTATTAACGGAAGGTACGAAACAGCATGTGTACAAGCAATCTTTCTGTTCGGTCTGATCCTGCTCTTTACAAGCCTGCAGTTCGCGCTCGAAAAAAGGTTCGTGCATTACCAGTGAGCACGGCAAGAACAAAAAAGCGTGCGGCAGAGGCAGCAGGTTTCACAGTAAAACTGGCTTTGGGGCTGGTCTTTATTTCGCCCCTGATTATCGGCCTGTTCTTCTCGTTCCAGACGGAGCAGGAGCTGATGTCCTACCCGCTGCACTTGCTCCCACAGCATTTTACGCTGGAAAACTATCAGGCGGTCTTTGCCAAGGTTCCGCTGCTGCTCTACCTGAAGAACTCCGTCATCGTCTGTGTGATTGCTATATTAGCGCAGGTGATCTTCGCTACACTGGCAGCCTACGCATTTGCCTGCTTTGAATTTCCCTTCAAAAAGCTGTTGTTCTCTCTGGTGCTGGTAACCACAATGGTGCCCGGCGAGGTTGTCGTGGTAACGAACTACCTTACAATTCAGAACATGGGCCTTACCAACAGCTATGCAGGCTTGGTTCTGCCGTCCCTCATTTCTGGTACTGCCATCTTTCTTATGCGGCAGTATTTTCTGGCGCTGCCCAAAGAGTATAAGGAGGCAGCAACGATCGACGGCTGCGGAGAAATCGGGTATCTGTTCCGCGTAGCATGCCGCTGGCTGTTCCGACCTTTGCCTCACTGGCCATCTACCTGTTTGTGCAGATCTACAATCAATTCTTCTGGCCTCTTTTGGTCACGCACGAAAATGCGATGCGCACGATCCAAATAGGCATCGCCTTCCTTGTAACGGGTGATGTCATCAGCTTTGGTCAGATCCTCGCAGGTGCCATGATCGCAATACTGCCGTCGGTCCTTGTGTATATCCTTGGGCAGGATTACATCATTCAGGGCATGACGGCGGGCGGTATCAAAGGCTAAGTTCTTATTGCCGAAAGTACAGAACTGTACTTTTTAATATATCAATCGGGAAAGAATGTCGTAAGGAGTAAAACAAATGAAAGCAAAGCATCGAGTTCTGGCAGCTGGTATGGCTGCTGCAATGACCCTGTCCTTGGCTGCGTGTGGTGGTTCTGCTTCTACCGCAGAGCCTACGGCTAGTTCTACCGTAGAAGCAGCTGCACCGGAAGCAACTTCTGAAGCCGCCAGCGGCGATGTAACGGAAGTGACCTGGTGGACCTACTTTGGCGACAAGAATATCGGCTACCTGCAGAACATTATTGATGATTCAACAACAGCCAGAACCAGTACCATGTGACCATCGTATATCAGGGCAACCAGATGGAGTGCAACGCCAAGCTGCAATCTACCGAGAAAGAAAATCTCCCGGCCATGTTCTCCGGCGCAGTGGAAGATGTCGCTATGTATGCAAATTCTGACTTCTGCGTCCCGCTGCAGAAATATGTGGATGCAGACACCGAGGGCTGGCAGGAGCTTGATGATACATGGGATGCACTGCGCAGCGCCTACTCTGACGGTCAGGGCAATCTGATCGGTTACCCCATCGGCTACAGCTATCCGAACATTTTCTACAATGCGGATCTGCTGAAAAAGGCAGGGGTCGATCCTGCAAGCATTCAGAGCTTTGACGATTTGTATGATGCCAGCAAAACGATTGTGGACGGCGGCTTTGCCACCTACGGCATCGGCTTCTTTGCTAACGGTGCTATGTTCAATGTCGCGCTCGGCCGCGAGGGTGTGCAGGCCTACAACAATGAGAACGGTCTGAACGGCCAGCCCGTCACCGAATGCCTGTATGACAGCGACACGACGGTGCATGATTCCATCTACAACATGCTTTCCATCTACCAGAAGATGGGTGCCGAGAAGCTCTGTGTCCCTTACGGAGCAGACTATCAGTCTGAGATCATTCCGCAGATGGCCTCCGGTGACTGTGCTATGATGATGGGTGTTATTTCGATGACGACCAAGGTTCTGGACGCTGCAGCCGGTAATTTTGAGGTCGGTGTTATCCCAATGCCTTCTGCATCGGAAAGCGGCAAGCGTACCGGCGAGCCCGCTGCGGGTACCGCACTTATGTCTGCGACAACGGCAACGAAAAAGCTATGCAGGGTGCCTATGAGTTCATCAAGTTTGCCTCCACCGGTGAACAGGCAGGATACTTCGCTTCCGCAACCGGTTATATCGCACCGAACCAGGAGGCTTACGACAGCGCTGCCTATAAGACCTACCGCGAGGAAACCTTCCCCGGCATCTCGGTCGTCTACGATTCTCTGGCTAAGTCCGATTCTTCCGCTACCAATCCGTATGTTGCCATCTCCAATGAGATGCGCGATGCAAACAAGGTTGCGATGGAAACGGCCGCTACCGATCCTACGGCGGACATCAATACTGTGATTACGACCGCCAAGGACAGCATCCAGGAAGCGCTGGACATCTATAACCAATCCAATTCCTAATCATGTGTTAGACTTCTCCTTATAGCAAGGGGGCAGGGGAGACCCTGCCTTTTTGCAGTTTTCAGGAAAGGAAAATCAAAATGAAGCAGAGAGTTTTAGTCTTTTCCGTGGATGCGATGGTGTATGAGGATCTTCAACACCTGCGCAGCTGCCGGAACACCAAAAAGTATTTTCAGAACGCCTGCGGCGTCCGGCATATCAGGAGCATCTACCCGACGGTAACCTACCCGGCACATACTACGATCCTGACAGGCTGCTATCCGGCCAGCCACGGCGTGATCAGCAATACGCATTTTACGACCGGCAGTACTGAATACGAATGGCTCTGGGATGCAGGCAATGTCAAGGTGCCGGATGTCATTACGGCGGCAAAGGAGCAGGGGTACACGACCGGTGCGGTATTTTGGCCTGTGACCGGTAACCATAAGGCCGTGGATTATCTGATCGATGAGTACTGGTGCCCGCATGAGGGAGAAACGCTCCTTGGTGGATTCGCGAATATGGGGTCCGGTCCGGAAATGCTGAAGATCATCGAGAAAAATCAACATCTTCTCCCCAACGGCGGCAAGCTCGGCCGTGTAGCCCTGATGGACCACCCGCAGATCGACCATTTTCTGATTTCGTGCGCCTGCGACATCATTCGTGAGTATTCCCCGGAATTTATGTTGGTACACAACGGCAATATCGACGATGCCCGCCATAAGTACGGCGTTTTCAATGAGGAGGTTCTGCATGGTTTGGATCTGGTTGACCTTTGGATTGGGCAGCTGATGCGGGCTTTGGAGGACAGTGGTCATCTGCACGATACGGATGTGATCATTGTGAGTGACCACGGGCAGATGAATCTGTCGCGCGTCATCAAGCCGAATGTATTCTTTGCAGATGCCGGTCTGATTCAGGTGGATGAAAACGGAAATCTGCGGGATTGGACAGCGTTCTGCTGCTCTAACGCCATGTCCGCCATGGTCTATCTGAAAGACCCCGCAAATGTGCAGGACTATGCCAAGACCTATGCGGTACTGCAGAAGATGGCGGCGGAAGGCATCTACGGCTTTACGACCGTCTACACAAAGGACGAAACAAAGGCCATGGGGCTGGATGGTGATTTTTCGTTTGTGCTGGAAACGGATGGGTATACCTCCTTCAGTACAGATTGGAATCGTCCTGCCGTACGCCCCTTTGACCGAAACGATTTCCGGTACGGGCATGCCACACACGGATATCTGCCGGAAAAAGGTCCGCAGCCCACCTTTATGGCAGCCGGACCCTCCTTCCGGGAAAATGTATGGCTCGACAGTGCCGCTATGATCGATGAGGCACCGACCTTTGCCGCATTGCTTGGCGTGCCGCTGCCTGCAGCCGACGGAAAAGTCCTGCAGGAATTGCTGCGGTGAGGAAAAACCATGGAAAACGCGCACTATTTTTTGCATGTAACAGACACACATCTTTGTTTCGATGCAGAGACACCAGACACATGCTGCACAGAGCAGGCGCTTCGGAGCCTCTACCAGACGGCATTTGCGTGGGATCACAGGCCCGCGTTTGTGCTGATTACCGGCGATCTTGTGCATGAAGGTACATCCGCTGACTATGCCAGAGCAAAGACCTGCTGCAGGAGCTGGACGAGCAGTATCATACGAAAACTTATCCCGCATTGGGCAACCATGATATCCGTAAGAACTTCAACAGCGCTTTTCGGGGACTGGCCTCTGATCAGCCTTGGACTATTGTGAACAGACCGAATGGCTCAGATGGATCGTACTGGATTCCTCCTGCGGCCAGGTCATTGGCCAATTGTCCGGCAGCCAACTTGCGTGGTTGGAGCAGGAGCTGTGCAAACCCACAGACTGCCCAACGATCCTCGCGCTGCACCACCCGGTATACGGAACGACTACAGCGGAAACCGATGCCAACAACCTTGCCACTCCGGACCGCCTGATTCGGCTCTTGCAAGATCATCCGGTTGATGGGATCCTTTGCGGACACAGTCATGAGGCAACCATTGTGACAGAGCAGGGGCTGCCGCCCCAGTTTGTTGGAGCCGGCGCGGCCTCCGCGGCCCTGCCGCTGATACAGGGCCGGGTGCAGTTTCGCAAACAGTGCTGGATACAGTTTTGCAGGGTGCAGGACAAAAGATTGTATTGGTCCCCGCTCTGCCTGGACCGCAGTAAGCTGCTCGCCAATATGACTCCGCAGGAAATGCTGGAGTAAATTTGTATTAATTGATACGAGCAATACAAAACAAAAGGGGCTGTTGCACTTTTCCTCTGTGCAACAGCCCCTTTTGTTTTCATTATCCGTTAGAGGCTGTCGGCTCTTCCAGAATGCGCCAGCCGTCCATCAAATTTGCATTTTCCATAATGAAGGTGTGAGCCGTATCCTGTCCCCAGGAATTGTCGTATTTCAGCATCAAGTAATCGCTCAACTCAGTTTGATTTTTGAATTTTAATAAACGATATGGCTCCTGAAAAGCGACCTTTTCCACGAAATATACGGCATCCGATGTGGAAAGCATAACGCCGACATGGCCAATCATAAGGGAATTGTCTGTTTCAGAAAACTGATCGTGCAGAACCACGGAGATAAGACGAATCTTGTCATCTTCTACAAAGGATAGACCGCGTCTTTTCCATTCCTGCTGAATTGTTTTTAAATGAGTGGGAATGTCGGTCGTGTTGGTGGTTTTGACGGGAGCAAACAGCGCATCGAATTTCTGCCTGTTGTCACCACAAAGGGACTCGGGGTCAGTATCCAGCGTTTCATAGTCCATAAATAAGGTGTCCTCGCTGCATCGAAGTCCGCTTCGCCAGTGACAGTGATGAAATCGCCGAAAAGGCCACAAGCGGTGATTCTACAGTTCCAGCCCGGGAAGGTGCCATATTTTTCCGTCCATGCATCCTGCATAGAATACGGATCATATTTCAAATCCAAAGGCTTTGCTGTTTCAAATCCAGTGGTGAGCCATGCTGGGTCTACAGCGTTATTGAATTTTGAACATGTTCAAAGAAGGTTTGTGTCCGAAGCTCAGATACGCCGGCATTTTGCAAAAGATCGGAAAGAAGATTCTGCGTATCCACATCTGCTAAGTTGGAATATTCAATCTGCTGAAGGACCGGAAGAGAAGGGCTTTTACTGAATCCTGCCAGAAATGCACCGCAAAAAAGTGTAGCAGTGCAGGCAAGAAAGGTTCGGAATTTCAAAAATAATCACCTCGCTGTGTTTTTGAGAAGATTCTGCCTATCGAAGTTGCCAATACATGAGAAAGATATAATCGTGTTGGCTTCGCAATAAATGATAGCACAGATAAATGAAGAAAATCAATGATATCTGACAAGTGTGAACATTATAGTGTTGTAGTATATACTTTGGGGAAAGGAATGAGGGTTTAAAAGGGAATGTAATGTATAATAAAACAAAACGGAAAGGCCTATAAGATTCTAAGCGGGTAAACACTGTGAACCTTATAGGCCATGTTTTAGGCTTTTGTAACTGTGTAATGATTATCTGAAATAGCTAGGTGATAGATTTTCCCTTGCCAATAGAAATTTGTTCTTAACGCCTTCCATCCAGTTGGCAAGACAGGAGAGAAAACCGGCGTATCTCCATTAAAGTTCGCTCCCAAGAAGCCAAAGAAGATACTTGACCACGTTTCGCCCAAGCAGGCAAGATGAAGACCTTCTTTTCCGGTGTTGTTCATGATTTCGTGTAGGTCGAGATACAGCGCTTTTTTGAAGTATTTTTCGGCAGCTTCCTGCAGGCCGTTTTGTGCAGCAAAAGTGCATGGCTGGCGAAGCTCAGAGTGGAATCGTGCAAGCAGCACGGCTCGAAATCTTCCCATGCGTCCAGACGCTCTTCGGGAGTGAACTTATTGGGAAGCCGGGACATCAGAAGCAACGTGTCAGCCTGCTTGATAACTTGATACCTTTGCAGACGGTCAAAGCAAACATGATGATAGCTGGCACCGTCATCGGTTTTGAGCGTTTTAATGTCCACGGGCTCTAACCGAGTAAAAGTTTCATCCGGCAAATATCGACCAGTTTGCGGATCACGACATTCTTTCAGATTATCTCGCAGAGAATGCCAGGCAAGGACTTCCTCATCGCTGAGGGAAAGCTTCGAATACCGATTGGAATCGGTTTCCTTGAGTTTCAGCGCTGCCTTGATGGCCAAATCAAGATTAAACTTTACCATGCAATTGGTAAAGAGATTGTTGTTGGTAATGCCGCAATATTCATCAGGCCCCTTGCAGAACATGAGGTCAGCAGAGCCATCAGGATGAATGATGCAGCGGCTATACCAGAAGCGGGCAGTTTCAATGTAGACTTCCATGGCTTGCAGGTAAAAATCCTCATTGCCTGTGGCATCAAGATACTGCTGCATAGCGAATGGAATATCTGCGGTAATGTGCAGCTCACTGGCACCAATGTCCCAGCTTTCGCACTGCTCAGAGCCGTCAAAGGATGTCATCCAAGGATACCGAGCGCCAGCATTGTTCATCTTTTTGGCGTTCTCTTTTGCCTGCGGAAGGGTTCTTACGCGATATTCCATTAAGCTCTTGGCGGCTTCGGGGTGGGTATACAGGAAGAAAGACAGCATAAAGAGATCCGTGTCCCAGAAATAGCATCCTTTATACCGTGTGTGCGTTAATCCGCGTGCGCCGATACTTACGCTGCTGTCGCGGGCAGAACAGCTGGTGATAAGCTGGAAAATGTTGTACCGCACAGCGGACTGATCATCAGGAGCTCCATCGATTTCGATATCCGACTCGTTCCATCGAGAGGCCCATGCAAGCGAGGATTTGGCAAGCAGTTCATCATAAGTGTCAGAGATTTCATTGCTCCCAATAAGTGGGTCGATATCTCGACTTGTGGTGATGCGTGTGGTGATTTCCAAAACAAGATTTTGACCGCTTTGTAAAATCCCACGCCACTGCTTTCCAAGGACATCATCAGAGATATAGTCTTCAGAATCTGAAAAAGAAGTATGGAAAGACATCTGTTCTCTTACAATCAAGCCGGTACCTAAAATGGAGAAAGTACAATCGACAGAATCCTTGCACATGTCATGCTGGGTGGGCTCGGCAAGTTTGATGGTTTCGTGATTTTCTTTTACCTGATCATCCGGAACAGGGCAGTTACAGCAAGCAGTATGAATTCCTGCATGTACCGAGATATTGGAGGTGCGTGATGCGGAGAAAGAAAGCCGCTGTACGAGCAGTGAGGGATCGGACATACTGCAGAACACATGGTGCTCAATATTTAGAGTGGTTTCACCGCTTTTGGCTAAAAAAGACTGTGAGCGAACGCCTGTTTTCATGTCCAGAGTGCTGGATACAGGAGAAGAAAGTGTAATAGGACGTCCATCACATTCAATATTTCCCCAAACGGGGTAGGCAGGTTCACAAAATCGGTGATGCCGGGTTTGATTTCACCGAAGATACCGGCAACGAACAAACCTGTCTCAAAGGTGCGCTTTTCCTGCCAGAAGGGGAGATATCCACGGATGCCCATGCGTCCGTTCCCGGTGAAAAAAGTGCTTTCTTCAAAACTGTCACCTGTGCTATTTGTCGTAAGCTCAATTTGCCAAGGCTTCAAAATTATGTCTTGACGCATAAAAGCATCCTTCTTTCTTTTATAGTAATGCTTCACGGATAGAATGGCAAAGGAATCCTGCGCAGGTAGCGAAAGCCTCGCCGGTGGTGCAGTAACCAGTCACTTCATCAACGCTTTCGCATGCGATGCCATTGTCCATAGAGATTTTTTCCAAAATGGCGCGGCAATGTTCTACGCGCCCGCACAGCAAGCTATTGGCTAAACTTAAGATCCAGGGGTGAGGTGCGTGTGGACACCCGATTTCGTTGATTGGACTGTTAGCAAAGCTGTATTTGTATTCCGGTGAACGAATCATTGCAACGGTATTGCGGTATATCTCATCAGTGGGACTGCAAAAGTCGAACAAGGGAAGCAGCTGTAGACTTCCCGGCGGCTCGTCGTAAACATCGTGACTGCCGTTCAAATCAATAGACCATCCGAAATAAGGTTTCCCCTCTGCGTCCTTTTGGACACAATGCGTCATAATAGCATCTTTGATTTCATCGGCAGTTTTTTCAAGATGTGCATACTGGGGTGTGAGCTGGGCCAAATCTTTAAGTGCTTTCCACACAAGCACATTATCGTATGTAATATAAGGATAAACGTGCTCATCATCTGTTGGCTGCAGGAAAGTATCATACAATCTGCAAGATGCGGCTTCATGCTGCCGCAGACGATTCAAAATGAGGCTTATGCTTGAACAATATCGGGATCACTCAAAATGGATTTGTCGTCGGTTTTGTTAATGTAGCGTTCGAGCGCCAGAAGAGGGGCAACGAGTTCGTCCAGCTCAAAGCCCGGCTCCAAAACAGTGCCATCAATGTATCGTGAATGGATGCCAAAGTTTCGGCGCTGTCGGCCGAATACATAGGAAAGCATTTCTTTGGCACGTTCGGGATCGGCGTCCAAAATAGCCGGGAAACTCCAAAGCAGACTGTCTCGATCCCAATAAGCGGCACTTACATAGTAGCGGGGGCTTCTGCTGGTAACGAGCACCAACTCTTCGGTGTCAAGTGTAATGCCGGTTGAGAAGAACATACAGAAGAACAGATTCGTATTGTAGAGTTGTGTGAGCTTTGCATCACCATTAAAGGTGACACGACGCTCTTGAAGCCAAGTTCTTGTTTTTGTAAGTTCTACATCGAAAGTTTGCCGAAGCATCTCTTTGGCGCTTGTTGCGGCAGCAACTTCCTCGAAACCGAGACCCCAATAAAATACGACCGAGGCTGTTCCATCGGCAGCAATTGTACAGTGATGGGATAAATCGTAAGTAATACTGCCATCATCGGAACAGGTAAAAGAAGAATCTGTTTGTGCATCGGCCATAGGGGCAAAGGCAAACATCGGGAATCCTGCATGATATTCGAAAATCAAACTGCTGTTCCAGCCACTGCGGAAACAAGTTGCTTTACCACTTAACGGCTTGTCCTCGTTTACACAGTGCCAAGAGGAGGCCCAGCATCCATTTAACCCTATAACAACATCTTGTGCGCTTTCAGAAGTGTTATGAACCGTCATCTGAATTGCGAAACCGCGTTCATCAATAGGAGGCACGTAAAGGGTTTTGAGTTCAAGGCTGCCAAGCTGTGCAGTAGACTGGGGCAGCCAATCATCAAGCCGGGTCCACGCAAGATGAGCCGGAGAGAGGGAACCGACGCCATCTAAATGAACATAAGGCTGAATCAAAGGTGTGGATTCGCTCCCGCGAATATCTATAAGCCCTTTTGCAGCCATATATAGGAATGTTATGTCCTCTATCCCGCCCGTTCGTTCGTTGATGCGGGGCAAAGAAACGAAATCATTGCCGGTTGGCAGATACTTGTCCATAGTGAATCCCCTTATAAAGTGAAATAAGTATACAAATAAGATTAAGCGATTAACCTTGTTGCTATCATCAATATAACAGGAATGTTCGGCATAGTCAACAATATTTTTTCATAAATAACAGGTTAATTTAATTAACTGTTGACATTTTGCTGCCCGCGTGGTATTGTAATGCCAGAGAAAAGAGTTAAACGCTTAAACTAAATCCGTAAGATTGGTGGAGTCGATATGGCAAGACGCGCAACACTAAAAGATGTGGCAGAGCGTGCCCAAGTCAGTACGGCTACGGTGTCTTATGTTTTGAATGACAAGAAATCAATCTCCGAGCAGACCAAGACCCGTGTGTACGATGCGATTCGGGATTTGAATTATGTTCCCGATCTCAGTGCGCGAAGCCTGTCCAGTAGAGATTCAAAGCTGATTGGAATTGTCATTCCACAGACCGAGCCCGGCAGCAAACTGATGCTGCAAAATGATTTTTACAGTGAAATCGTTGGCAGCATTGAGTATCACGCAAGACAGCATGGCTATCATGTGATTATTTCGGCCACAGATGTAAATGAAAGCTACTTGACTTTGGCTAAAGAACGGAACCTTGACGGGATTATTGTTATCGGTATGTACCCAGATGACTTTTACCGTCAAATGAAGAAAACACAAATCCCCATTGTATTGATTGACAGCTATTGTAACGATCATTATTACCATAGCATACGAATTGATGATGCCTATGGAAGTTATCTGGCTACCAATCATGTGATTGGATATGGGCATAAAAAAATTGCTTTTTTCTGCGGTCAGATCAAAGAAAACGGTGTCATAAAGAAAAGACTCTGCGGCTACCAACAGGCACTGGAAGAAGCCGGAATCCCATATGATTCCACGCTTGTTTATGAAGGCAAAGTTGATTACGACAGTGGCATCGAGCTTGCACGTAAACTGTGCAATGAAAATAAGGATGTCACAGCAGTAGTTGCTACCGCAGATATCTTAGCTATTGGAGCTATGAAGGGGTTCTACGAACAGGGAGTTTCGGTTCCCAATGATATTTCTATCGTTGGATTTGACGATTTGGAGATTTCTAAATATCTGACACCAGGACTGACAACGGTTCGCCAAGAAATCTCTCAAAAAGGTGAAAAGGCAGTTGAACTGCTTTTAGATAACATTCAAGACACGGATATGACAAAGCGAGAGGTTATTATTCCGGTTAGCCTTTCTCGCCGGGAATCCGTTCGAGATATGAGAGGGGAGGAATAAAAAAGGACTGCACCAACCGTCCAAAGTCTGTGCAGCCCAAATCCAAAGAGCGTCTTATTGCTCTTCTATAATAAGTGTAAGCGAAGAAGAGCAAAAAATCAAGTGTTCCACTACTTATACAAGGAGGAAAAACAATGAAAAAGGCGATTTCTTACATGGCATGCTCGATGGCCGCAATGCTTGCACTCAGTTCCTGCGGTTCGGCAGCCTCGTCTGCAAGTACCGTGGCAAGCTCTTCTGATGCAGCTTCTACGGAAAGCACGGCAGCATCGGAGGCTTCTAATGAGCCTGTGACAATCACGTTTGCACAGTACTCCGGGTCCGGAGACAACGAGCAGTATCTGCAGCAGATGGTTGACAACTATATGAAAGAAAACCCCAATGTCACCATCGACCTGCAGACCTATGGCTATGACGACTACTTTACGCAGATGACGGCGAAGGTTTCCGGCGGCCAGGCTCCCGATGTTTTTGAACTGGATTACCAGAATTTCGTCTCCTACGCAAGAAGGGCGCATTGATGCCGCTGGATGACATCCTGACCAAAGACGGCATCGACACCTCTATCTACAACGATATGGCCCTGAAAGCGTTCAGCGCTGACGGCGTACAGTATGGCGTTCCTGATAGCTTCTCGAATGTTGTGCTGATTTACAACAAAGATCTGTTTGATCAGGCCGGCATCGACTATCCCACGGATGACTGGAAGTGGAGGATGCAATGGCTGCGGCGGAGAAAATCCGTGCGCTGGGTGATAATATCTTTGGCTATTATCATCCCATTTCCTTCAACGAGTTCTATAAGACCGTTAAGCAGAACGGCGGCAGCCTTTTCAATGATGACTTTACGGAGTTCACGATGGATACCCCGGAAAACATTGAAACGCTGCAGTACATGGTTGACATGCAGCAGAAAACCAATGTTATGCCCACCGAGGAGCAGATGGCAGGCATGGGTGACTGGGACCTGTTTGAGTCTGGCCGCCTTGGCATGATTGTGACGGGTATTTGGGCATTCCCGGAGTTCGCGAACAACTGCGACTTCGATTGGGATATCGTTGTTGAACCTGGTCACACTCAGAAGGCTACGCACTTCTTCTCCAACGGTTACGTCGTTTCCAAAGATTCTCAGGTTGCTGATGAAGCCGTTAAGTTCATCACCTACATTTCCTCCAACCGTGAAGCAACGCAGATTCGCCTGGACGCAGGCTGGGAGCTGCCTCCGGTTCAGGACGAGGATATCATCGCTCAGTACAAAGAAAAGACTCCTCCGGCAAATCGCGAAGCGGTCTTTAAGAGCCTTGATTACCTTGTGACTCCTCCTGTTATCACCCAGTATGCAGAGCTGCAGGACATCGTTGGTCAGCATTTGAGCGCTGCGGCCGCCGGCACTGTCACCCCGGAGCAGGCGCTGAAGGATATGCAGGCTGAGTGCGAACAGAAAATCGATTTGACCAAGTAAATAGTTTGACGGGGGCAGGCGGGAGCCTGTCCCCGTATTTTTATCGGAGGGTTTATAGAATATGAAAAATTCCCGATTGGCAAGCTGGAAAACAGCATTACCATTTTTGCTTCCAAGTTTGGCTGGTTTTGTTGTGTTCAGTATCATCCCAATGATTATGCAAATTTTTGTCAGCCTGACCAGTTGGATGGATTGAGCGAACTGACATTGTTCAGTGATTTTAGCGGATTCATGAATCGATTCTACGTAGGAATCGAGAACTATAAGGAAATTCTCACATCAAAAGAATTTTATCAGGTGATTGGAAACACGCTGGAATTTGTGATCCTCTACATTCCTTTGATGCTTATTGCCTCTATGATTGTGGCGCTCATTTTGAACAGTCATGTAAAGGGTGTTGGAATTTTCCGCGTTCTTTACTATATCCCGGTTATCACCTCATGGGTTGCGGGCGCATTGATTTGGAAATGGGTTCTTAGTCCTGAGTATGGTGCTATTAACAATATTCTGGCCTTGTTCGGAATTGAGGGGCCTCGTGGCTTCAAAGCTCAAAGTGGGCAATGCCGCAATCGTTCTTGCCTCGGTCTGGAAGGATATGGGGTACTTTGGCCTTATGCTGATGTCTGGTCTTCAGGGAATCAATCAGGAATACTACGATGCGGCGGCAATCGACGGTGCCGGCAAAATCAAACAGTTTACAAGAATTACATTGCCATTGCTGACTCCTACGCTTTTCTTTGTCTTGATTATCAGCTTGATTAACTCCTTCCAGCTGTTTACGCAGATTATGATCATGACCCCCGATGGTGGCCCGCTTGGCTCGACAATGGTGATGGTTGAACGCATTTATAAGTGCGGCTTCCGTTACTATGAAATGGGTACGGCTGCCGCATATAGCTGGATTCTGTTTGCGATTTTGCTGCTTCTGACAATGGTTCAGATGAAACTTCAGAACAAGTGGGTGAACTACGATGACTAACGCTAAAACATCTTCTTTGGCAGGGCTGAAACAAAGACGAATCATTGGAAAAGTGGCATTTTATGTACTGGGATTGTTGGTGGCCATAATTGTCTGCATCCCATTTTATTGGATGATTATCACCAGCTTAAAAGGCCGCGGCGCTATTATGAGCATTCCCGTGGAGTGGATTCCAAAAGAACCGACACTTGATGCATACAAAAAACTTTTTGCTATGCCGGAATTTGTGGGTTCTATCTTCAACAGCTTTTACGTGTCTGTTCTTTGCACGGCAGTGCGGCTTCTGTGTGCCGCGATGGCTGCATTTGCACTGACAAAAATTCCGTTCAAGGGACGTAATGCGGTCTTTGGCATTTATGTTACGGCGCTGATGATTCCGTCGCAGATCACTTTTATTCCACTGTTCATTATCATGACGAATATGCACCTTACCAATAGCTTAAATGCGTTTATGCTGTTGCAGCTGTTTAATGCCTTTGCCATTTTTATGATGCGGCAGAAAATGATGACGATCAACGATGCCTATATTGAAGCTGCTGTTATTGATGGCGCGAGCATGTGGCGCATTTTTTTCAAAATCATACTGCCCATGAGCGGCAGCGCTATGGCAACGCTGGCAATCCTTGCATTTATGGACATGTGGAATGATTACCTACTGCCGTTGGTTTTGCTGAGCGAAAGAAGCAAATTTACGCTTCCGCTGCTGTTGAGCACATTATCCGGCCAGTACAAGAATCAGTACAACCTGACAATGGCTGGCGCACTGATTTCGATTATTCCGATTCTGATCGTTTATATTTTTGCGCAGAAGTATTTCAAAGAAGGCCTTACGGTTGGCGGCGTGAAAGGATAAAAGCATATGATTGAGTGGGAGCTAATAAGAACGATGCCAATCTGAACATACCAGTAGACGGTCAGGTGGCTTCTATATGCTGGAATGAACAGACAAAACTGCTCACCATGAGTCTTGCGTATTTAGCAGTTTATGGAATGGGTGAACGGTATAATGGACTCAACCAGAATGACCGCATCGTGAAAATCGAGGTGGAAGAAAAGTTCTGTAATCAAGGGGATAAAAGCTATTGTCCCTCGCCGTTCTTTTTCACGGATACAGGGTTCTCTTTCTGTACATTGTCTGGTGGCACATTGATATTCGATTTCACACAGAAAAACATCATAACGGTTCATGCGCCCGGCAATTGTAAGTTTATATTCAACGCAGGAACGCCTGAAAAACTGATTTCTGAGTATATGTCTTTGTCCGGGCCTGCGATTCTTCCGCCTGACTGGGTCTTCGGGCCGTGGATCTCTGCAAACCATTGGAATACGCAAAAGGAAACGGAAAAGCAGATTGAACTTCTGAAGAAGTATCAATTCCCGGCTACCGTGCTGGTTCTTGAAGCATGGAGCGATGAAGCAACCTTTTACATTTTTAATGGTGCCAAATATAAGGAAAAGCCGAACGGGGGGCCTTTTGCAGTAGGTGACTTTGACTATTCGGAAAGCGCCTATTGGCCGAACCCGCAAGAAATGATTAAAAAGCTGCATAAGGCAGGACTTCATCTGGTGCTTTGGCAGGTTCCGGTGTATAAGCAGCAAAGCGATGATGAATCAGAATCATCAGAATGATTTGGATCGGGAGGATGCAGTAAAACGCTCTCTGTGTATTCATAACTTGGATGGAACACCCTATAAGATTCCGGAAGGGCATTGGTTCCCCGGCTCAATGATTCCTGATTTTACAAATCCTGAAACTTGCAAAACATGGTTCGGGAAAAGACAGTACCTGCTTGACATGGGCGTAGATGGATTCAAAACCGATGGCGGCGAATTTGTTTGCACAGATGAAGTTTCCTTTTATGACGGCAGTACGGGCAAGGAAAGCCGCAACTGCTATCCGCAGCAATACACGAAGGCATATACCAAATTTCTTGGCGATAATCATGTTCTTTTCAGCCGTGCAGTACATGGGACAGCACACAACACCGTGCCATTGGGGCGGGGATCAGCAGTCCACAAATGATGAACTGCGGCATGTCCTTTCCGCAGGGCTTAGTGCAGCTTTAAGCGGCATTCTGTTCTGGGGATTTGATCTTGCCGGGTTTGCAGGCCCGCTTCCGACGTTGGACCTCTACCGCCGTGCAACGATGCTGGCGTGTTTTACGCCAATTATGCAATGGCATTCTGAACCCGATGGCGGTCAGTTCAAAGAATTGATGCCTGGCGGCGAGGGAAACAATGAACGCAGCCCGTGGAATATGGCAGCAGTCTATAATTCTCCTGAATTCGTGACGGAAATGCGTTTTTGGCATTGGCTCAGAATGAATTTGCAGCCCTATTTGATGGCAACTGCATTCAGGTGCGCAGCAGAGAAAGCCCCAATGATGCGTCCTCTTGTGTACGAATGGCCGCAGGACAAAGCCGCTCGCCAAGTTGAGGACGAATTCCTTCTGGGGGATGCTATCCTTGTTGCACCGCTGCTGGAAGAAAACCAAACCGCAAGAGAGGTCTATCTGCCGGAGGGCGAATGGTACTCCTTTTTACGGGGAAATGCTATCATGGTTGCCAGACAATTTCTACGACGGCAGATATGAAATTCCCTGTTTTTATCCGCAGCGGCTATGCAGTTCCTCTGCATGCCGATAGTATGGATTCTCTTGGCAAGCCGGTTTCTCAGAATCTTAATTCTAAACTGATTCTGCTTGTCGCTGGATCGGCAGGCAAAAGTACTTTCACCACAAATAAGTCGGTTCTTACCTGCGAGTGGAAAAACGAAAAGGTCCGCGTGGAAGGAACCGGAGCAGAAACTGTTCAAATTCACCATTTTGCTGACCGCAAGAGGCTTTAGCACACAGCAAGAGGCTGTTTATTTGCAGTCAAAAGGATTTGCCTATGAACGCTATTATTTTCGATTTAGATGGTGTTCTGTGCATACAGATGAATATCACTATATGGCATGGAAAGCCATAGCTGATGAATTGCATATTCCTTTTAATAGAGAAGTCAATAACCAGCTGCGAGGCGTTTCGCGGATGGAGAGTCTCAAACTAGTCCTGCGCAATTCACCAGTCCGTTATAGCGAGCGGGAAAAATTTCTGCTCGCAGAAAAGAAAAACAATATCTACAGAGAACTGCTACAAAATATAACTTCAAAGGATTTGGCAGATGGTGCATGGACAGTTCTGGAAAAGCTGCATGCCGTCCACATCCCGATGGCTATCGGATCTTCAAGTAAGAATACGCCGCTTATTGTAGAAAAACTTGGGATTGGAAAGTTCTTTGATGCTATTGTAGATGGAAATCAAATTTCACATTCAAAACCGGATCCGGAGGTCTTTTTGCTGGCGGCAGAAAAGCTGCACCAGAAGCCAAGTGATTGCCTTGTCGTTGAAGATGCAGAGGCAGGTGTGAAAGCCGCCTCAATGGGGGCTTTCTGGTGGCTGGAATCGGGCCAGCAAAAGATTGCCCGAACGTCAATTATCAGCTTCTATCGTTAAGTGAACTTCTTGCAATAGAGGGCCATCCAGCCTGATGGAAAACTAAATAAAAGGTGATGATAAAAGAGCCTGCATTCTGAAGTCCGGTTGGACTTGGATGCAGGCTTCTTTTTTATAAGTCATTTTACTGTTCTGTGTTTCTTTCAAGCGATGTGGTTTAAAATCAGAGCCACGCCCATAGGAGGTGAGTCAGCGATAAATACGTCAGAGCGACGCCGCGAGATTATAGTGATACTCTTTTCCAGAACTGAAAAAGTGAAAATCAATGATCTGGTTGCGCGTTTTGGCACCTGTCGCAGAACGATTCGCTACGATGTGGAAATCTTGTCGCTTACATACCAGCTCTTCCAGAAGACACCAGCCGTCTATCGGCTTCGCATTATCTATATGCGAAGCCAGTAATGCCTATCGTATGGAGTTTGATGATGACATGTATTTAGCCTAGCACTGATTGTCGGAATCACGCAAGATTTCGATTGAACAGAGTAGTATGGTGATGCACCATATGTAATTCTAGCTGTGTTTCTGATCAAAATAATTAACAGGAGCTTTTGTATCTCATGCCTGCATTCAGGCGTAGCCGTTTCTGCTAATTTTTAGGTATTTCTAAGGCGTGTTTGTTTACTGGCGGTAAATTAAAAATCGCAAATTTAAATTTGAATTTCGTTAAAATCACAAGTTTTATAGAGCATATTTGTGAGTTTTTACAAACTTCTTTGCGAGGTGTTGAAATCAAAAAGTGAATATGTTACTATTTAGATGCAATAAGTAAGATAACTTAACTAACTAACGAATCGGACCTGATATTTGCTACACGAAAGGCGAAATTTGTAAATGGTTATTCAACAGCGCATCCGTGCAGAAAAACCTGAAAAAAATCTACCAACTGGTAAACCAAAATAGAAGTATCTCGAGGGCGGCGTTGTCGAAAGAAACCAATCTCAGCAAACCCACGGTTTCCAGCCTGGTTGATGAGCTGATTGTCAACAAGTATCTCATTGACTGCGGGACCGTTGCCAGCCAGCAAATGGGACGCCGCCCCAACGAACTGAGGGTCAATGGTACAGAAAACCTAGTGGCGGTTATCAGCTGGCGGAGAGCGCGCTTGGATATTGCCTGATCACGGCGGATAATAAAATCGCCTTCCGGGATCAGATTCCCCTTACGGAAGAAGAAGATAAGGTCGACAAGATCACATCCACCTTTTTCAACATTATGAAGCCGAAAGTAGGGGATAGACGCATCATGGGTCTCTGCATTATTATACCGGGCATTATTGATGCAGAAAATAAACGGATCCTCTCCACAGTGATCGGCGTAGGCTACAGTGACCCTGTGGTCCAGCGCTTTGAAGAAGCTTTTCATGATTATCCTTTCTGCCTGCTGAATGATACCGCCTGTTTCGCTTACGCAGAATATGTGTTTGCCAACATTACAGAACCTAATTTCGCCTATATCAATGTCTCAAAAGGTGTTGGCGCTTGCCTTTTTGCCAATGGAAAAATGCTTCGTGGGGCTGGCAGCAATGCAACGCAGTTCGGACATTTCTCAGTTGACAGAAACGGACCGCTTTGCGCTTGCGGAAATCATGGCTGCGTTGAACGTGTTGTAGGTGAAAATGCCTTGACGGAAAGAGCGGAGGCGTGCGGTATTGATTTGACCCGTTTCGCTGGACGCAAACCTTTGTACTGTGATATCGGTGCCATGGCTGAAGATGGAGATGCCCATGCAAAAGAGCTGATAAAAGATCTAGCGGTCGATTTGTCTTTTGCGATCTCAAATCTGATCACGCTTTTCAATCCGTCGCTTGTGGTGATTGGCGGTATGGGCGTAAATCTTGGCCCGTTCTTCCTTTCCAACATCCGCGATGAAGTACAAAATAGCGGCTTCAAAGAGTTTGTGTCCAACACCTGGATCCAGTATTCTACGCTGGGGCTGGATTCCGAGCTTGGCGGTGCTGCAAGATATTATATTGATCACTACTACGATTTCTTTGAACAGATGCAAGGCGGCCTATACGCTGACTGATGCAGAAAAGAGGCTTGAGATTATGATGTCCAGAATTATTGGTGTCAATTCCAACTGCTACCATGGTTACTCAATCGATGAAGCACTGGAGGGAATCGCCGCAGCGGGGTTCCATTATGTAGAACTGACGGCAACAAAGGGATGGACAGAACACGTCTTTCCGGACCAGAGCTTTGCAAGTCTTTGCCATGTGCAGGACAAACTGAAAGAGCTGGATCTGGTTCCCTTTGCGATGAGCGGTCATACAAACCTTATGGATGCAGACAGACTGCCTGATTTTATTATGAATATGCGCCTGGCGCATTTCTTCGGCTGTAAATACATTGTCTCATCAATCGGTGAGGCCCATTTAAAGGATAAAGCAAAAACCGGAAACGAAGTTCTGGTGCAGAACATCAAAGGACTGATCCCGCATCTGAAAGAAAATGGCTTGATGCTGGTCCTGGAGCTGCACGGTGAGCATGCGACCGGCACAATCATGAATGAAATCGTCACGGCGGTAAATTCCAATCTGGTAAAAATCAACTACGATACGGCAAACTGCGTGTTCTATGGCAATGTAGATGCAGCAGATGATATCGATACCTGCATGGACAATGTGGCGTACCTGCACATCAAGGATAAGGCAGGCGCGCGCGATGCATGGGATTTTCCTGCACTTGGAAAGGGCTACGTCGATTTTAAAACGCTTTTCAATAAACTGGACAAGGCTAATAACGATGCTCCGCTCAGCCTCGAAATTGAGTTTACCGCAAAAGGACCTAAAGATCTGGATGAGATCAATACCGCCGTTAAAGAATCGGCGGCTTATTTAGAAAATCTCGGTTACAAGATATAAGTACATTCTGCGGTAGGTACCACCGCCGGATAATATATTTTCCACATTATTTATATGGAGGTTTAAGAACACATGAAAAAGGCACTTTCTATTGCAACAGCCATCACGCTCATGCTTTCTTTGGCAGCATGCGGCAGCTCTGCTGCATCCAGCTCGGCCGCACCGGCAGCCGACAGCACTGCTTCTTCCACGGCAGAGTCTTCTTCTGCTGCGGAAAGCACCGGCGATAAGAAGGATCTGACCTTCGGCTATATCGCCTACGATATGTCGGATATCTGGAATGAGTATTCTGCCAAGCATTTGAGTATGCCGCTGAGCAGAATGGCGTTAAGACCGTCGTCCTGGATTCCAAGAACAGCCTGGAAGATTCTGTCACCGCGATGGAATCCTGATTCAGCAGGGCGTTGACGGCATCTCTGTCTTCCCGATCTCCACCGAGCAGGGGTCTCAGCTGGTCAAGATGGCTAACGAGGCCGGAATCCCCGTCACTATCGAGAACTTTGCTATGGACGGCCTGGATGATCCGGGCGATTACATTGCTTCCGTTGCCTGTGAGTACGACAAGATCGGCGAAGCTGCCATCAAGTGGATCGCTGAGCAGGACCCCGAGGCAAAGATCTTCTTCTGCGCTGGCCAGGAAGGCGCAGGTGTTTACGAGAAGTACCAGGAAGGTGTTGATCGCGCCCTGGAAGAGCTGGGCGGCGATGTGAAAGTCGTTGCTACGTTGCATGCCGACTGGCTGACGGATAAGGCTTACAACGTTACTACCGACCTAATCAACTCCGGCACCGAGTTCAATTACATCTTTGCCAACAACGATATGATGGCTCAGGGTTGCTACAACGCCCTGAAGGACGCCGGTAAAGAGAACATCCCTATCGTTTCCACTGGTGGTTCTCCGGACGGCTTCAAGATGCTGCAAGACGGTATCGAAGCTGCGAATATGACCGCTCCCGTTTCCATTCAGGGCGTCAAGACCTTCATGAACCTGTACAACAAGGTTGCTCTGGGCGAAGATCCCGCTGAGAAGTTTACTGCTCTGCCGGTTATCCCCGTTTCTGCTGATGATACCAGCTCCTACATTGCTTGGGATGACTATGCAGCCGCTTACAAGTACCTGGGCGAGAACAAATAACTAGCTACTGAATACTACGATATGAGTTAA
>ENA-OQIR01000258-OQIR01000258.1-human-gut-metagenome-genome-assembly--contig:-NODE-258-length-25051-cov-3.146485_pt1 | contig 25051 bp, 26 predicted proteins | sample MGYA00242580_ERZ504745 | MGnify/ENA primary metagenome ERZ504745 (study PRJEB26092, sample SAMD00036214) | human gut metagenome | host: Homo sapiens | study: EMG produced TPA metagenomics assembly of...
AGAAGTAAGACCCCTTAAAGACGATAAGGTAGATAGGCCAGGGATGGAAGTGCAGTGATGTACGGAGTTGACTGGTACTAATCGGTCGAGGACTTAATCAGGAATATGGAATTTCTTCAGAAAAGTTGTTCGGTTTTGAGGGATCGAAAGAGAACTCAAGATCCGGTGGCGATAGCAAAGTGGACACACCTGAACTCATCCCGAACTCAGAAGTTAAGCACTTTCACGGCGACAATAGTTGGGCTTGCCCCTGCAAAGATAGCTAGCTGCCGGGTCCTTTTTTTTTGCCTTTTTTCTTGCATATTATTTCACAAATAATGAACAAATGTTTATGGTATAATAGTGTGCATAGGAGGTTTATTATGGACCAAAAGTATATAACAATACAAGGTGCTCGTGAAAACAACCTTAAAAATATAAGTTTAAAAATACCAAAAGATAAATTAATCATCATGACTGGTGTTTCAGGAAGTGGAAAAACTTCTTTAGCTTTTGATACAATATATGCAGAAGGACAACGTCGATATATGGAATCCTTATCTGCTTATGCAAGGCAGTTTTTAGGAAATAGTGAAAACCAGATGTTGATCAAATTGATGGATTATCACCAGCCATCGCGATTGATCAAAAAACAACATCTAACAACCCACGATCTACTGTAGGAACCGTTACAGAGATTTATGATTATTTACGTCTATTATATGCACGTATAGGAGTCCCTTATTGTCCTGACCACCACATTCCAATCACTGGAAATACAATTAAGGAAATGATTGATAAAATCATGGAATTGCCTGATAAAACTAGATGTACTATTTTAAGTCCTGTTATACAAGGGAAAAAAGGCACTCATAAGGATTTAATAGAAAAGTTAATGAAAGAAGGATATATCCGTGTCCGTATTGATGGCGAAATCAAATATCTTGAAGAACTTGAGCCTTTAGATAAAAACAAAAAACATACGATCGATGTTGTAGTAGATCGAATTGTAAAAAATGACGATCGTTCACGTTTTCATGATTCGTTAGAAACCGCATTAAAATTAAGTGATGGTTTGGCTATTTTATTAACAAATGAATCAGAAACCTTATTTTCTAGCAATTATGCATGTAAAATTTGTGGCTTTTCCCTACCTAAATTAGAACCAAAATTATTTTCATTCAATGCACCATTTGGAGCATGTCCAGAATGTAAAGGTTTAGGTATTACCCAAAAGGTAGATTTGTCTTTATTAATTCCAGATGATACAAAATCAATTGCGCAAGGCGGTATTCATTATTACAAAAATATTGTGAATACAGAAAATCTTGAGTGGCAACGAATTCATGCTTTAATTAAATATTATGAGATTGATATGGACACACCCATCAAGGATTTACCTAAAAAGAAATTAAATTATTTATTATATGGTTCAGACGTGCCAATCGCATATCAATTGAATTCTCGTTCCGGTACGGTTTCAACAAAGTTTGAATATATTGAAGGTGTTTGTCCTATGATCGAAAGAAGATATATGGAAACAACTTCAACTATGTCTCGTGAATGGTATGGATCATTTTTGGCAGATGCTCAATGTCCAAAATGTCATGGGGCACGTTTAAATAAACAAGCTCTATCTGTACTTGTTGGTGGAAAAAATATTTATGAATGGACACAAATGAGTATTCAAGAAGCCATTCAGTTTATGAATGAATTAGAATTAACGCCAACACAAGCTAAGATTGCAGAATTGGTCATTAAAGAAATAAAAAATCGCCTTTCATTCTTAAATCATGTCGGGCTAAGTTATTTAACACTGGATCGTTTAGCATCTACTCTATCTGGAGGGGAAGCGCAACGTATTCGCTTGGCAACACAGATTGGATCACGTTTAACTGGGGTTATGTATGTTTTAGATGAACCTAGTATTGGATTACATCAAAGAGATAATGATCGTTTGATTGGTGCTTTAAAAGATATGCGAGATTTAGGAAACACTTTGATTGTCGTAGAACACGACGAAGATACAATGCGTGCAAGTGATTATATTGTAGATGTTGGTCCTGGTGCCGGTGTTCATGGTGGTCAAATTGTTGCGGCTGGAACACCAGAAGAAATTATGCAGAATGAAAATTCGATTACGGGAGCTTATTTAAGTGGACGTAAAAGAATTGAAGTACCTATGACACGTCGTAAGGGGAATGGAAAGAAATTAAAAGTAGTAAGAGCTAGTCAGAACAACTTAAAAAATGTAAATGTAACGATTAAGTTAGGAACATTTACGGTTGTCACAGGGGTTTCTGGAAGTGGAAAATCTTCATTAGTTACAGAAGTTTTAACACATGGGTTACAACATGCCCTAGGTCGTTTAAGAATCAAGCCGGGTGCATGTAAAGAAATTCAAGGTATTGAAAATATTGATAAAATTGTAGAAATTGGACAAGATCCAATTGGTAGAACACCACGTTCAAATCCAGCTACGTATACCGGTGTTTTTGATGATATTCGTGATTTATTTGCGCAGACAAAAGAGGCGAAAATACTTGGATATGACAAGGGTCGTTTTTCATTCAATGTGAAAGGTGGACGATGTGAAGCATGTCAAGGCGATGGAATTCTACGTATTTCTATGCATTTTTTACCAGATGTTTATGTACCTTGTGATCAATGTGGCGGAAAACGATATAATGAAGAAACATTACAAGTTCATTATAAAGGTAAAACAATTGCGGATGTATTGGATATGACGGTTGAAGAGGCATTGGAATTCTTTAGCAATGTTTCAAAAATCAAACATAAATTACAAACTCTAAATGATGTAGGACTTTCTTATATAAAATTAGGTCAGAGTGCAACGACTTTATCAGGGGGCGAGGCACAACGTGTAAAACTAGCGAGTGAGCTTCAAAAGAAGGCTACTGGCAAAACGTTATTTGTGCTTGATGAACCTACAACAGGATTGCATAGTGATGATGTAAAAAAATTGATCGAAGTTTTACAGCGTTTAGTCGAACATGGAGATACTGTATTAGTTATTGAACATAACTTAGATGTAATCAAATGTGCAGATCAAATTATAGATATGGGACCTGAAGGAGGTCAAGGTGGAGGTACTGTTATTTGTACGGGAACACCTGAAAAGATCGCCGAATGCAAAGAAAGCTATACAGGCCAATATTTAAAACCATTATTAGAAAAAGGAGAAGACCATGGAAAAAGTAATTGTTCGTGATTTAGCAAAAAAATTCATGTGGACAATTGTGACTGGAGATTCAAATTCATTAAATCGTCCATTAACTTTGGCTGATACAAATCGTCCGGGATTAGAGTTGGCTGGATATTTTCCGGATACTCAAACAAAAAGACTTGTAGTATTAGGAGATAAAGAAATTGGTTATATTGAAGAACAAATGGATGAAATTTCACAACGTCGTTCCTTTGAATTTTTAACAGGAGATAATACACCATGTATTGTGATTGCACATGGCCATGAGTGTCCACCTGTTTTAAAAGAGATCGCAAAGCGTAAAAATTTTCCAGTATTTAAAACAGAACATCAAACTTCTCACGCAATCGTAAGTATTACGAACTACTTAGATGAATGTCTAGCAGAATCTGTAGTCATTCATGGAGAATTAGTACGGGTATTTGGTGTTGGTGTATTGATTACTGGTAAAAGTGGAATGGGAAAAAGTGAAATTGCGCTAGAACTGATTAAGCGTGGGCACCAATTAGTTGGAGATGACCGTATTGATTGTTACAAAATTCATGATGATTTAGTTGGTAGAACAACACCAATGCTTGAAGGTTTTATGGAACTTAGAGGTGTTGGAATTATCAATGTTTCTCGTATGTATGGAGTAGGAGCTGTTGCCCATGAAACACAAATTGAATTTCAAATCGATTTAGAACCATTTAATGATTCTTATGAATATGATCGTGTTGGAATTGAAGAAAAGGAATATAATGAAATTTTGGGAATCAAAATTTTAAAGATGACAATTCCAGTTTCTCAAGGACGACCAATGTCATCTGTTATTGAAACGGCTGTGACAAACTTCTTATTGTTGAAAGATGGCTTAGATTCAGCTAAAGAATTTGAAGAGCGAGTACTATCGCAAATATCCGAGAATAAGAAGGAGGAATTCGATGCATCTGTTTCCGAGCACTAAAATTTTTGTTTCTTTTGGATCTTTTGAAATTGCATGGTATGCCGTTTTAATTTTAACAGGCGCATTGTGCGCCTATTTACTATGCCAAAGAACCATGAAAAAATGGGGGTACGCACCAGAAGTTCTAGATGATTATGTCGTTCCTATGTTATTTATAGGGATTCTAGGTGCAAGGGCATGGTATGTTATTTTTGAATGGCAATATTATTCTCAACATATGAATGAAATCGTTGCCATTTGGAACGGTGGTTTGGCCATTCATGGAGGATTGATTGCAGGTTTCATATTTAGTTTGTTCTTTTTCAGAAGACGAAAAATTTCATTTTTAAGAATGTTTGATTTAATCATGCCAACCGTTTTACTTGCACAAGCATTTGGTCGTTGGGGAAACTTTATGAATCAAGAAGCCTATGGTGGCATTGTACCTGAGAGCTTCTTTGCGCATTATCCAGCATTTATTAAAAATCAAATGTTTATTGATGGGGCATACCGTATGCCTACTTTCTTATTTGAAAGTGTATGTATCTATTAGGATTCTTGTTTATTACCTTTATTTTCCGTAAGTATTGGTATAAAAGACGCGGTGACTGCGGATTTATGTATATGGTTTGGTATGGCATTACACGTTTTGTGATTGAAGGAATGCGAACAGATTCTTTAATGGTATTGGGCCTTCGTACAGCTCAACTTGTATCTTTAGCTTTAATGATTGTTGGTTGTCTTGGCTTAATGGGTGTATTTCATAAAACCTTTCATTGGAAGAAAAAGCCTGTTGTGTTGTTTGATTTAGATGGGACATTGATTGATTCACAACAATTGGTTTTTGAAACATTTAGAAGAGTATTTAAAGAACTTAAACCAGATTATGAATTGTCAAATGAAGAATTGTATACATTTTTTGGACCCACACTTGAAGTTACTTTTTCAAAGTATTTTCCAGAAGATCAAGTTCAAAGTATCATTGATCGTTATCAAATCATCAATAAATCGCTTCATAAAGAATTATTAAAAGAAATCCCTCATGCTAAAGAGATGCTTGAAGGATTGAAAAAAGAAAATATACAATGTGCAGTTGTTTCAAATAAGCGTATTGAAGTCGTAAAAAGAGGATTAAAACAATCAGGATTAGATGTGTATTTTGATGTTGTGTTGGGAAAAGAAAATTTACCAGAACCTAAACCAAGTGCATCTGGCTTGATTGAAGCGTGTAACTTATTACATACTAGTCATGATGATTGTGTTTATGTCGGTGACAATGTTGCGGATATTGTAGCCGCAAAGAATATGGCTGCCTATTCTGTAGGATTTAGTGTCGATGAAAAACAACGTGAAGCATTAAAAGAAGCAAAGCCATGTAAAGTTATTGATGATTTGATGCAGTTAATACCATTATGTAAGGAGGATCACATATGGAGCGACAATATGATTTGGTGATAATAGGTGCTGGGCCAGCAGGCTTAAGTGCAGCACTTTATGGCTCAAGGGCCGGACTAAAAACATTAATTTTAGAAAATGGAGCGCCGGGAGGAAAGTTGATTAAAACCAATAAAATCAGTAATTATCCAGGTGTTAAAGAAATAGAAGGAACGCAGCTTGCGATGGATATGTTTGAGCAAGCCACTTCTTTTCAAGCTGAATATGCGTATGGCGAAGTAAATAAGATTGATGAAAATAAAGATGTATATTTAAGCGATGGAAGTGTTGTGAATGGTAAAGCCATAATACTTGCCACAGGTACAAAAGAACGATTGTTAAATATACCTGGAGAAAAAGAAAATCTTGGACATGGTGTTTCTTTTTGTGCCGTTTGTGACGGGGCATTTTTTAGAGATAAAGATGTAGTCGTGATTGGCGGAGGAAACTCAGCATTAGAAGAATCGATTTATCTTGCAGGGCTTGCGCGAAGTGTAACGATTGTGATTCGAAGAGATGTATTTAGAGCGGAAGAACATATTCAAAGTCAGATTGAAGAAAATGAGAAGATTCATGTCATCAAGAAACATGTTCCTGTTCAAATTTTAAGTTCGGAAGGAAAAGTATCTGGCATTGAGTTAGAAAATGTGGATACTCATGAAAAACAAGTTATTGAATGTTCGGGTATTTTCCCTTATGTTGGACAAGATCCAAATACGGATTGCGTACAAGATTTAGGTGTATTAAATGAGCGTGGATATGTTTTGGTAGATGCGAATTGTCAAACAAAGATACCTGGAATTTATGCGGCTGGAGATGTCATTGATAAGGAATTAAGGCAGGTTGTTACCGCATGTAATGATGGTGCCATTGCAGCGCAACATGCATTTCATACAATAAAAGGAATTTAATATGACCAGATGATAACATCTGGTTTTAATATGCAAAAACATAGTTGAAAAGGCTTACAAAAACCTTGAAATCAATCATTGAAAGTGATTTAATTAAGATAAGAAAAGGATTTGAGGTGTTATTTATGTTGCCTAAAGAAGCAATCAAAAAGGTAATGGATGCGTATTACCATATTACCGGATTAAGATGCTATTTTGTGCAAGACGAAACAGAGATTAGTAGTGCAAAGGAGAAAAACTTCTTTTGTAAATGTTTAAAAACAAGTTCATCTGCATTACGTCAATGTGATGAATGTACTTTTGAAAATTATACAGGAGCTTTAAAATCGAACGAACCACAAAAGTATGCATGTCATGCAGGACTTGTTAAATGGAGTGTACCCATATCTCTTGCAGGTGTAAAAGGTGTAATCATATCTGAGGGTGTTATCACAAAACAGCAAAGCTTAGAAGCACAAGATTGGGTCAATCATTTAGCTGAAACATATAATGTTTCTAGACCTATTTTATTACATAACTATACAAAAGTTGTAGTGATGAATGAAAATCAGGTAGAAGAAAGCATCAAATTGATGCAAGATTTATTAAAGTACTACAAAGCAGTAATCGAAGGTTAATTCCTTCGATTTTTTTTCTGCAGGTACAAAAAAAGCCAGCAATTTGCTGACTTAGTTATTGACTCCATGATGGAAGATTGGCGTATCATCGCAGATTCCTTTAAAGACATATCCTCTTTCTTTATAGTTTTTAATGATTTCTGGTAATGCTTCAACCGTTGTTGTTTTTGGACTTGAATCGTGGAACAAAATCATAATTTGTTCATAATCGCAACTTGTTGCATTGCGCACAATATCTTGTGCTGGCACGGTATTGGATGCAGCATCTCCACTTGAGCAGTTCCAATCAAAATATTCATATCCTTTTTCATGCACCATATTGTCGAGTGCAGACATGATTCCTTGCGAATATTGTGCTGAAATTGTATTGCTTGAACCACCAGGGAAACGAATATATTTTGGTGCTTTACCTGTGATTTGTTTGACCATGTCACTCACTTTTTGTAAATCTTCAAAATAAGCAGTGGTGGAAGAATAAACATTCGCATAATCATGTGTATAAGTATGAAGTGCAATTGTGTTGCCTTGATCTGCAGCCTTTTTGATAGAACTGTTATATTTTTGATTGTTTCCTGTCACAAAGAAAGTAGCTTTCGCATCATATTTCTTTAAGATCTTCAATATTTTATCTGTATTTTCACTAGGACCATCATCAAATGTCATATATACAACTTTACTTGGTTCTTCAACAGTTACATTGATTTTAGCCTTAGCTTTATTACCCGAACGATCTGTAGCAGTTACTAACAATTTATAAGTACCTGTTTTCTTGGTCTTTACTTTTGAAGAATCAATCTTGATTTTTGGTTTAGAATCCATATTATCTGTTACCTCAATATAGGATTTGTAGTTTGGCTTTGAACCTACATAAACAGAAATAGTATCTGTATGAATAATTGGCTTTTCAATATCTTTGACCAACGTTAGAGTTGTCTCTTTCATGGCTTTATTTCCATGTTCATCTTTTGCGATGATGGTTATCGTTTGTTTTTTATCCTTTGTAGGTTTTTTCTTAAAGGATAGTGATACTTTAGAATCGTCCTTAACACTTTCGACAAAGGATTCAGGCTTAACATCCTCTTTCATATCTGCTTTATATGCTTTAAGTTTTAAATCAGGTGCTTTTGTATCTTTTACAGATACTTTACATGTTTTCTTATAATTCTTTAATTGATATGTGATTTCATATTTTCCAATTTTATTTGTATTGATATCTCCTGAAATTTTTACATCTGAATCGGAATGGAAAAAAACTTGTTGAATATTATCCTTTGGATCATATTATGATTGATCTCTACTTCTGGATTGGATGAATATAATAAAATTGGATTTTTAAAAGCATAACACAATAAGAAAATAATACATATAAATAGAAATGCGATCAATCCATTTCCAAATTTGTCTTTTTTTCTTTTATCGATCATATTGGATCTCCAAAAGATTTGAATGTTTCTTTATTAACATATACAACCCCACTAAACTTAATTCTTATTATACATGAAATAGTGTGGATTGTTATAAATATTGTGATTCTTTTTTCTTGTTGTAGTTACACACAAATTTTTATATAATGGTTTTAGAAAGGTGGGGGAAGCACTATGAAACTTATCCTAGCAATTTTATCAAATGACGATAGTCCAGTGGCAAGTAATGCACTAAATAAAAATGGTTTTTCTGTTACTAAATTAGCAACGACTGGTGGATTCCTTCGCGCAGGCAATACAACGTTGATTATTGGTTGTGAAGACGAAAAAGTGGAAGCAGCCATTGATATCATCAAGGAATATTCAAGTAAGCGAACGGAAATTGTACCTAGTACAGCTAGTTATGATATTGGCCGTTATGCAAGTTTTCCTGTGGAAGTTACTGTTGGTGGAGCCACAATTTTCGTGCTAGATGTAGCACAATTCTTAAAAGTTTAACAAATGGAGGGTGGAAAGTTTGTTTCTACCCTTTTTCTGTTAAAAATTTGTGAATAAAGACCCATTATGGTCTTTTTTCTGTTATGATTGAAAGGTAAAGAAAAAGGAGATTAAAACGCAATGAAAATACTAGTTATCGGTAAGGGCGGACGTGAACACGCACTTGCGTATGCATGTAAACGTTCAGCTTTATGTGATGAGTTGATTTGTGCACCAGGCAACCCTGGAATGGCAAAAATTGGAGAATGTGTCGATGTGAAAGACAATGATGTAGAAGGTCTTGTTGCTTTGGCAAAAGAAAGAAATGTAGATTTAACCATCGTAGGTCCTGAGGCCACTTTAGCTCTAGGTGTTGTAGATGCGTTTAAAAAAGAAGGCCTAAAAATTTTTGGGCCAGATAAGAAGGCGACTCAAGTCGAATCAAGTAAGGATTTTGCCAAAAAGATCATGGCAAAATATAATATTCCAACAGCAGCTTATAAAACATTCTATGATTTAGAGTCTGCATGGGCATACGTACAAGAACAAGGGGCTCCTATCGTTATTAAGGAAGATGGTTTAAAAGCTGGAAAAGGTGTTACGGTAGCTTCTACATTAGAACAGGCTAAAGAAGCATTAGATATTGCTTTTGCGATTGAAAATAATTCAGTTGTGATTGAAGAATGTTTATTTGGATTTGAATTTTCTTTGATCTGTCTAGTACATAATGAAACGGTAGTACCTTTAGAAGTGGCCCAAGATCATAAGTGTGTATTTGATGGAGATAAAGGTCCTAATACAGGTGGTATGGGATCTTATAGTCCAGTTAAGAAGATTACTTCTGAAATTATCGATGAGGCTATGCATGAAATCATGAAACCAATGGCAAGTGCCATGGTTAAAGAGGGTGTACCATTTACTGGATTCTTATATGGTGGATTGATGTTGACAGAAAAAGGTATTAAAACAATTGAATTCAATGCGCGCTTTGGAGATCCAGAAGCCGAAGTTATTTTGCCTCGTTTAGAAAGTGATTTTGTCCAAGCTATTTTAGATTTAATGGATAATAAACCAGTTGAATTAAAATGGACAGATAAAGTAAGTCACGGTGTTGTACTCGCAAGTACAAACTATCCTGCAAGCTCTACAAAAGGATCTTTGATTAAAGGTGTTGATAATGTAGATGGATTGGTTTTCCACATGGGAACAAAAATGACAGATGAAGGATTAGTCACAGATGGTGGACGTGTTTTAATGGTCGTTACTCTAGAAGATGACTTACAGACTGCATTTGATCATACATATAAAGAATTAGAAAAGATTCAATGTAAAGATTTATTTCACAGAAATGATATTGGAAAGAAGGATATGTAAAATGGCTAAAACAGATTTAGAAATTGCACAAGAATGTGTCATGGAACCAATTGAAAAGGTTGCCGCAAAAATTGGAATTCCTGCAGATAGCTTGGAACATTATGGAAAATATAAAGCTAAATTGTCTTTTGATTATTTAAAATCCATTGAAAATAATCCTCATGGAAAATTAGTATTAGTCACAGCTATTAATCCTACTAAAGCTGGAGAAGGAAAGAGTACGACAACAGTTGGTTTGGGAGATGCCTTAAATCGTTTAGGTAAGAAAACGATGATGGCTTTACGTGAACCTAGTTTAGGTCCAGTGTTTGGATTAAAAGGTGGAGCTACAGGTGGTGGCTATGCCAAGTCGTACCAATGGAAGATATCAACCTTCACTTTACGGGAGATATGCATGCGATTACGACTGCCAATAACTTAGTAAGTGCATGTCTAGATAATGTGATTCATCAGGGAAATGAATTGAATATTGATCCTGAAAAAGTAACATTCAAACGTTGTTTAGATATGAATGATCGTACTTTGCGTAATATTACAATTGGTTGTGGTGCTAAAGCAAATGGTGTAGAACGTAAAGATGGATTTAATATTACTGTCGCAAGTGAAATCATGGCAGCTTTATGTTTGGCAGATGATTTAATGGATTTAAAGAAAAGATTTGGAAAAATGCTTGTGGCATACACTTATGATGATAAGCCTGTATATGTACATGATTTAGGTATTGAAGGTGCATTGGCTATGGTTATGAAAGATGCTGTATTGCCTAATGTTGTTCAAACACTTGAACACAATCCAGTATTGATTCATGGTGGTCCATTTGCGAATATTGCGCATGGATGTAACTCTGTTATTGCCACAAAGGCATGTCTAGAACTTGCAGATTATACAGTTACAGAAGCTGGATTTGGTGCAGATCTAGGAGCTGAAAAATTCTTGGATATCAAATGTCGATTGGCAAATCTTAAACCGAATGCGGTTGTGATTGTTGCAACAATTCGTGCATTAAAACAGCATGGTGGAATTGCCTTAGAAGATTTAAAAGAAGAAAATGTAGAGGCTATGCTTGCAGGATGTGAAAACTTGGCAAAACATATTGATACTGTACAACAATTTGGTTTACCATACATTGTTGCGATCAATGAATTTGCGACAGATACACCGGCTGAAGTAGCTGCATTAGAAAAATGGTGTGAAGATAATAACCACCCAATGTCATTATCTCAAGTATGGGCAAAAGGTGGAGAAGGCGCTATTGATTTAGCGAACAAAGTAGTTGCGTTATGTGATCAAGAAAATAACTATGCTCCTTTATATGATTTAGATAAGTCTATTGAGGAAAAAGTAGAAACCATTGCCAAAAAAGTATATGGTGCAGATGGTGTTGATTTTACAGAAGAAGCACAGGCACAAATTGCGAAGTTCAATGAATTAGGATGGGATAAATTACCAATTTGTATGGCTAAAACACAAATGTCATTATCCGATGATGGTAAAGTAATGGGTCGTCCTACAGGATTTAGAATTACAGTTCGTGAATTACGCCCAAGTTTAGGTGCAGGCTTCATTGTTGCTCTAACAGGTAAAGTATTAACGATGCCAGGACTTCCAAAACATCCAAGTGCATTAGACATGGGTGTGGATGAAAATGGTAAAATTGTAGGATTATTCTAATGTCAAAGGCTGGATGAAAATTCCAGTCTTTTTTTCTTTGTATTAAAAAAGCTCAGACAACTAAATGTTGTTTGAGCAATTTAAATTTATTGTCTTCGAATATCTACATCAAGAGTTTTATTTGTCGCGTCATAATGTATATTGACTGATATATTATCACTGTTAACGCCTAAAAATATTTCTTCTGGAGAATTTGGATCAATGGAATTAAAACCTTTCTCCTTTATTTTCTTTATGTAGTCAAAATACTCATTTTTTCTACTTCATAATAATGAATGGCATATTTATTCTTTTTGTTGAAAATCGTTCTTGTAATAGAATCTGTTTTTGGCAATAATTCGTTTAATTTGCTTAATGGAGAAGACAGATTTTTCTTTTCTTCTTTAGCATCTTCTTGGATCAAACGATTGTATTCTTTTTCTTTTACCTCTTTTATTGTCATAGATTCATAGTCTGGATTATTGGCCAAGTCTGTTTCATTACCATTTTCATCAATGACTGTAGATGCATTTGTGAAGCTGCCTTCTTTATTATAGAAAACTTCATCTGAATCATTGAATCCTTCAAATTCTTCAGTTAGATAGTTATTCACATCAGTAGCTAGTAAAGCATAATATTTCGCTTTTTTAGCCTGAATGGCACCTGAATCTTGATCACTGTCATAATACTTTCCATTCACTTCTTTTGTTCCATGTATATATTCTCCATTTGGCAAACGAATAATTGTATCTGAATCACTATATGAAGAGAATGAATCATAAGCTACATTATCCTTTAGAATATGCTCCTTAATATTATTTGTGTTTGTGATGGTAGGTGTAGAAGAGCATCCAGTCATTAAAAGTAAACTTGTGATTGCGATAGCTAATTTTTTCATAGTTATGTTCCCGCCTTTCTAATTTAAGTATACTATATTATTTTAGTTATTGCCTAGATATGTATAAGAGGCAAAAATAATGAATAACATGATCTGATTACAATAGTATGGTAACAGGGTAATATTTTACATAAAAAGTATTTGTTAATTATATAAAAATGAAGACACGTCATTTTTCTTTTTTATAATACATTATTTATTCGGTGAATTATTGCGATACTTCTAAACCATGTCTTTTTATAAGAACATTTTGTATGATGTTATTGACAAGTACTTGATCTAAAATGCAATAAGGAGTTGAAAGTATGAAAAAATTTAAAATGATAATGTGTTTAGCATTAGCCGTATTATTAGTAAATCCAATATTTACAGTGTCAGCAGCAGATAATAATTATAATGAACAAGTAATCGATGATTTATTTGAAGGTTTGAATGATACGGATAAAGTTTTAGAAATGCCTGAAGGAGGTTTTTTGTTTGGAAAAGCAGAAATTTACGATGCAGAAGATGAATCTATAAAATTAGGCGAATATGATTCGAGTACAGATAGGCAATCAATTACTGTTAAAGATGCTAAACAGCAACTTATAGAAGAAAATCAAAATCCGTCTAAAGTACAAGCCAGAGCTACATCTATACCTAGTCAAGTAATGGTACTCGCTCCGGGGCAAGTTTATATATCAAAAAAATTTAGCGGAACTGGATGGCGGATAGGTGGTTATAAATTTAAAGCGGGTGGCAATGGAACTTGGCTTAAATGGTCAACTTTTATAGATGATGGAAGAGTTGGCGATTCTGGCGATGTGGCTAACCAATTAAATAATTCATCGGTACTGTATGGTTCAGCGTTATATAAAGGATATCCTCAATACTTTTCTGGAGGGATGACTACGGGTGAACATGTAATGATTTACTTTACACATAATCCTATTAATGGAACATATTATAGAGTTGAAAATAACTAGGGTAGGTAATTGATCATGAATAGAAGAGTTAAAATTATATTAGTGTTTTTGTTGTTATTTATAGTAATGCCTTTGAGTGATTCCGTGAGTGCTAAAGAAAATAGCAATATGCCTAGAGAAATTGAGTTGTTATTTTCTGGGTTGGATGATAATGAATCAGTAATTGAATTGCCTAACGGAGGATACGTCTATGGACATGGAGAAGTTAAAATATTTGATTATTCAGATTATATTGAAGGTAATTTAGTTCCAATTGAAACCTATGATTTGAATAATGATACAAATAAAATAACAATTGAGGATGCAAAACAACAATTATATATTGCGAAGGATGTACCAATGGCAAGAGGTTCCTCTGTTCCAACACAGGTCATGCAATTATCAGCAGGACAAATTTATATTTCAAAAACATTTAGTGGATCAGGATGGCGCTTTAGTGGGTATCAATTTGTAGCGGACCCAAATACAGGTTATTACTTAAAATGGACAACGTATATAGATGATGGACGTGTTGGAACTGCATCTTATGCTAATGATGCATTGCGTGGGCAAATACATGGTACTGCAATTTATAAAAATCAATCAAAATTTATTTCTTATGGACCGAATGGACAAATTTATTATACGTATAATCCAATTAATGGAACATATTATAGGGTAGAAAATGTTTAGGATAAAGGACAAGTCTAGCGAATGACTTGTCCCTTTATATAAATATACGTTTTTTTGTGCTAGCTTTATTTTTCTTTTTTTACCATAGATTCTACGCTGTTTTGATATACTTCTAAGCTACTAGATAACCATTTTGGGACCTTCACATTAGACTCAATAAGATTTTCTACAATGCTTCGAGCCTCATTTATTATTAATAAAATTAAAGTTAACCATCCTAAATATATAGATACTCCAACATCAATAGGAATAATTATTTTAATTTGTTTCAAACAAAAAGAAACGATAAAAGATATTAATACAAGAATCCAGATACTAATTTTATTGATAATTCCTTTATATCCAGATTTTGAATTCTCTCTTTTCAATACCTTCGCTTTATACCAACCAGTAAGACAATCCAGTATATTAAGAATAAATAAAGAACAAAATATTAGGCCTGAAGATTTCATATATAATACCTTCTATAATGTTGAATCTTAGCTAGTATTTTGTCTTTCTTTTTAATGATAGAACTATGGTTACTATAATTTGTTTCTATCGCAATTTGTGTATAGTTTAAGCAATTAAAGTATTTATATTTTATAATTACAATTTCATCTTTTAACAAAACTTTCATCCAATCATTTACAATGTCAATTAAAATACCATAGAAAGTTTCCATTTGTTTTAGTTGTTTATTAGAAACTTTTTGTTGATTATATTTTATAGAATCATAATATTTAATAGCAGATGGATATAAATATAAAAAGCTTTCAATCTCTCTTTTTGAATTTTCCATGATTTAATCTCCTTTTTACTGATCAGCATTCATATTTTATAAATAAAAAATGGAACAATTGTTCGTGTGAAGATAATGTATAGTGAGTTTAATCTTGGATAAATAGATTTGCTGCAAGAGGTCTGATATTTGAATGATGCGCTAAAAATTTTGTTAGATTGAACAATTGTTTCTTTTTTAGATATAAATTTGGAGATGTAGAAACCGGTTATCTACAAAATACAAGGAGAAAAATTTATGTCAGATGAATATGTTTTAAAATCACAAAAATATTTGAATAGTATGTATGGTGGACATCCTAGTTGGGTGACTTTGAAAGAGAATGGAAATACAGGAACGTTAATGATGGAAGGATTGATCCGAGCTTTTCAGATTGAAAATAATGTACCTAATGCAACAGGCTATCTAGGTCCTTATACAGTAAATGTAATGAAAAATTTACCGAAGATTTCTAAAATGAGTGTGGATGATGATTCTAATCCGAATGTATGTTTGATTCAATGCGCACTATTTTGTAAAGGATATAATGCAGGAGGAATTACTGGCATTTACTATACTACAGGTGTAAATGCAGTAAAGGAACTACAAAAGGATGCTAATGTTGAAGTCACTGGTGTTATTGACTGGAAGGTTTGGGTTGGACTTTTCTCTATGAACTGGTTTAAGTTAGTTTCAGGAGGCAATGAGACAATTCGAAAAATTCAAAGACAGTTGAATCATGATTATTCAGATGTAATTAGTGTGCAGGCATGTGATGGAATTATGTCGAGAAATACAGCTTTATCCTTATTGGGTGCATTACAAGCTGAAGAAGGAATTGTTGATTGGATTGATGATTTGAACGATTTAAATTTTGGACCAACTACAGCAAGTAATTGTCCAACATTAAGTTTGAATAATACTAAAGTTCGATTTAATAAAATTGCACAGTATGGATTATATTTTAATGGAATGAATCAGACAGATTTTGACGGAGTTTTTGATCAATCTATGGCAACTAATGTTGGCTTATTTCAGGATAAATATGCATTAACTGGAAACATTGATGATATTCGTGGAAGTATTGGTGTTTCCACTATGAAATCTTTGCTTACTAGTAAAGGTGACACAGAAAGAAAAGCACTTGCATGTGATTGTTCTACGATTTTAAATTCACAACAAGCCACAGACTTACATGCAGCAGGATATAGATATGTTGGTAGATATTTAACTGGAACTGTAGGTGTTGGTAATAATGAGCGTTCAAAGGCATTGACTGTATCAGAAATTAAAAGAATTCAAGCAGCCGGTTTATCTATTTTTCCAATCTATCAAGATGGTGGTTATTATGCTAATTATTTTAGTCAAAATTTACAAGGTAGTTATGATGCTGTGACAGCAATTAATAAAGCTAAGAAGCTTGGCTTTGCGAGTGGAACCACAATTTATTTTGCAGTTGATTTTGATTGTTTAGAATATCAAACTGAGAATTTGATCATTCCATATTTCGAACAAATTAAGACAGTATTTAGTTATACGAATATAAATACTAGTAATTATAAAGTAGGTATTTATGCGCCACGTTATGTCTGTACTTTAGTATCACAGAAGAATTTGGTTGATAAATCTTTCGTTGCTGATATGTCAACTGGTTTCAGTGGTAATTTAGGCTATGTCATTCCAGATAACTGGTCTTTTGACCAATTCTACGAGACAAGTTTTACATCAAGACCAACTTTTGATATTGATAAAGTAGGAGTATCAGGAAAAGATGGAGGATGTAGATCATTTAATCTAACAGTTGATGACATCAATGAATTACAAGAAGCAAGAGAAAAATATGTAAATAAGTGTTTGCAAGGATTAAATTATTTAGACAAGACAGCAGGAATCGAATTAGATTTTGAAAATGGTGGACAGTATAATTTAGGAATTGTTAATGTAAATGGATTGACTATAGAAGGGGAACTTAAAGTTTCAACAGCAATCAAAAACAGTGAGAATTCTCAATATGTTTTGCATATTCAGTGTGATGAAAATGGAAATTTAACAACAGATACGCTAAATAAAATTAAAGAAATTTCAAAGCTTGATGATTATCAAGAATATAGTGATTATATGCAAAATATGCTGATTAATATGTCTACTAAAATTCAAGTAGGTAATATCTTGTTTAGATTTGAAAAAATGACAGACGCAAGTTTTAAAGTGTTGTATACAGTAGAAACTGATGATTTAAAATCGTTTGCAGGAGTTTCAGGTTCTGTTTCAATGACTTTAGAATTAAATGTTTTTATCTCAAAAGAATTACAAGGATCCCTAATTGTGGATGCTACTAAGCTTGTTACCGATACTATTAAAGCAACAGTGGTTCTTATGATAATTTGTGCATTATGTTATGTTTTGCCTGGATTAGCTGAGGCTTTAGGAAAAATTTTTGTATATTCTGCTGTTTGAGTTCTATAGGGGGTTATATTATAAAGTTCACAAAAAACACGGTTATCCGTGTTTTTTTTGAAATATCTAAAATCGGATAGAGATGATAGTCTAGAAAAAGAAATTGAGTCAATTTTTTAATAACGATGTAAAATATTAAAACTTTTAATATCGTATTTACAAAGTAAATCGATTAATTCTTGTTTTGTATAGAACAGGTTTTGGGTATAGGAACAAATAGCATGGTTAATCCTTTTTTCTTTGATCATTGTTATAAGTGATTAAAAATATTCCGTCTCTTATAACTAAAAAATTTGTATAGCTTGTCAAGGTTTCTTTAACAGTTTTATCTGGTGCTATACCAATTACTTCTTTATCATTTATTTCAATTTTTGTAACACAATTCATATCATCTGTTGCAGTGTATTCTGGTGTTTTTATTCTACTAGTTACGATGTATAGACAAACTAGGATACCAAAAAAAGCGAGAATTGAAACCAGGTAACTACCTTCAAATAATGTATCAATAAAAATGATAAATAAGGCACAAAAGGAAAAAATAACATAAATTCGATATCCTTTTGGAATTAAGAAGAAAGCAATATTTTTTTATATAGTCTATTTGTTCTTTTTTTGTAGTTGTTGTTTTAAAAGTCATAAAACCTTGATCCTCCTAATTACAATGTATTATACCAGAATTGTTCAATGTATCACATAAAAAGAAGGTTAACCTTGTTGGGGGCTCCAATTTTGATTAATCTTTTTTGCTTTTTTATACCGTTTAAGTGAATCTGGTTCAATTGGTTGTCCATGAAACATATAACATGTGCTGTTTATGTTGAATTTTACTATAAAGTGAATGAGATTTATATAGATATTTAGAATATATTCATTAAATGTACTCATAAGATTTTCCTCTGATTGTGAAAAATTATAACTTTTCCTTTTTAAGGATAGAATATTATTTGATTAACCTGTATTAAGTAGCAATGATTAATCTTTTTTAAGTATCAAATGATGATGCAATACACAAAAAATGATATAATTATGAAGTGATTCATAATCAAACGCATTATTGTGAATTACAACATAAATTCTTTTAAATATGATTGTTATATACAAAAAGAAGGAATGTATGTAATGACCAGAAAAATTGTTTTAGATATTAAAGCATTGAGAAAAGAAAAAAATATGACAGTTTCAGATTTAGCTAATCGGTTAAATAAATCTGTTTTTGAAATTAAAGTATGGGAAGATAATGGACATAAAGTTTCTATTAAAGATTTAGATTCTTTGCATAGAATTTTAGGATTATCAATCAATTATGTTGTATTTAATAGTGAAAGAAACACATTGTCTGTAAGAGGATTAACTGTTAAACAGATTCAATTATTACTAGGAATAATTGATGAAATAAGTGATGAGGAACATTAATATGCATATTTCAGAAAAAATTAAGTTTATAAGAACTAAAATTTTAAATGTCTCTGCACAAAAATTTGCGGACATGTGTGGAGTAACAGCCAGGACTGTATATGCATGGGAATCTGGAGTGTCGTTACCTTGTTTAGATAATATTGTAGCTATAGCAAATACATGCCACGCTTCATTAGACTATTTATTAATTGATAATCATGAATTCGAATTATGTTTTCCAAACTTAGATGATGAAACTTTTAAATGTATATCTCACTTATCGAATAAAATGAAAGAAGAAAATGAAGTTAATCAAATTTCCAATACAGTTGAATAATTATATTGAGGAAGATGAGTTGATATACGGAAATGAATTGATTAAATCGGTATATTTATTTTATTCCATTTTTGTGTATCTATATTAGAAGATTGTATTTTGAATAATTTAATTTTTTGATGTTTTATGTTCCATTAAAAAGATATTCGGGTGGAATACATTTTAACAACAAATATTTATGTACATTATTTTCAATAATATCGATTTCTATAATTCCTTATATAATCAGCAAATCTCATATTTCTTTTGCCGTATATTTAATATTTTTTATTTATTGTGTTCTAATAATCTTTACTAAAGGGGTTTTTACAAATAAGAATAAAAAACTTTTAGAAAACGAATTGATTATGTTTAAGAGATATACATTGATAATTTTAGAGGTTTATTTTTTATAGGACTTTTGTGCTTATATCTAAACATATTAAATATGTTTAATATTATTTTTTCAGTTATATTTTTGTTGTTTCTTTGAAGCAACTTTATGTACGTTCATTCATACAGATTAGGGGGGAAGGTTATGTTGAATGTATTGATAATTGATGATGATTTAAAAGATTCTAAAGATCTTGAAAAGTTATGCATCCATTATTTTAATAAACGTAATATTGATCACAAGATCAGTATTGAATTAAAGTTAAATGAGAATTTGGATATTTTTTCTAATGTAGACATATTATTTTTGGATGTAGAAATTGGAAATAATAATGGAATTGAATTTTCTAAAAGGCTTAGAAAAGTTTATCCGGAATTAATGATCATCATTACTTCTAAATATTCACAGTATTTGATTGATGGGTATTCTATCGATGCCAAACGATATTTCTTGAAACCAATTGATGAAAATATATTTAATGAAGAAATGGAGAATGTACTAGGAGCTACATTTCAAAAATATATGGGGTTTTATGATTCTAAAATTGCACCATATAAAATTCACTATGATAAGATTCTCTATGTTGAATTTTTAAATCGTGCAACTGTACTTCACTTTTTAAATGGAGTACAAATAAAAACAAGTTATCCTTTAAAATATTGGATTGAAAAATTAACAGAATATGGTTTTGCGCAACCTTACAAGTGTTATGTGGTAAATCTTAAATATATTTCTGGTATTAGTAAAGACGAAAGAGATCTTTCTTATCGAACAATGAGAAAATTCCTTTGTCAAAATTTTATAAAAAGACCTTTATTGACAATTATTATAGATCTTTATTTAAATCATTATGATGTTAATATCAGTCTCTTTAAATTTATTGTTTTTAACACTTTTTATTAGGTCTTTTAGTGAATTTAAAAACAATAATTTGTCTTGCCGGCATATATTACAGTCGTTTTAATTCAGTGGTATTTAAATCAGAATGGAATGACATTTTATGGCCGATGGATTATTCTACTTTTGAATCTATGTTACATTATGTTTATGTACAAAGGTAAAATATCAAAAAAATTGATTTACTTTATTTTTGTTTATTTTATTTTCGCAATTTCAGAATTAGTATCGGTTCTACTTTTAGAAATTTTTAATGTTGTTAGTGCACCAATAGATGTACATTCATCTACATATTTAATTGTGATTTTAACAACACAGATTATTTCGTATACAATAGGATTTACATTATCAAAGTTCTACCATGATAAGAATACAATCAAGTTTACATACATTGTGTTGATTCCGATTATTTTCCTTTTAGGGATTGCTCTATGCTACAAAGATTATCGTGAAATCCTACAGAAGAATCAAATATTCTTGAATGTTTTCTTCTTTTTAACAATTCTAATCTTCATTTCATTTTTAATTCAATATGGCTTTATTCACAATTTACAGATTAAAGAAGAACTGAAATTAGAAAAAATGGAGAATGAATTTAATGCTATAAAATTTGATATGTTGGATAGAAACTATAAATCAAATTTTAATTTCATGCATTCGTTGCTGCATGAAATCACAACATTAAAAAACAGGATAGAAAAATCAGAAAATCAGGCAGAATATGCACAAAGTATAGATGCAATAGAAAAAATTGTATTGGAAAAATTTTAATCATGAATTTATTACCAATAATATCGCAATGTCTGTAGTTTTAAATGAATACAAAAGTAAATTAGAAAATAAACACATAAAACTTTCGATGAATCTTCCAACAGATATTTTTTCAAATATTAAATATGATGAACAAATCAATTTGTATCTATGCTTATTTGATGTGGTCTGTGAAAAAATTAAAGAAAATAGTGTTCTTAGTATACAAGGTTGTTCAACTAAACTACAAGATGTGATTAAAGTTGTTTTTGAATCACAAGAACAATGTGTTGAGTTTGGTAAACTATTCAAAGAATTTTCATATATTCAAACTTATTCATTTGAAGAAAATGGACATTTCAATGGACTTATTATGTATAAGAAATAAATAAGTATAGACTTAAGTTGGTGCCTACATCCTCGTAGGTACTTTTTTCTTTTCATCTGTGTCGAAAAAGAATAAAATAATCAAAAAAGGAGAATCCTTATGACAGAATTTTATGAACAAGTAAAAGAACGATTGATGCGCTACGCAAGAATCAATACAGAATCCGATCCACATAGTACAAGTGTTCCTACTACATCTTGTCAGCATGATTTAGCTAAAGTCATCTATGAAGAGCTTCAAAAAATTGGTGCTACAAATGTATATTATGATAAAGATACATGTGTAGTATATGGATCTTTAGAAGCCAATGTGAAAACGGGTAGAGCTATTGGTTTTGTGACACATATGGATACAGCTCCAGATGCGAGTGGTAAAGATGTAAAGCCTTGGGTGTTAGAAAATTATGATGGAAAGGACATTGTTTTAAATGCTGAAAAAGATATTGTGATGTCACCGTCTGTATTTCCAAATCTGAAACAATATATTGGACAGGATTTGGTTTTAACCGATGGTACAACACTACTTGGAGGGGATGACAAGGCTAGTATTGCATCCGTCATGACTTTGTTGGAGTATTTAGTAAAACATCCAGAAATTAAGCATAATTTTATTTCTGTCGCATTTACACCAGATGAAGAAGTAAGTGGACTTGCTAAAGATTTAGATTTAGAACGCTTTAAATCACCCATCGCATATACGCTAGATGGAGATCATTTGGGCTATTATATGGACGAAACCTTTAATGCGAGTCTTTCAACGATTGAGATTCATGGTATTTCAGTACATACAGCTACTGCAAAAGGCATTATGAAGAATGCGGTGGATATTGGAAATGAATTCTTAAATAAATTACCGGCATTAGAAAAACCACAATATACTCAAGGAAGAGAAGGCTTTTATCATGTGGTGAGTTTTAATGGAGATTGTGAATATGCCAAGATTGAAATCAATGTTCGTGATCATGATAGTTTACAGTTTGATATTCGAAACAATACATTAAAGATGATTGTGGATATGTTAAATGAAGAGTATGGACAAGGTACTGTAAATATTACACAAAGAATTCAATATCGAAATTTAAAAGAAGTAATCGATCAAGTGCCATTCATGATTCCATATTTGAAACAAGCCATTGAAAGTGTGGGATTAACACCTCAAACAGAACCATTTAGAGGAGGAACCGATGGCTCAGCCTTATCTCATAGAGGACTTCCTTGCCCTAACTTATCAGCGGGATATGAGAATGCGCATGGACGTTTTGAATATGTTCCCATTCAGTCGATGGAAAAGAATGTGGAAATCTTATTGAATCTAATTGATATATATGCGAAATGTGACTGTTAAAAAGGTCACATTTTTTGGTTGCGTACTGTTTGAATTTTTAGTATAATACCTAACTTTAGAGGTTGAATAGTAAAAATGGTGCAACACTCGATATTTGATTATCGAGTATGCATCATTTTTATTTGTTTATCTGTTAGATAATAATTTGTTATTGGTTGATTTAATTTTTTGGATAAATCTGTTACGAATTCTTTGTTGGTTAATAGATTTATGAATCTTGTGGAGTTGATTCTTACAACTCGAAATTTTCTCATGAAATCGTATATTGTATTTGCTGAGTATTTATTTTCCAGAATCTTGAATTGAAGGATTCGTGATAATAACACGGCTGTGTAACAGATGAAGAAATGACCTTTGATTCGATTTTCTTTTTGTAGATAGACCGGACGTGTATCAAGTTCGGACTTCATGATGCGGAAGGATTCTTCGATTTGCCAAAGCTGATGATAAGCATTGTATATGTCTTTTGATGACATATTGATTTCAGATGTTACGAGCATATTATATCCGGCTAGTTCTTTGTCTTTGTCTATAGCTTTTTGATTTAGCTGGGGTTTTATACTTTTCCCCTGATCATCTAGAAACTGCATATATTTTGATGATTCACCATATTCTTCTTTTTTGGCCTGGCATGCACGATGTGTCTTGGCTTTTTCAATCATTCTATTGATTTCCATCAGTTTTTTCTTAGCGAGACTGAAGTTATAGGTAACTGTTCTTTTTTCTTTTATATTACGAGTTATGATATTCCCGTAATCATCCTTGTATGAATAGGTAAACGTATCGATGCATTCCTTGATTTTATAAACGGGTTCTCCGTTCTGATCAAACACTGTTTCGAATCCGTCATCAAGAAGAACCCATTGTCTTTTTCTTTCAGGAAGGGTTTTTACAGATTTCGAAAACAGATAGCCATCTCCATTATCGATAGCTTCAATAATATTTTTAGCACAGTTAAGGCCTTTATCAGCAATTTGGATGGTACGGCCCTTGATATTGTTTCTTGATTTCAAATCGTGGATTAGATCACGCATGACCGGCTTTTCAGATTCATTGCCTGGGAATATCTTCATGCCGACTGGTAACATCTGTGCGTCTAAAAGAAGGCCCATTCCCACAATAGGGTCCCTTCGATTTTCTTTGGAAGGCCCTCTTTTTTGAAGAGTAGATTCCTTATCGATTTCAAAATAATAGTTTGTACAATCAAAATAAGAATGGCTGGAATCCAGAATAAAATTGTCATCAGTCGCAACGGTTAGTATTTCAACCAGTTTCTCATATTCTTCGCCCATGAATTCCAAGCCCTCTAGGAGTTGATCATAACTGAAGTTTTTTTGAACATATAGCTTTGGAAGAATATCATGAAAAGTCTGATGTTTGGATAAAGGCGCAAAGACACGAGCATATACAAGAGCGGAAAAGACATCATATACATCGAACTCGAACTTCCTTGAAGAACTTAAATACCCAAAATGTTCTTTTACATCCAGCATGTTCAAGATTTTCGCAATTGGTACATAACCCAGACACAGTTCTGGTGAAACGTCAGAAATCTGTTGAAAGTTGATGCGACACTTTTCTGTCTCCCGTTTAGAATTCAGTTCATTGACTTCTTTCTGAAAATGAGAGATTGGATCATCTATACCCTGTTCGATAAGAGCATCAACGAACCCGATTTTACGAAAACTTTTATGTCGGGTGTTCTTGGTTTCTGGAGAATAAAAACTCTCATAGATGGAAAGATAAAGTCTGTCATTTCGTTTTGTTTTTTTAAGAAAATAAGCCATAGAAAGTGTCC
>ENA-OQIR01000259-OQIR01000259.1-human-gut-metagenome-genome-assembly--contig:-NODE-259-length-24987-cov-3.097868_pt1 | contig 24987 bp, 36 predicted proteins | sample MGYA00242580_ERZ504745 | MGnify/ENA primary metagenome ERZ504745 (study PRJEB26092, sample SAMD00036214) | human gut metagenome | host: Homo sapiens | study: EMG produced TPA metagenomics assembly of...
GTAGAGATGGAGGTAAAAGGAAAGTTGCTTGGTACACTAAAAGAATAACCTTGAGCTTGGCCTGGACCATGATAAGGATCTTGTCCTAAAATAACAACTTTTGTATCTTTTAATGAAGTTGTTTTAAAAGCTGCAAAAATATTCTCTTTTGCAGGATAAATGTTTTTTGTTTTATATTCCTTAGCTAAAAAATAACGTAAATTTTGTAAATAATCTTTTTGTATTTCTTGATCAAACAATTGATCCCAGTCATTATGCATAATCATGTGATTCACTTCTTTCTTTAGTGATATAATAATATCATGAATGTACAAGATAAAATTAATAAAATGGAAAATTGTCGTGGAAAAAATCACGACTTATTAGAATTTAGACAATGGTTAACAGATGCAATGCCAAGTCACATAGCTTTAAAAAAGATTCAGGTTGCAGGAACAAATGGAAAGGGTAGTACATCAATTTGGTTAAGAGATTTGTTGATGAAAAAAGGATATAGAGTAGGTGTTTTTACATCCCCACATTTGATTCATCATACAGAAAGAATACGCGTGAATGATACATGTATTTCACTAGCTGATTGGGAAAGAATCTATGATCAATATGAAGAGTTATTCTCATTACATAAAATGACTATGTTTGAAATGGATCTATGGATGTCACTTGCCTATTTTATAGAACAAGAAGTGGACTATTGTATTATTGAAGCTGGCATGGGAGGTCGTTTAGATGCAACAACGGCATTAGACTATAAAGCTTGTTTGATTACTAATGTAGGACTCGATCATACAGAATACTTAGGGAATACTTTTGAACAGATTGCATATGAGAAATCAGGTATTTTTAAACCAAATGTTCCTGCTTTGACAACGGAAGATAAACCAGAATGTCGAAAAGTAATGGAACTTGTTGCCGATTATATGAATACGCCACTATGTTTTATCGATTGCCAGGAAACAGATGTATTGAGATGGAATGGAATGACCTTTCATTTGAATCCACCATTGTATCAAGCTAAAAATTTATCTCTTGCTTTGGAAACACTAAATGTATTAGGTATTTGGCTTGAAGAAAATGAAATACAAGAAGTCATTGACCATTTTCAATGGGCAGGCCGATTTATGGTTCTTAGAAAAGCTCCATTGGTTTTGTTGGATGGAGCACATAATGTACATGGAATTACTGCGTTGATACATGCATTAAAGAACTTTCATGGTAAAATTTATTTTTCTGTATTGAAAGAGAAAGATGCACCACACATGATTGAACTTCTACAAACCATTAGTAAAGATATTACATTGGTAGAAATTTCAAGTGCACGTTTATATCCGCTTAAAAAATTAGGATATCCTATTATTACAGTGGATGAGTTGATTTCAAGACTATTAGATACAAAAGAAGACAGTTTATTATGTGGTTCTCTCTATTATGTAGGAGAAGTATTAGAAAAATGGGGCAATGTTTGACACGCCCCTTTTTAGCGCTTACAATTGTTCTATTGGAGTTGGAGCGATAATATGTTTACAATTGAGGAGTTTTTGCGTATATCCAATCAAATGAGAGATTATTATGCAAAAAAATAAAAGATAGTTTTCAAGAATTTAATTTTTCACCAAATGAAATTTCTATTTTGATTATCTTAAAAAATAATTCAACAATTACAACGAGCACAGAATTAAAAGTTGTATTAGGCGTTTCAAAAACTTTGATTTCTAGAAGTGTTGATTCTTTGGAGAAAAAAGGACTCATTCGTATTTGTATAGATGGAAAAGATACCCGAATACATCATTTACGACTAACAGATAGGTGTCAACCTGTTTTAAAGATTATTGATGAAGAGATTGGAAAAATTAATAAAACATTATTTTATGATGTGTCTGTAGAAGAAATGAGAAGTTTGAAGCAGACAATGAACAAATTACAAAAGCGTGTTGAAGAAGGTAAATAGTTGTATGGAATATAACCACTAAACTTGCTATAATTAAAGTAACAAGGGAGGTGTTCTTATGGACAACACAGTTTTGTATGATCTTTCTTATGGTATGTATGCCGTGGGTGTAAAAGATGGCATGCGCGAATGTGGTTGTATTGTGAATACTGTATTTCAAGTTTCAACGATAGGACCGCTCATTGCCTTGAGTATGAATAAGGATAATTATACTTGTTCATTGATTGAAAAAAGTAAGTGTTTTTCTTTATCAATCTTACCTGAAACAATAGATTCACAAGTGATTACGGATTTAGGCTTTCAAACAGGAAAAGATAAAGATAAGTGGGCGAAGTTGAATCATCATTGTTTAAGGAATTGCCAGTTGTAGATGATGCGTTAGGATACATGATGTGTGAAGTACAAAGTCAGATGGATGCAGGAACACACTTTGTATTCTTGGCCAAAGTCGTTGATGCCAAGAAAGGTGATTCTGGTAAACCAATGACCTATGCGTATTATCATAATGTCTTAAAACAAAGCGCACCGGCAAAAGCACCTACATACAGAAAAGAAGAAAAGTGGGTATGTAGTGTTTGTGGATATGTATATGATGGAGATGACTTTGAAAATGAACCAGATGATTATGTATGTCCAGTTTGTGGGGCTAAAAAAGAGATGTTTAAATTGCAGTAAAAAAGGTGGACCAATTAACGGTTCACCTTTGGCTTTAACTGGATACATGTTTTCATCACTAAATATAGAATAACGACTTGGAATGGTAATGAAATTAAGTTTTTGATTAATTTAGGGCCAGCAATAACTAGAAATGGCGTTGACCACAACATAGATGTAAACAGTGTGTTTAAGAATAAACTGACAACTACATCATAAGTTATTCGACATAAGATGACGCGAACCCAAGTGATTTTTTCGCAGTTATAGAAGTAAGCTGAAAAAATACATGCACTTGCCATTGTAGAAATCATAAAGATCGGATAATATGCACCCACAGGTTTAACCATGTAATTGACTAAATCTAATAATGGTGCAAGCACTAAGTTTGGAACGGGTCCATAAAGTAAGCAGCTAGCAGCTGTCGCAATGGATGCAAAGCCTAATTTTAGCTGGTTTGTGATTTGGATGGATCCAAACAAGTTAAGAATAACATTTAGGGCAAAAAATAAAGCTACCCCTACGATAACGCGCACGTTTTTTAATGAGCGTGCATTTTCTTTTAACATTACAAAGTATTGATTCATATATAAAAAGACCTCCTTTTTTCCATATTGCGATACAAAAAAAGAAAGTCTTTAATTTTTTTTCGATCACAACAGCGGGATGCAAAATATGTACCGCAAGAATAACTTTTCGTTCCTTAACCAACTCCCCGTGTTAAAGACACTTAACGCACATATTTTTACTCTGTATGTAGTTGAATTATATGTATAAAAAGAGATCTGTCAACAGATCTCTTGAATTGTTATTCGATTGTAGCTTTGTCTAACGCTTTAACGAAGTCATACAATGCAGCTGTATCTAAGTTTTTGATCTTTTTGTTGTATAGATCATAGTAGCTTAAACCATTGATTGCTACATATGGACATAAAGCAGAAATCTTTTCATAGGCTTCTTTATAAGCAGCAGTACTTGCAACTTGATCCGTTGTATGTAATGCAGTATCTAATAATGCATCTAGATCAGGATCTGATAAACGAGATGTGTTATCTGTTTGACCAGTTTGGCATAATAAGTTGATACCAGTGTCATCACCTGAACCAAATTGCCATCCCATGTAAGATACTTCTCAATCGTTAACTGTATCATCACCTTGAACAGTCGCAACCATTGTGTTGAATTCACTTAAGTTTGTTTTGAAATCAACGCCAAGTTCTTCGCCCCAAGCTTTTTCTAGCATTGGAAGCATTGTGTCTAATTGATCTTTACCTTTTGTAGAAACCATACGAACAGTTAATTTCTGTCCATCTTTTTCACGCTTTCCATCACTTCCAACAGTCCAACCAGCATCGTCTAAGATTTGTTTAGCTTTTTCGATATCATAATCATAGTAAGTCATGTTGTCATCTTTTTCTTTACCAGTAATGATATCACCTAATTGTGATGAAATTGGGTTAGCCATTAATACTGGAACGAAACCAGGTTCAGTTTTCTTAACATCCTTACTTCCTTTAGAGAATGAGTAGTAGCTATCAACAAATGATTGACGATCAATCGCATAAGTTAATGCTTGACGTACAGCAGGATCTGCAGTGGCTCCAGCTTCACAGTTGTAAATAAAGTATTGCATTGAGCTTGATGCATAGTTGTTGTAAGTTAAGTTTTTGTCTAAACTTGCAGTACCAACTTTGTCGGCATTATCAGCTTGTGGTAATAAATCGACAGTTCCTTTTTGAAGTTCTTGAAGTTCTGTTGAAGTATCACAAATCTTCATTACAACATTATCAATTTGGTATTCACCATCTTCAGCTTTAAATTTATCATTCTTAACAAATGTGGCAGCTGAATCTTTTTGGAAGTTTTTCAATACATATGGTCCAGTACCAATTGGTTCACTAGCCTTGTCTTCAAACATCTTTGTATCACCTTTTTTGTATTTCTTGAATTGTGAATTAGAGATGATTGGGAATGTACCAACTTGGCTGATGGCATCGATTCTTGGTGTTGCCAAGTGGAAAGCAACTGTGTAATCATCGATTTTTTCAACACCACTTAGAGTTTTGGCATCTCCTTCGTGATATTCTTTATAACCTTCTAAGTAATCAACATATGTTGAGAAACGACCAGTATAGCTTGGGTCAGCCATAGCTGTAAATGTCAATACAACATCATCTGCATCCAACTTAGAACCATCAGAGAATTTCACTCCTTTTTTCAATTTGAATGTTAATGTAGATCCATCCTCGCTTATTGTTGGTTGTTCAGTCGCAAGTTCTGGTTGTAATTGATTATCACGATCATAGCTCAACATACTTTGATAAACCATTTCAATAACGTAATCATCATATACAGTTTGATAATACAATGGAGAGAAAATTCCATTGAAACCTGTGTTTAAGCTACTGTCAATGTTTACCATTTGTACCAGATGATCCACTAGCACAACCAGTCATCATTGCAGCTGCCATACATACGGCACCGGCCTTCTTTAAATAGTGACTTGTTTTCATAATTTGCACCTATCCCTTCTTGTGATGTCATTAGTGTAAAACTTTACAGAAAGAAATGCAAAACAAATTTACATTAATTTTCGATTGTATGTAAAACATTTACAATTTATGTATAATGTACATAATATGTAAACGATATGCCACTTAGCGTATACACATTTTATGAATAAACTATGAGAAAAAGTTCACATTGTTTTTGTGGTAAATAAAGCATTTTTGGACTATACTTTGATAGAAAAGAGGTAGTTAAAGTTATGATTATTGATGAATTAGAAAAAAAGGTCCAAGGAAAGGGAGTACGTATTGTATTCACTGAAGGATGGGATCCACGTGTACAAAAGGCAGCTATTGATTTGAAAAACAATGATGTTGTTTGCCCAGTATTATTAGGAACTCCAGAAGAAATTGCTGGCTGTGCACAAAAAAATAGTTTAAATGTTGAAGGAATCGAACAAATCGATCCAAATAACTTCGAACATATGGATGAATGGTTCGTAAAATGGTTGAGTTACGTCGTGGTAAAATGGACGAAGAAAAAGTTCGTACAGCATTGAAGAGCACAAACTATTTTGGAACTATGTTAGTTCAAATGGGATACGCTGATGGATTATTAGGTGGTGCTACATATTCTACAGCGGATACTGTACGTCCAGCATTACAATTAGTAAAAGCAGCTCCAGGAAACAAATTAGTTTCTTCTTGCTTCATTTTAATTAAAGAAGAAACTCAATTGATCATGGGGGACTGCTCAATTAACATCAACCCTAACACAGATGATTTAGTAGAAATCACAATGCAAACAGCTAAGTCAGCTCGTCAATTTGGTGTAGAACCAAAAGTTGCATTATTATCATATTCAACAATGGGTAGTGCAAAAGGTGAATGTGTTGCTAAGATGACTGAAGCAAGCGATCGTTTACGTCGTATTGCTGACTTCGATATCGATGGAGAAATGCAATTTGACTGTGCAGTAAGTGAAGAAGTTGCTAGTTTAAAAGCTCCTAATTCAAAAGTTGCTGGACACGCAAATACTTTTATCTTCCCTAACTTGTCAAGTGGAAATATTGGGTACAAAATTGCCGCTCGTTTAGGTGGATATGAAGCAGTTGGACCAATCTTACAAGGATTGAACGCTCCAATCAACGACTTGTCTCGTGGATGTACTTCAGATGAAATCTACAAGATGGCTATTGTAACTGCTGCTCAAAAAGATATGGATATCTAATTTAAATAATTATATTTTTTGATAAAAGAAATCTCAATTGAGGTTCTTTTTCGTATGTAGTAAAAAAGAGATGATTTCTCACCTCTTAAACTACGATATTAAAAACATGTACTGCAATATTGAAATAAACTAGAATAGAGCAAGTATCCACGATTGTAGTAATCAATGGACTTGCCATAATGGCAGGATCTACACCAAATTTATTCGCAAATAATGGAAGAATACAACCAATTAATTTGGCAACAATAACGACAACCATTAATGAAAGAGCAACAACGATTGCGATATTGAAGTTTTGGTACTGAATGAAAATACGCAAGCCATTGGCTGCAGCCAAAATAGATCCGACAATTAATGAAATTCTAAATTCTTTAAACATAACTTTAAAAATTTCTTTAAAGTGAATTTCCCCCAAAGCCAAACCACGAATAATCAAAGTGGAACTTTGAGAACCACAGTTTCCACCCGTATCCATCAACATGGGAATAAAGGATACAAGTAATGGTACAGCACTAAAGGCATTTTCATATCGAGTAATAATACTTCCTGTGATTGTTGCAGAAAACATCAAAACAAGTAACCATAAAATACGGTGCTTTGCCTGCTGCCAAACCGTAGTTTCAAAATATGTTTTTTCATTGGGCTCCATGGCAGCCATACGAGAAATGTCTTCGTTGGTTTCATCAACCATAACGTCCATGGCATCATCAAATGTAACAATACCAACAAGACATCCATCACTATCAAGTACGGGCATCGCAATTAAATCATATTTTCTAAATAAGTGAGCTACTTGTTCTTGATCTGTATGCGTATGCACAGAAATGATATTTGTGTTCATCAAATTTGTGATGTTTTCATTATCATCACTTGTCATTAAACTTTTGGCAGTGACAATACCCATCAATCTTTTATTTTCAGTGACATAACAAGTATAGATAGTTTCCTTATGGATACCAATTTCTTTAATATGGTTCATGGCCTGTTTTACTGTCATTGTCTTTTTTAAAGTGACATATTCAGTTGTCATGATGGAACCGGCACTGTCTTCCGGATATTTTAAAAGCTTATTAATTGTTGATCTTTTTGTTGAATCCAAGTTTTTTAAAATACGCGTAACTAAGTTTGCGGGTAGATCCTCTAACATATCGACCGTATCATCCATATATAAATCGTCTAATAATTCTTTTAATTCAGTTTCCGAAACATGTCTACCAAAAATGTCTGCATTTTTGAATTCATACATGAGAACACATCGGCAGCTTTTTCTTTAGAAATTAAACGAAATGCCAAAGCACATTCTTTCGCATCTAATTCTTCTAAAAAGGCAGCTGTATCTATATCGTTCATTTCGGAAAGTATATTTTGTGCAGTTTTGTATTTTTTTTCTTGTAGTAATTGAATGAATTCTTCTTTGTTCATCATGATTATGTACCTCTGCTTTCTTGTTATAATTCAAACTATTCCCATCCGGATCCGTACACATACAAGCCGCACCTCCTTATCAACAAAAGAAAACGCCATTGCTTAAACAATGACGTTATTAATCTAGTATCACCGTTCAAGCTTTAGTATCACAGGGCATATAAATTACATTAAGCCAAGCCTTTGCGACTTTGCCTGCTGACCAACGAGTCGTGTCTCCACAACTTTGCGGCAGTAATCTTAGGAAATCCAAATCCCTGCGGTAACCTCACCTACCGTATATCTTTATGTACGTGAAAAGAATAATATAAATTAGTAAGTGAGTCAACCTTAACAGTATAAAAACTATGTTAAATTTAACTATATTATATGAAACTAATTCTCAGTTAGCAGGATTTGCAGCGCTAATAGTTGGAATTGTTTTGGCATGGAAAGATAAAAGCTTATTTCAAGTATCGTTTGCATGCTGTTTCGTCGTTTTAACAATGGAATATATAATATGAAAATAATGCCACAAAAGTGACATTATTTTTTTAGTATATCTATTGTATGTGAGCTAGCACCAATTAGTTCTTGCCTTTCACATGTCGCAAGATGATATTTGATGAATAATTCAAATGTTTCATCATCCATCTTGTTTAAGATAGGACGCATATAATCACTTGGGCCATCGGCTGCAATAATTTGGATTCGTTCTAAACCTACATCTTCATTTAATTGATTAATTGTATCTAGACGAATGTAACTGTATAAATCATCAATATTTGTTTGGGTTTGAAATGTTTCATCTAGTTTTTTAGCTTCTAATGATTCTTTAATATGTCCATCTCTAAAGCCGTGAACTAGAACGCTATATTCATTCATAACGTAAGCCACAAATATAATTCCATCTTTTTTTGTAACACGTTTAGCTTCGGATAATGCTTTTAATTTATCTTCATAACTAAATAAGTGGTACATAGGTCCAAATAGTAGGGTGACGTCAAAAGTGTTATCTTGATATCTTGATAAATCTAAAGCAGTGCCTTGATAGGCCTTCACATTGCTTTTTTTAGCTTTTAAAACACCAAGATTATATTTAACAAGTTCAATCGCATCGACTTGATATCCTTCGTTGCTTAAGGCAACACTATATCTGCCAGTTCCGGCTCCAATATCGAGTATGCGATCTTCAGCTTTTAAATATTTATGGATATATTTCATGCTTGTTGTATATTCAACTTGGCCATGTCTTGATAAGAGCCTTTTATCTTCACAAAATTTACCGTAATAATTTTCTAATTTACTCATGCATTATTTCCTCAACTTCTTTAATATAATAAGGTATATGTTTGGATTTTTGCAACGTTTCATGTATGATTATTTGTGGATAAAAACATATGTTTTATGAATGTAGAAATAGATAATAAATAATTTGGAGGTCAACTATCGGAAAAAGAATTTAAAGCGATATATGGACAGGCAATGTCAATTGTCAACGCATAAACCTAGTCAATATGCTAAAAATATTACATTACGCTATCCTATGAAATCGACATTCAAAGGGGATAAAGTACGTATCTGTTTGGATAACTTTACAGGTAAAGAAGGTGTGGTCTTTGATTCAGTCACAATTGGAAGAGTGATTAGTGGGCGTGATTTGGATCCAACATCCATTGTTGATCTTACTTTTAATGGTTCAAAAGGACTTCATCTTGATGTGGGAGAACAATGTTATAGTGATCCATTGGATTTTAAGGTGCATGAACAAGAAACCATTGCGATAAGTTTCTACCTAAAAGAATTTACGCATTTACGTTGTGGAGTCTATACACAAGGACCATTAAGCACAGGCTACTTTGGAGAAGGCGATTTTTCTCATGCAGGCATTATGATCATGCTTCAAGTATGAAAACACCTTGGGTATTTTTCTTAAGTGAAGTTGCGGTACTTACCGATGCCAAAAACCAAGTTATCACATGTTATGGCGATTCTATTACTTCACAGGATTGGCCGGATTATTTACAGAAGCTCATGTGGGAAAATAATAAAAAAGTGTCTGTAGTTCGAAAAGCCGTTAGTGGAACACGTATTTTAAGACAGTATTCTTGTATTCAATATGAAGCTTATGGATTAAAAGGTGATTATCGCTTTGGACACGAAATGCATGTGGCTGGAAGTGATACTTTAATTATTTTGCAAGGAATCAACGATATTATTCATCCAGTCGGTGTTGAAAAGAATGAATTTAGACCATGGCAAGATCTTCCGTCAAGTCAGGAATTGATTGAGGGCTTAAGAAAATATGTAAAGCACGCGAAGTCATTAGGAATGAAAGTCTATATTGGTACTTTGATTCCGATTGAAGGATGGCGTACATATGCATATTTTAGAGAGAACTTGCGTAATGAAGTCAATGAATGGATTCGTACAACGGATGAAATTGATGGCGTAATTGATTTTGATAAAGATATTTGCGATGGACATAAAATGCAAGATGCATTTGATAGTGGAGATCATTTACATCCAAGTGATGAAGGATATGCGCAAATGGCAAAAACTGCATACAATAAGATGTCCATGGAATAGTTCCATGGACGTTTGTCATATATGAAAGAAATAGGCAGAAGAGATAAGTATAGTGAGCAAAAGATGTTGACTGCTTATTTCTATATATAGAATAAGCAATATAGCTTAAAGTAATCTTAAAGAGGGTGAATGAAAAATGATTCGAATAGGAGTCTATGGACTTGGAAAAATTAGTTATCGTGTGATTCAAGGAATTCTATATGCGAATAATGCAGATTTATATGCCGTGTGTTCTTCAAACTTAGAAAAGGCAAATGCTTTTAAAGAAGAGTATGGGGCAAGAAAGGCTTACGATAGCTATGAAGAGATGTTGCAGGATGCAAATTTGGATATGGTATATATTTGTACACCGAATTATTTGCATGCGAAACATATTCAAATGGCTTTAAATAATCACAAGCATGTAGTGTGTGAAAAACCAATGTGCGTATCATCAAAAGAATTAAATGCATGTTTTGATTACGCAAAGAAACAAAATTGTTTTTTGATGGAAGCTCATAAAACGGTATTTACGCCATTGAATCAAAAACTATTCGAAGTCATCTCAAATAAACAGATTGGACAAGTTAAATCAATAGATGCACAATATGCGACAAGATTAACAGAAACCATTTCAGGTTGGCATTTTAATAAGCAGGATCTGGATGTATGTTTGATATTGGGGTTTATCCTATTTGTTATGCAAATCGGATGGCGAATAGCTCAATATTGAAAGTATCTCGATTTCAAGATGAGGCTTTGATCGAATATGAAAACGGGTGTGTGGCACATATTGCAACAAGCTGGGATGTAGATATGGAAAATACAGCTCATATATATGGTACAAAGGGTAGTGTTACTTGTAAGAATTTTTGGAAGAACACAGAACTTGTAATGAATGATAAAAAGATTGTGGTAGAACAAAAATCGGATTTTACTGGTGAAATCGAACATGCGTGTACTTGTATAGAGAGTAGAATGATAGAAAGTCCTGTTATGTCTAGAAATGCAAGCTTAGAGATTTTAAAGGTTATTGGCGTATGAGAAAACTAAAAATAGGTAGAATTTTAACTCTTTTTGTTGTCTTAATTCTTGTGGTGACAGCTAGTGTATATTGTATTCGAACATTTTTTCGACAAGATGAGATAATAGAAGAAAAAAGTTATTACGATTTAGATTTATTTTCTATGGAAAATGGTTGGATGACCTATAATGATTCTTCTTATAAGTCTTTAACAGGAATTGATGTTTCAAGCCATAATCAGTATATTGACTGGTATTCTGTAAAACAGGATGGAATTGATTTTGCGATGGTCAGAGTTGGCTATCGTGGTGCTCAAGAAGGAATCTTACATGAAGATGCATATTTTAATACGAATATGCAAGCGGCAATTCAGAATAAAATCAAAGTTGGAGCGTATTTTTTCTCGAGCGCTATTACAGAAGAAGAAATTGATGAAGAAGTGAATATGGTATTAAATGAGATTCGAAATTATAAAATTGATATGCCCATTGTCTTTGATATGGAAGAATTTGAAAATGGTGGAAGAATAGATAATCTGACACAAGAGCAGCGAACAAATTTGGCACTTCGATTTTGTGGTAAAATCAAAGAGGCTGGATATGATCCTATGATTTATGGGAATATGACTTGGCTTTATCAAAATTACGATTTTGAAAAGATATCCAAGTATCCAATATGGTTAGCGTCTTATTCTTCAGATTGTCCAATGGAGGATAAGTTTGAAATGTGGCAATATTCAAATATTGGCCAAGTGAATGGGATAGAAGGAGATGTGGATATAAATATATATCTACAAAAGAAATGATATGATAGATTTTGAGAAATTCGAAAAGCAATGCGATGAAATTCGTGAAATTAACACAAAGTATATTGAAGAGTTTGTAGATGAACTTTCAAAAAAGGGATTTGTTGATAAAACGATAAAGCGTCACTATGAGAATGTAGATTTCTATTTAAACACATATTTGTTAAGAGAAGATGCTTTGACTATGGAAAATGGATGTAAGGATGAATACTTAAGTGATTTCTTTGGATACTTTTTCATACGTAAGTGTATGTGGAGTACACCGGATACAGTTAAGTCAACAATTGCTAGTCTTAAAAAGTTTTATCGATTCATGTATGAATCGAATCGATTATCAAAAGAAGACTATGAAGAGTTCACGGATACAATTCGTGTTGATAAGGAATATTGGATAGATTGTTGCAGCAAATATAATGATGGAATAAGTGAATGGTGATTTGAATGAAAATAATTGATGGATATATGCCTTTTAAAGGGTTTAAAACATATTATCGAATTGTAGATGGTGGCGATAAGACTCCATTGATTTGTTTACATGGAGGTCCAGGATCAACACATAATTATTTTGAAGTATTGGATTGTATTGCCAAGACAGGAAGAAAAGTAATTATGTATGATCAAATAGGATGTGGTAAATCATATGTGGAAGGTCATGATGAATTATGGAACCAGGAAACTTGGATGGAAGAGCTTGTTGCGTTGATGGAATATTTAAATATTGAATCATGTCATTTGCTTGGACAGTCTTGGGGTGGGATGTTAGCGATTGCGTATGCGATTGAAAAGAAAAATGCCAAACTTAAATCTTTGATTCTTTCAAGTACATTGTCCTCAGCTTCATTATGGGCAAAAGAACAACATCGTATGATTGGGTTTATGTCGGATGATGAGCGGCAAGCTATTTTAAGTGAGGACTATGATTCTATAGCGTATCAAGCGGCGAATGAGCATTATATGCAGCTTCATTGCGCAGGTCCATTTGATAAAGATACACCAGAGTGTGTCACTAGAGAAAAGAAAGCAGGACAAAGATCTTATTTGATTGGTTGGGGTCCTAATGAATATACGCCATTAGGTACTTTAAAGGATTTTGAGTATACCGATCGTTTACATGAAATTGATGTGCCAGCGTTAATAATTAGTGGAACGAATGATTTATGTACGCCATTAGTGGCTAAAACGATGTATGATGGCATTAAAAATTCAAAATGGCATTTAATGCCTGCATGTCGTCATATGTGCTTTGTGGATGATCATGATACATATTGTCAAAATTTGAAGGATTGGTTAGCATCTGTTGAATAAAGCAGATGCTTTTTTACATATTTCAAAAAAACAGGCATGATCTTATTGTGAAAATCAACATTTACGACCCACTGACATCAGTTGTCACAACATAATTTTTTTAAAATCCATTTTTTTGGAAATTAAAAAGTGTTTAAACACGATAAATAAAGGCTTTAAAAGAAATATTAATTTTTTTAATTTAGGGGTTGAACACATGAAATATATGTGTTAGAATACAGGAGCTTGCGATGAAGTGCGAGGTTGCTGACCCACTGAGAACCGTTGTCATGGGTGTGGCCAGGTAATTCGCATGGAGCATGTTTATCTAGAATAAACGAAAGGAGTTAAACATGGCAAAAAATACTATGAGAATTCGCTTAAAGGCGTATGAGCACAGAATCTTAGATGATAGTGCAAAGAAAATTGTCGAAGCTGCGACAAAACACGGAGCTAAAAAGGTTGTAGGACCTGTTCCATTACCTACTGAAAAGCAGGTAGTAACAATTCTTCGTGCGGTTCACAAATACAAAGATTCACGTGAACAATTTGAAATTCGTACGCACAAGCGTTTGATTGAGATTGTTGCACCAAACAAGGAAACGATCGATTCTTTACAAAGACTTGAACTTCCTAGCGGTGTCGACATCGAAATTAAACTTTAATGGAGGTGTCAATGATGAAAGGACTATTAGGAAGAAAATTAGGAATGACACAAGTCTTCACTGAAGATGGTGTATTAATTCCAGTAACTGTAGTTGAAGTAACACCTAACGTTGTTTTACAAAAGAAAACAGTTGAAACAGATGGTTACAACGCAGTTCAATTAGGATTTGAAGAAATCAAAGAAAAACGCACAACTAAAGCAAACATCGGACACTGTAAAAAAGCAAATACAAGTCCAAAGCGTTTCATTAAGGAAGTGCGCGATTGTGACATGGATGTAAATGTTGGCGATTTAGTTAATGTTGATATCTTTGCTGCAGGAGAAACAGTAGATGTAATCGGTACAAGTAAAGGTAAAGGTTACAATGGTACAATCGTTCGTAACAATGCTCACCAAGGTCCAAAGACTCACGGTGGATCTAAGAACATTCGTCACATCGGTTCATTAGCTACAAACGGTATTACTTCACGTCAAGGACGTATTATGAAGGGTACTATCATGGCTGGTCAAGAAGGTGGATATACTACTACAAATCAAAACTTGACAGTTATTAAAGTTGATACAGAAAACAACTATATGTTAATTAAAGGTAACGTTCCTGGACCTAGAAAAGGTTGCGTAATGGTACGTACTGCTAAAACTAGCAAGGGAGATAAAGAATCTGTTACTTTAGTTGACTATACTGCAAATAAGGAGGTTCAATAATGGCTACTATCGACGTAATTAACCAAACTGGTGCAGTTGTTGGTTCAATCGAATTGAACGACGCTGTTTTCGGAATTGAACCACACCAACAGGCTATGTATGATGCATTGGTAATGCAAATGGCTAGCCGTCGTCAAGGAACTGCTGACACTAAAGGTCGTAGCGAAGTTTCTGGTGGTGGACGCAAGCCTTACCGTCAAAAAGGTACAGGACGTGCTCGTCAAGGTTCTATCCGTGCTACTCAATTTAGAGGTGGTGGAACAGTATTTGGAGCTACTCCACGTAACTATGCATACCGCATTAATAAAAAAGTTCGCCGTTTAGCAGTTAAATCTGCATTGAGCGAAAAAGTTCAAGAAACAGCATTCAGCGTTTTGGATAAATTTGAAATTGCTGAACCAAAAACAAAAACATTTGTTTCAATTATTGAAGCTATCCAAGCGCCAAAGAAAACATTGTTTGTTGTTGCTGATAGCGAAGAAGCAACAAACGTTTACTTATCAGCACGTAACATTGCTGGAGCTACAGTAATGGCTGCTTCTGCAATCAATACTTATGATTTAGTAAATGCAAACAAAGTTGTTATGACAAGCGCTGCCGTAAAACAAGTTGAGGAGGCATTGGCATAATGAAAGATTACAGAGACGTAATTATCCGCCCAATCATCACTGAAGCAACTATGAAGATGATGGCTGAAGATAACAAAGTAACTTTTGAAGTGGTTAAAGGTGTTAGCAAAATTGAAATTGCTAAAGCCGTTGAAGCTGCATTCAATGTAGAAGTTGTAAAAGTAAATACAATGAACTGCAAACCAAAAACAAAACGTGTAGGTCGTTATGTTGGAAAAACAAGCGCTGTACACAAAGCTATTGTAAAAATTAAAGAAGGACAAACAATCGAATTGTTCGGTTCTGAAGAATAATCAGGGAGAAGACGCTATTTCCTGAATAAATATTGCGATAAGGAGGAAAATTAAGTTTATGCCAATTAAGAAGTATAAACCAATGACACCTGGACGTCGTGGAATGACAACTTTGGCTAAAGATGAAATCACAACATCTAAACCAGAAAAAAGTTTGTTAGCACCATTGAAATCTAAAGGTGGAAGAAACAACACAGGACGTATTACAACACGTCATCAAGGTTCTGGACACAAAAGAACTTACCGTATCATCGATTTCAAACGTAACAAAGACAACGTGCCTGCACGTGTTGCTACAATCGAATACGATCCAAACCGTTCAGCAAACATTGCATTGTTAAACTATGCTGATGGTGAAAAACGTTATATCATCGCTCCAAAAGATTTGAAAGTTGGTATGACAGTTATCTCTGGTACAGAAACAGATATCAAAATTGGTAACTGCTGTGAAATGAGAAACATGCCTGAAGGTACATTTATTCACAACGTTGAATTAAAACCTGGTAAAGGTGGACAGATGGCTCGTAGTGCTGGATGTTCAGCTCAGATCTTAGGTATTGAAGAAAAATATGTAACTTTACGTTTATCTTCTGGTGAAGTTCGTAAAGTATTGGCTAACTGCCGTGCTACTGTAGGTACAGTTGGTAATGAAGATTACAGCTTAGTTAACTATGGTAAAGCAGGTCGTAACCGTTGGAGAGGTATTCGCCCAACTGTTCGTGGTTCTGTAATGAACCCTAATGATCACCCTCATGGTGGTGGTGAAGGACGTACACCTATCGGACGTAAATCACCAATGACTCCTTGGGGTAAAAAAGCATTGGGTGTTAAAACTCGTCGTAATAAGAAGGCTAGTACAAAATTAATTGTACGTCGTCGTAATGGTAAGTAGGCAAGGAGGTAAGATACAATGAGTCGTAGTTTGAAAAAAGGACCTTTCTGTGATGACCATTTGATGAAAAAGGTTGTTGCATTAAATGAAGCCGGAAAAAAAGAAGTTATTAAAACTTGGAGCCGTCGTTCTACAATCTTCCCTCAATTTGTTGAACACACATTTGCCGTTTATAACGGTAAGGAACATGTTCCTGTTTATGTAACAGAAGACATGGTTGGACACAAATTAGGTGAATTCGTTCCAACACGTAAATACACTGGTCATGGATCAGATGATAAGAAATCTAGATAGTAGGAGGAGAAGAAATGGAAGTAAAAGCTACCGCAAAAACTCTACGTATTCAACCTCGTAAAGCAAGACTAGTCTTAGACTTGATCCGTGGAAAAGACGTAGAAGAAGCAGCTGCTATTTTGAAATTCTTACCTAACAAAGGTGGATACCTTGTTGGTAAAGTATTACACTCAGCTGTTGCTAACGCAGTTAACAATAACGATTTAGATGAAAGCAAGTTATATGTGAAGGCTTGCTGGGCTGATGAAGGAATCACAATGAAACGCTTCATGCCTCGTGCTAAAGGTAGTGCGAGTGCTATTCACAAACGTACAAGCCACATTACAGTTGTAGTGGCTGAAAAAGAGTAGGAGGTAAGCTATGGGACAGAAAGTAAGTCCAATTGGAATGCGTGTCGGAGTCATTCGTGACTGGCAATCAAGATGGTACGCTGACGATAAAGAATTTGGAACATTATTAATGGAAGATGTTAAGATTCGTGAATTGGTTGAAGCATACTACGCTAAATTATCAAACGAAGCTGTCGACAAACGTAAGGCAGACCCTCAAATCTCTCGTATCGAAATCGAACGTACTAAGGGTCGTATGACAGTTATCATCCGTACTGCTCACCCTGGTGTAGTAATCGGTCAAGATGGAAAATCAATCGAAGGATTGAAAAAGAAAGTAGCTAAAATCGCTTCTGCAAAGAACGTTCAAATTAACGTTGTAGAAGTTGCTAATCCTAACTTAGATGCTCGTTTAGTAGCTCGTTGGATTGCAAATGAATTGGAAGGACGTAAATCTTTCCGTGCAACTCAGAAAAAAGCTATTCAAAACACTATGCGTGCTGGTGCTAAAGGTATCAAAACTGCAGTATCTGGACGTCTTGGTGGAGCTGATATGGCACGTACTGAAGGATATTCAGAAGGAGTTGTTCCTTTACATACACTTCGTAGTGATATTGACTATGCTTGGGAAGAAGCAGCGACTCAATATGGTCGTTTAGGTGTAAAAGTTTGGATCTGCCGTGGTGAAGTATTACCTGGTGAAATGGTTAAAGAACCAGAAGCTCCAAAACAACGCCCAATGCGTAAAGGAAAAGGACGTCGTCGTCCAGATGCTCGTTCAAACCGTGCCCCTAAAGATGCTGCTAAAACTGCAGCACCTGCAGAAAAAGGAGGTAACGAATAATGTTAATGCCTAAACGTACAAAGTATCGTCGTCCTCACCGTTTGAGCTACGAAGGTCGTTCAAAAGCAGGTCGTACAATTGACTTTGGTGAATATGGATTGGTTGCAGAATCAGGTAACTATGTAAGCAACCGTCAAATTGAAGCAGCCCGTATTGCTATGACACGTTATATGAAACGTGGAGGAAATGTTTGGATTCGTATTTTCCCTCACATGGCACGTACTAAAAAACCTCTAGAGGTTCGTATGGGTTCTGGTAAAGGTGCTCCTGAAGGATGGGTAGCCGTAGTTCAACCAGGACGTGTAATGTTCGAAGTTGGTGGAGTAAGTGAAGAAGTAGCTCGTGAAGCTTTACGTCTTGCTGCTCACAAATTACCAGTTAAAACTCGTTTTGCTAGAAAAGGAGAAGTGAAGTAATGTTAGCTAAAGAAATCCGCGAAAAAACAAATGAAGAGCTTCTTCAGGAAATCGATACGCTTAAAGATGAACTTTTTAACCTTCGTTTCCAGCAAGCCACAGGACAGTTAGAAAATACAGCTCGTTTAAAAACTGTTAAGAAGACAATTGCTCGTATTAAAACTGTATTGACAGAGCGTGAAAACGCTGGTCAAGAGTAGGGAGGACGTATCTAATGGAAAGAAACGCTCGTAAAGTATACCGTGGTACAGTTGTGTCTGATAAAATGGACAAAACTATCACAGTTATGGTAGAAACTAAAAAAACACACCCATTATATGGAAAACGTGTTAAATATTCTAAGAAATTTAAAGCTCACGATGAAAACAACGAAGCTCGTATCGGAGATACAGTAGTAATTATGGAAACTCGTCCATTATCAGCTACAAAACGTTTCCGTTTAGTAGAAATCGTTGAAAAGGCTCGTGGTTAATACTAGGAGGAGAAAGCAATGATTCAAAACGAAAGTCGTATGCGCGTTGCTGACAACACTGGAGCTAAAGAAGTTTTAGTTATCCGTTGTTTAGGTGGTAGCGTTAGAAAATTTGCAAACATCGGTGATGTCGTTGTATGTGCTGTTAAACAGGCTACTCCTGGTGGATCCGTAAAAAAGGTGATGTAGTTAAAGCCGTAATCGTACGTACACGTCGTGGTGTTCGTCGTGAAAACGGAACTTACATCAAGTTCGATGATAACGCTTGTGTAATCATCAAAGATGATAAGACGCCAAAGGGAACTCGTATCTTCGGTCCAGTTGCACGTGAATTACGTGACAAAGACTTCATGAAGATCGTTTCTCTTGCGCCAGAAGTATTATAGGAGGTGTGTCTAAGTGAACATTAAAAAAGGTGATAAAGTAAAAGTTATTACAGGTGCTTACAAAGGCACAATCGGTGAAGTAAAAGCTGTATTCCCTAAGGAAGATAGAGTTATCGTTGAAGGTGTTAACATGGTTAAAAAACACTTGAAGCCAACTCAAGCTAATCCTGAAGGTGGAATCGTTGAAAAAGAAGCTAAAATTCACGTTTCAAATGTAATGCTTTACGATGAAAAAGCAAAAGTTGCAAGCCGTATTACAACAAAAGTTGAAGTTGTAGATGGTAAAAAAGTTAAAACACGTATCTTTAAAAAGAGCGGTAACGAAGTGAAGTAGGAGGGTAGAAGATGAATCGTTTACAAGAAAAATATAAAACGTAGTTGTCCCTCAAATGATGAAAGATTTCGAATACAAATCTGTCATGGAAGTACCTCACGTTGAAAAAGTAGTAATCAACATTGGTGTAGGGGATGCCATCACTAATGCAAAATTATTAGATGAAGCTGTAGAAGAATTGGCAGCTATCACTGGTCAAGCTCCAGTTGTAACAAAAGCTAAAAAATCAATTGCGAACTTCAAATTGCGTGAAGGTATGCCAATTGGATGTAAAGTTACTTTACGTAAAGAAAAAATGTATGAATTCTTAGATAAGTTATTCAACATTTCATTACCTCGTGTACGTGACTTCCGTGGAGTTAGCGATACTAGCTTTGATGGTCGTGGAAACTATACATTAGGTATTAAAGAACAAATCATTTTCCCTGAAATTGATTTCGATAAAGTAGACCGTACTCGTGGTATGGACATCGTAATCGTTACATCAGCGAAAACAAACGAAGAAGCAAAGGCATTATTAACTCAAATGGGTATGCCTTTCAAAAAGTAGGAGGAGCTTTTAAATGGCAAAGAAATCAATGATTAACAAACAACAGCGTCCTCAAAAATTTAAAGTTCGTGAGTACACTCGTTGTGAACGTTGTGGTCGTCCACACTCTGTATTAAGAAAATACAAATTATGTCGTATTTGCTTCCGTGAATTGGCTTACAAAGGTCAAATTCCTGGAGTTAAAAAGGCTAGTTGGTAAGGAGGTATATTGCATATGATTATGACTGATCCTATTGCGGATATGCTGACTAGAATCCGCAATGCTTTGCAACAAAAGCATGCCTCTGTCAGTATGCCAGCGAGCAATGAAAAGAAAGCAATTGCTCAAATTTTGAAAAATGAAGGTTTCATCACTGACTTCAACATTGAAGGTGATGTTAAGAAAACTTTAAACATTGAATTGAAATACGGACCTAACAATGAAAAAGTAATCAGCGGATTACGTCGTATTTCTAAACCTGGTCTTCGTGTTTACGCTAAAGTAGAAAACTTACCTAGCGTATTGAACGGATTAGGAATCGCAATCATTTCAACAAGCAATGGAATGATGACTGACAAAGAAGCAAGAAAAAACCACTTAGGTGGAGAAGTTATTGCTTACGTTTGGTAATAAATATATAGGAGGATAAAACGTAATGTCACGTATCGGGAATAAACTGATTACCGTTCCTGCAGGCGTTACTGTTGAAGTAGCTGCTGGGAATGAGGTGACTGTTAAAGGACCTAAGGGTTCTTTAACACGTACATTCTCTTCTTTGATGGAAATCCACGTAGAAGAAAATGTTGTCACTGTAAAACGTCCAAATGACGAAAAACACACAAAACAATTACACGGAACAACTCGTGCATTGTTACACAACATGGTAGTTGGTGTATCTGAAGGATTCACTAAAGACTTAGAATTAGTTGGTATCGGATTCCGTACTGCAATGAAAGGAAACGTATTAACTTTAAACGTTGGATATTCTCACCAAGTTGAGATGCCAGTTAAAGAAGGCTTAGAAGTAACTTGTCCAACTGCTACAACTATCAAAGTTGCAGGTATCGATAAACAAGAAGTTGGAGAATTTGCAGCAAATGTTCGTGCTGTTCGTAAACCAGAACCTTACAAAGGAAAAGGTATTCGCTATGTTGGTGAAAACATCCGTCGTAAGGAAGGTAAAACAGCAGGTAAGAAATAGTAGTGGGAAAGGAGATCAAAAATGTTTACTAAAGTATCACGTAATGAAACTCGTGTACGTCGTCACAAACGTGTACGTACAAAAATTAGCGGAACTCCTGAATGCCCACGTTTATGCGTATTCAGAAGTAACGCACACATCCATGTACAAATCATTGATGATGTTAACCAAAACACATTGGTCAGTGCTTCAAGTGTTGACATGAAATTAGAAAATGGTGGAAACGTGGAAGCAGCTCGTTTGGTAGGAACTGAAATTGCTAAGCGTGCACTAGAAAAGAATATTAAAGAGGTTGTATTTGACCGTGGTGGATATGTTTACGCTGGTCGTGTACAAGCTTTAGCAGAAGCAGCTCGTGAAGCTGGCTTGGAATTTTAGGAGGTCGCACAATGGCAATGGATAGAAAACCAAGAAGAGACCAAAAAGAATTTGAAGAACAAGTAATCTCAATCAACCGTGTAACTAAAGTAGTTAAAGGTGGACGTCGTTTCCGTTTTGCTGCATTAGTTGTAGTTGGAGATCGTAAAGGCCGTGTAGGTGTTGGTACAGGAAAAGCTAACGAAGTTCCTGATGCAATCAAAAAAGCGGTTGAAGATGCTAAGAAAAACATCTTCACAGTACCAGTTATCGGTACAACAATCCCTCACGAAATCACTGGTAGATATGGTGCAGGATCTGTATACATGCGTCCAGCTATCGAAGGTACTGGTGTTATCGCAGGTGGTGCAACTCGTGCAATCCTTGAACTTGCAGGTATCTCTGATATCTTAACTAAATGTTTAGGATCACGTACAAAAATCAACGTTGTTCGTGCAACAGTTGATGGATTACAGAACTTAAGAACTGTAGAAAGCGTTGCTGCGCTTCGTGGTAAGAAGCCAGAAGAAATTCGCGGGTAATAGGAGGTAAATCAGATGAAATTACATACAATGAATTTAGCCGAAACTCGCACAGAACGTAACCGTGTTGGTCGTGGACCTGGAAGCGGAAACGGAAAAACAAGCGGTCGTGGACAAAAAGGTCAAAAATCAAGATCAGGTGGAGGAGTTCGCTTAGGTTTTGAAGGTGGTCAAACACCATTAGCAAGACGTTTACCAAAACGTGGATTCACAAACTTCAACCGTAAAGAGTATGCTATCGTTAACGTTGAAACATTAAATCGTTTCGAAGATGGAGCAACAGTTAATGCAGCTGCTTTAATTGAAGCTGGTGTTATCAATAAAGAACTTTCTGGACTTAAAGTATTAGGTAACGGTGAGTTAACTAAAAAATTAACTGTTGAAGCAGTTAAATTCTCTAAGTCAGCTAAAGAAGCTATCGAAAAAGCAGGCGGAAAAGTAGAGGTTCTATAATATGGCAGGCAAGATAAAGGCAATGTGGACGAATAAGGATATCCGCAATAGGATTCTATTCACCCTATTTGCCTTTCTTGTCTATCGTTTGGGATCAGCCATTACAGTTCCTGATGTAAATACAGCAGATCTTGTAAATGGTATTGGAGAAAACTCATTGTTCGCAATGTTAAATCTATTGGGAGGTGGAGGACTTGAACAGTTCTCTGTCTTCGCTTTAGGTGTTACTCCATATATTACTGCTTCTATCATTATCCAATTATTAAGTATGGATGTAATTCCACACCTAACTGAATTGAGTAAAGCTGGAGCAAATGGTCGTAAAACATTAGACAAGTACACTAGATATCTTGCGGTCGTTTTTGCCTTTGTACAATCATTTTCACTAGTATACGGTTTTTCAAAAGCATATACAGGATTGATTGTCGGCGGTGTTACAATCAGTAAGATTTTATATATTGCAACAATTTTTGCTGCAGGAAGTATGTTTTTAGTGTGGGTTGGAGACCAAATTTCAATGAAAGGTATTGGAAATGGTATTTCAATGGTAATTATGGCAGGTATTGTAGGGCGTATGCCTCAACAATTTTCTAGTGCCTGGTCAAGCTTAATTACGGGTGAGTCTGCGCCAACCTATGGAGCTTGGTTATTTGCCACATATATATTAGTTTATTTATTAATTATTATATTTGTTACACTAATTAATACAGCTGAAAGAAGAATTCCAATTCAATATACATCAAGTTCAATTTCATTAAGTAAACCAAGTGAAGCAAACTACTTGCCATTGAAAGTCAATTCAGCAAGTGTGATTCCAGTCATCTTTGCAAGTTCATTGATGATGGCACCAATTCAAATTGCTTCATTCTTCCCGTCAAACGATTTCATTAAAGAAATGCAAAAATGGTTAGGATTACAAACTTGGTATTCACTTGTAATCTATGTATTATTGATTTTATTCTTTACATTCTTCTATACAAAGATGCAAATCAATCCAGAAAAAGTTGCTGAAAATTTAGGTAAATCAGGTTCATATATTCCTAGTGTTCGTCCAGGTAATGAAACAAAAGAATATATCAATCGCGTATTATCAAGAATTACAGTGCTTGGATCTGTAGCTTTAGCAATTATTGCTGTTATGCCACATATCATGCCTCTTGTATGGCTGATCTTCCAAATTCAATGGCTTTAGGTGGAACAGGAATGATTATCGTTGTTGGTGTTGCTATTGAAACTGTACGCCAAGTTCAAGGATTGATTACTCAAAAATCTTACAAAAAATATTACGAAGACTAATATCTTCAGGAGAATAGATATGAATATATTTATTATGGGTGCTCCTGGATCTGGTAAAGGTACATTCTCTACAAAAATTAAAGAAGAATTTAACTTAAACCACATCTCAACAGGAGATATCTTCCGTGCAAATATTGCTGGAGGAACAGAATTAGGTCTACAAGCAAAAGCTTATTCTGAAAAAGGATTGTTAGTTCCTGATGAAATCACAAACAAAATGGTTAAGGATTACTTAAACACTTTGGAAGATAAAAAGAATGGATATTTATTAGATGGATATCCAAGAACTTTAGCTCAGGCAAAAGCTTTTGAAGAAATGACTGAAGGAACAGATTTGGCAGTTGAAAAAATTGTTTATATGGATGTTCCATTTGACGAATTAACTCGTCGTATTACAGGTCGTCGTACTTGTAAAAAATGTGGAGAAATCTACAACATCTATTCAAAACCATCAAAAGTTGAAGGTGTTTGTGATGTTTGCGGTGGAGAATTAACTCAACGTAAAGATGACAATGAAGAAAGCTTAAAGGTTCGTTTAGATGAATATGCAAAGAATACAGAACCTGTAATTGCATATTATGAAGAAAAAAATATGGTTTCAAGAATCGATGCGTCAAAATCTATGGAAGAAATTTGGCCAGATTTAAAAGAAGCTTGAAAAACAAGTAAGTTGCGCTTATAATATATAAGCGCAACTTTGCTTGCGATTATACATTCACGTTTCTGTTAAAATCCGCATGTACACATACGCATTTTAGCAGGGCCATTAAAATACGTGAATCATTACGTAGGAGGAAGAAAGATGAAAGTAAGACCATCTGTTAAACCAATCTGCGACAAGTGTCGAGTAATTCGACGCAAAGGACGTGTGATGGTAATTTGTGAAAACCCAAAACACAAACAGAGACAAGGAAACTAAAGTAGG
>ENA-OQIR01000260-OQIR01000260.1-human-gut-metagenome-genome-assembly--contig:-NODE-260-length-24925-cov-1.931849_pt1 | contig 24925 bp, 33 predicted proteins | sample MGYA00242580_ERZ504745 | MGnify/ENA primary metagenome ERZ504745 (study PRJEB26092, sample SAMD00036214) | human gut metagenome | host: Homo sapiens | study: EMG produced TPA metagenomics assembly of...
TAATTGTAAAAACCTTCCTCAAATATATTTATGCTACCAGCAATTATTCCTATTATACCATTTACGTATAAGCTTTTTCCACCATTATAAATGAGAAAATTCAGTAAAACCAAATTAATAAAAATAAAAAAGACCTTTGTCCCAATTACTGGGACAAAAGCCTTAACTTCTGCGGTACCACCCGGTTTGATGATTATAACCATCCACTCAATTTACATACTATCATATGCACCCCGCTGATAACGGACAGGGCTCCCGTCGACGCCTACTCCCGAATCTTTCGGTTTCAGGCCGCCCTCGCAAGGCCATTCAGTAAATTCTATGCTGCCGCATTCACACCAGCCAGCGGCTCTCTGATACACCCGTCTTTACTTACTTTTCTTGCTCCACGGTTTCTTGGTTTGAAATTTGTTATTATCTTACGCCTGGATGCCCCGTTTGTCAACCCTTTTTTCAAAAAATTTTCTTTTTGCTTTTTTGCGAACAGGAAAGCCCACTTTTATTTTTCCCTTTTCTCTTGACAAATGAGAGAATGTGTACATTGAATTATACTTCTAGAAATTATTTTATAAAAGATTTTCGATAAGAAGGAGTGTCGTTTATGCTGCAGCAGGTTATGACCGCCCCGGGCGTGATCGAGTTTAACGAGGTGCCGGTGCCCGAGGTAATGCCCGGCCAGGTACTGGTCAAAATACAAAAGATCGGAATCTGTGGTTCGGATACTCATGTGTATCACGGGAAGCATCCCTTCACCAAATATCCGGTTACCCAAGGCCATGAGGTTTCCGGTGAAATCGCCCAGATTGGACAAGGGGTGGAAGGTTTTTCCGTCGGGCAGAAGGTTACGATTCAGCCTCAGGTGGTATGCGGAAAATGCTATCCCTGCCGCCACGGAAAGTATAATCTCTGCGAGGAGCTGAAGGTCATGGGCTTCCAGACCACCGGCGTAGCTCCCATTATTTTGCGGTAGACGCTCAAAAGGTCACCCCTCTGCCGGAGGATATGAGCTTTGACGAGGGCGCTATGATCGAGCCATTAGCTGTCGCCGTTCACGCCATCAGGCAGGCGGGAGACGTTACCGGCCTGAAAATTGCTGTTCTTGGCGCCGGACCTATTGGAATTTTGGTTGCCCAGGCGGCCAAGGGCATGGGAGCCCAGAGCGTTATGGTCACCGACATCAGCGACGTTCGCCTGGCAAAAGCCAAGGAGTGCGGCGCAGATTACTGTGTTAATACGAAAAATACCGACTTTGGCGACGCTATGCTGGAATACTTCGGCCCGGACAAAGCCGACGTGATTTACGACTGCGCCGGCAACGACATCACCATGGGGCAAGCGATTAAACATGCCAGAAAGGGCAGCACTATTATCCTGGTGGCGGTGTTCGCTCCATGGCCAAGGTAGATCTCGCGGTTCTCAACGATCACGAGCTGGACCTGAACACCACCATGATGTACCGCAACGAGGACTACCTGGATGCCATCCGGCTGGTCAATGAAGGCAAGGTTACCCTGGTCTCCCCTGGTTTCCAAGCATTTCGCCTTCCGGGATTACCTAAAGGCTTACCAATACATCGACGACAACCGGGAAACCACCATGAAAGTGATTATTAATGTACAGGAATAAAGGTAATCCATATAGAACGAAGCACTGGAAAAGGGGGCTCCGCATGCAAGCGGAGCCCCCTTTCATAAATTTCATACAAGCCCTTATTCAGCCCTTCTGCCGCCGTAAGCTTATTTTTACGCCTTATATCCCAGCGCTCTGTTCCTTCTCCCTTTTCCAGCTTATAAATGAAGCTTTTTGTGAATTTCGCGATACATGGCTTTCCAGTTGAAAATAAGCTGAAGGGAAATCACAATCAGGCTGGCCGCGGTACAAATCACCGAGGGAGCGATGACCCAAGCACTCCGGTAAACAGAAAAACCAAGGGAACGACGCCCAGAACGGCGCAGAGGATTAAATGAATCATATAATCCCGGTCCGGCATCCGGAGCACCCGGGAGAGGATGATCACCGCCAGCATAGCGCCGATGCAGACAGAAGGAAACACATAATCAACTGACCAGCCTCTCCAGCCGGTAAGCCAATCCCACAGGAAGGCAACCCCGGAGATCAGAACCAGCTGCCAGACGATATTGTTCAGCAGCTTCGCCTTTTTTACAATGCCTACCACCGCCCAAAGCCATCCGCAGCCCAAGCCCAGCACAGCGAACAGTGACCACCAAATCCCGGTAGGCACCAATAGGTTGACCGCGACACATATGATGGCTGCGGTCAGGGCTGCGCCTGAAATAATTTGGATCAGGCGCTTGGTAAAGCTTCTATTTTCCGGAAGCTCCGGATAGCTGGGAGCCTCCTCCCTTTCCCGGACAGATTTCCTCCGCACAGGGGGCAGCGCTGATGTGCGCCCGCCACCCACACGCGGCAGGATTTACAATAAAGCATAGACTAATCCTTCTCTCTAACCGAGGCGTTGCTCTTGATCTCGACATCACTCCCATACCGGAAAGCAGGCGAAAGAAATTCCGCTGGATATCCGTATCCTCATACCGTGAGCTAAAGCCAACGGACAGCGCGTCGCCGCAGGAGCAGACGCAAACTTGCAGCTTAGCGGTACTGGCAAATACCGAAAAGCTTTCCACAAATGGCGAGGTTTCTTCCGGAAGCTTTACCTTTCCCACGTTGGAAACCACCATCGTTTCTCCAAAGTCGGAAACGCGGCGGGCGATTCTCAGGCAAAAATTTTTAAAGGATAAAGGAGCGATCTTCGCGAAGGGATTTCGCTCCACCGCCATATAACCGCTGATCCGGCTTTTCAGCCGGTCCTGCGTAAGCTCCCGCTCAAAAGAGCTTTTCAGTGAAGCGATGATATCCTCCAGGTTTTCTTCTCCTTCCTGAAACCGATAGGCCACCCGGATATTTCCAAAGAAGTTCCGGGTAGTTTCCGAAGAAAAATACTGGCGCAGATTCACCGGAACCGTAATCACCACCGGCTTTTTCTCCTTGTAAAGCATCATCTCCCGGTGGATAGAGATCATCAGCAGAGCGCAAAGAAAAACCGTAAGGGTACTGTCATAAGCTTTTGCCAAATCCAATACCTTCCGGCAGGACATCAGTCCTTCCGTGACCCGGTACTCCTCGCTGAATCTGCCGGTAAGGCGGTACGCCCGGCCCGGCAGGCTGGACCTCACTTTTTTCACATGCTGATAATATTTTTTAAAGCTGTCCTCCGCCCTGGAAGAAATTGGAGCCGGGGAAAGCTCGTCGCCAGCTCTCTGGGAACCTGGCCGGGATGGACCGCTGAGAGGTAGGCGCATAGCAGATACTGCAAAAATTGCAGCGCGCCGGTGCCATCTGTCAGTGCGTGATAAACCTCCAAATTAATCCGGTTGCGGTAATAGCTTACATCGAACAGCAGGTGGCGCTGGTTCCGGTAAAACAGCTGGGAGCATACCCCCGTGTTTTCCTCATGAACCTTAGGCCGAAGATCTCCGGCCTCCAGATAGTACCAAAACAGGCCGTTTCTAAGAATATACAAAAAATGGGGAAAGCACTCCAGCGTCTGATCCAGAGCCTGCTGCAGCGGCGCCTTCTGGATCCGCTCGGTCAGCTCGCAGGAAAAGCGGAACACTCCGGTATTCCGCTTGCCGCTGGTGGAAGGGAAAATCTTGCCCGCGTTATCCAGCTTAAGCCAGCTACCTGCCTGATTCATCCCTTTCACCCCCGTTTAAAAACGTGTTAATCAGGGCATGGGCCCGGCGCACATGAATATAACCGGTGCCCAGCCCCATAAAGCCGTGCAAGGCGTCCCGCATCCGGTAAATAGTTACCCGGCTCCCCGCCGCCCGCAGCTTTCTGCCATAAGCCTCCCCCTCATCCCGCAAGGGATCAAACTCAGCGGTAATGATCAGGGTATCCGGCTGATCGGAAAAGTCCTTTGCCAAAAGCGGCGCAAAATACGGATTTTTTAAATCCTCGTCATCCCGCTTGTAAAGATCAATATATTCGCAGATTCTCTTGGAGGTCAAAAGATATTCGCTCCCGTTTTCCATCACTGAGGCGAACGGCGACGATTCGCTGTGGTCGTAATAGGTAGCCGGATAAATCAAAATCTGGCGGGGAATATAAAATTCTCCTTCATCCCGCGCCCGTAAGGAAACCGCTGCGGCCAGATTACCGCCGGCGCTGTCGCCGATCACCGTCACCCTACCCAGGTCAAAGCCAAAGCTTTTCGGCCTGACAAACAGCTCCCGGGCAGCAGCGTAACAATCATCCAGCCCCTGAGGAAACGGATGCTCCGGTGCCAAACGGTACTCCACCGAGATCACACGGCTTCGGGCCGCCCGCGCCAAAGCGTCGCACACCTTATTGTAGGTGTCAATGCTTTCAGTCACCCAGCCTCCTCCGTGGAAAAACAGCAGTGTGTTTTTCCCTGTATTGTCCTCTGGAGTATAAATTCTGGTGAGAATCTTTCTTCCCTCAGACACAATGGTATGATCCTGCCATCGGTCTTTCGGCAGGAGGGCCGGCAGTCTTAAATAGCGGATAGACCTTTCCAGCGGATAGGTCTTTCGAATGTCAATATCCGGATAGGACAGCACCTTCAGAGCAAGGCGCATAAACTTATTGATCGCCATAAAAATCCTTTCCGCGCAACCGCAGGCCGTTGTTCTTTTTAAGGTATACTGCCTCTAAATAATAAATATTTTGCTATCCATCTTACAAAAAATATTCGTTTTGAAAAAGGAAGAAACTCTTTTAAATCTATGATAAGCTGTATAAGGCCGGCATAGGTCAAGCTTCCCGCTCTTGTAAAAAAGGCCTGCCGTTTCTTTCCTATAGGCTTAACCCTAGACCCCTATCATTCCATCGGTAGCTTTGCCGTCATTGGCAGTGTGAGGTTATTATACCACATATAGCCGCCGATCACCAAATTTCTTTTTGCCCAGTCCTTTTTCCTTCTTCTTTCTTTTTGCTCTCGCGCTGATCTCAGAGGCACTTTTTTATTTGAAATCATCTTTAGCCCATCTTGCAGCTATGCTCCAGGGATGTATGCATGGAGAAGTCTGAATCTAGGGCAAAGCCTAGCGGGAGAAAATCCCCCGTTTGGTTCAGATCGTATTTCCCTTGTAAACAGGCCGCACCGCCGTCGTCATGGGCATTCAGCAGGAGCCCGGTTTCCTGCCACCAGCGGATCTTCCCTTTACCAGCACCATAAAAATTTCATAGTCCTGGTCCAGCACGACCAAATCGGCGTATTTCCCGGGCTGAATACTCCCCGTAGTTTTATCCGCGCCAAGCTGAACCGCCGGATTTAAAGTCATCGCTTTTACCGCCTGCGCCAGAGGAATCCCAAACCTCAGCAGATTTCGCAGCTCCTGGTGCAGATTCGTAGTGGATCCCGCCAAGGTGCATCCCGCAATAGGGCCGCACCCTGGCGCACACAAACCTTTTGGCCTCCCAGGATGTATTCTCCGTCGGGCATACCAGCGGCCCGCATAGAATCGCTGACAACCACCGCCCTACTTCCCAGTATCCGGAACGCCAGCCGCAGCATTGCCGGATGGATATGAATCCCGTCACAAATCAGCTCCGCCCAAACCTGCTCGCTGTCCAGCACCGCGCCTGCCGGACCTGGCTCCCGATGGCCGAGAGCAGCCATGCCGTTGAACAAATGGGTGGCCTGGCCCACTCCTTGACGAAATGCTTCTAACGCTCCCTCGTAAGAAGCCGCTGTATGTGCCATAGAGATCACGCACCTGGAGCGAACCCGCCGGATAAAATCTTCGGCGCCCTCCAGCTCCGGCGCTAAGTCCACAATTTTAATCAGGCCGGGATACCGATTCCACAGTGCTAAGAATTCCCCGGCGTCCGGCTTGCTGAGACAGCTTTCCTTTTGCGCTCCCTTTTCAGCGGCGATAAATAAGGGCCCTCCAGCCGGGCGCGTGAACATAGGCCCCCGGCAGGCCCTGTCTTTGACCCGCGCGGATCATATCCAGAATGGGAGGAAGCCCCTCAATGGGCCTGGCCATCACGGTTGGACAAAAGGAGGTAACCCCATGCCTGGCCAGTTCTTCCGACATAGCGGCCAGCGCCTCCAGAGAGGCGTCCTCCACATCGAAGCCGCCGCATCCGTGAATATGCTGGTCAATCAACCCGGGGATCACCAGCTTATTGGAAAGATCAATCCAACCGCCCGGCTCCTCATCCCGCCAAGGCGTCAGAGCCGTAATCCATTCTCCTTGGATTTCAATATCCTTTGGCGACAGAATAAAATCCTGATCCAATACTATTCCATTTTTTAAACGCACGGCACTTCCTCCCGTTATTGGTATTTCTCCTATTAGACTGAGCTTTCCCTTTTCAGGCTTTTATCTCTCATGCTTTGTGATATCATGAGGCCGACACGCGGCCGGCCATGCGGCCTTATTGAGTTTAGCTTCGGCCTTCTGCGCTTTTGAGGCTCCGGGGAGCTATCTCAGTTTATGTTGGCTCCCCATCATCGGCGCCGCGGTCTGACCGCTTGACGGAGGCAAAGCCCTCCTTCGCTGATTTCAGCACCCGCCTATTAGCTCAGTTCCAGCATCCCATGATAAAGGCGGTAATAAATCCCCTTTTGTGCCAACAGCTCCTGATGGCTGCCCCGCTCTACGATTTTCCCGTGCTCCAGCACCATAATAGCATCGGCGTTGCGAACTGTGCTCAAGCGGTGGGCGATGACGAACACTGTGCGCCCTTCCATCAGCCGGTCCATCCCCTTTTCAATTAAAGCCTCTGTACGGGTATCAATAGAGGAAGTGGCCTCGTCGAGAATCAGCACCGAGGGGTTTGCTATGGCGGCGCGGGCGATAGCCAGAAGCTGCCGCTGGCCTTGAGACAGATTGGCGCCGTCCGCTGTTACCACTGTCTGGTAGCCTGGGGCAGCCGGCGGATAAAGGAATCCGCGTTGGCAATTTTGGCCGCCCTTTCGATTTCCTCCTGGCCGGCGTCCAGCTTGCCGAACCGGATATTGTCCGCGATGGTTCCGGTGAAGAGATGAGTGTCCTGAAGCACAATGCCCAGCGACCGGCGCAGATCCTTCTTTCTAATCTCTCGGACGTCAAAGCATCGTACATTACGCTGCCTTCCTGCACGTCGTAAAAGCGGTTGATCAGATTGGTAATGGTGGTTTTCCCCGCGCCGGTGGAGCCTACAAATGCAATTTTCTGCCCCGGCTTAGCGTAGAGGCTGATATCCTTCAAAATGGGATGCCCGGAATCATAGCCAAAGTACACTTCCCGAAAGCGCACGTCTCCCCGCAAAGGCACCAGGTTCCGTCCTCTCGGCGCCATGCCCATTGCTCCTCTGCCCCATCGGCTTCGACGTGAACCCGCTCCACCTTGCCTTCGTCCTTTTCCGGCTGCTGGGCCATGGCCTCGAATACCCGCTCCGCGCCTGCCAGGGCGGCCAGCAGAAAATTTCCCTGCTGGGTAAATTGATTGATCGGCGCGGCGGCCTGCCGGACAAACACCAAATAGCTGGCCAGGCTTCCTACATCCGTCATGCCCTGTAAGGCCATAATACCGCCCAAAATGGCCACAATGGCATAGTTGATATAGGAAATGCTCACCACCGCGGGGATCATTGTGGCGGCAAAGGCCTGGGCGCCGGTTCCCGCTTTTCTGAGCGCCTCGTTTTTCTCCCGGAAGCCCTGCATATTTTCTTCCTCATGGTTAAAGACCTTTACCACCTTCTGGCCGTTGACCATTTCCTCAATATAGCCGTCCAGCTCTCCCAGGCTTTTCTGCTGCATGGTATAATAGGCCTTGCTCCGCTTGCCGCTGAAACGGATGTAGAGGAACATCGCCCCATAGCATACAGTAACGATAAGGGAAAGCTGCCAGTTGAGAATGAAAAGGATCAGCAATGTCCCCGCCATCTGGATAAAGCTTTGAATCACCATGGCAAAGCTGTTGTTCAGGCGTCGGAAATCGTGTCCACGTCATTGGTAAAATAGCTCATCACATCGCCGTGCCGCCTGGTGTCAAAAAGCGCAGTGGAAGGGTCTGCAAATGGGAAAACAAATCTCTGCGGATATCGAAAAGCACTCTTTGAGCGGCCTTCACCATAATTTGGGTATAGCCGTAGGCCGCGGCTACGCCGACTGCGTAAATCACCCCGGTGACCGCAACGCCGGCGATCAGCGTTCCCATATCCCCCGAGGACAGGCTGTTGACCACCGGGCGGATCATATAGGTTCCCAGCAGGTTCGCCAGGGCGCTCACTGTTACCAGCACCGCCACCCACAGCAAAAGGAGCTTATGGCGGCCCAAATAGGACAGCAGAGTTTCCACAGTATAGCGGAAATTTTTAGGCTTTTTCCCGGTGATTTGCCGTTTCGCCATCAGTCCTTCTCTCCTTTCATCTGGGAAGCATAAATTTCCTGATAAATAGAATCCTTTTCCAGCAGCTCCCGGTGAGTGCCCGTACCATGGATTCTACCGTCATCCAGGATGATAATTTGGTCTGTATCCATCACCGACGTGATCCGCTGGGCGATGATGATTTTAGTTACATCGGTCAATTTTGCCAGCGCCTCGCGGATTTCTCCTTCAGTAGCAGTATCTACCGCGCTGGTGGAATCGTCGAAAATCAGCACCTTCGGCTTTTTCAGCAGGTACGGGCGATACAGAGCCGCTGCTTCTGCCCGCCGGACACATTTACACCTCCTTGCCCCAAATCGGTATCCATTCCCTTGGGCAGCCGCTCAATAAACTCATCGGCTGCCTTGCGGCAAGCCTCCACAGCGTGTCGTCATCCGCCTCCGGATTTCCCCATAGCAGATTTTCCCGAATCGTGCCGGAAAACAGCACGTTTTTTTGCAGCACGATTCCCACCGCGTCCCGCAAAGCCCGCAGGTCGTAGTCACGGACATCGCGGCCGCCCACCCGCACGGTTCCCCGGGAGGCGTCGTACAGCCTGGGAATCAGCTGTACCAGGGTGGTTTTTGCCGAGCCGGTGCCGCCCAGGACTCCCACCGTCTGCCCAGCCTTGATAGACAGGCTTACGTCGGAAAGAGCGTATTCCTGTGCCTCCGGCTTATATTTAAAAAATACCCGGTCAAAATCCACGCTGCCGTCGCGCACCTGGCCGACCGGCTGTTCCGGCGAGGAAAACGCCGGCTGCTCTTCCAGCACCTGGCCGATGCGGTGAGCGCTGGCCAGCGACCGGGTCAGCAGCAAAAACACGTTGGAGATCATCATCATTGAGTTCATAACCTGGAAAACGTAGCTCAGGAACCCAGTCAGCTCCCCCACTTGGAGCGTGGAATTTAGAATCATATTGCCGCCAAACCACATAATGAGGATGACGCACACATACATTACCAGCTGAAACGCAGGCAGGTTCAGCACCGCGTACTGAAAGGTTTTCTGGCTGGTTTCCATGAGAGAGGTATTGACCTCCTGGAATTTCTCCTCCTCATACTCCCCACGGACGAAAGCCTTTACAGCCCGGATAGCGGTGAGCCCCTCCTGCACCACACCGTTTAAGCGGTCCACCGCCCTTTGCAGCAGGTGTATAGAGGCGCGATCTTTCGAAGGATGTAAAAGAGAGCCGCTCCTAGAAGGGGAGCGCAGACCAGGAAAACCAGCGCCAGGGTTGGGTTCATCCAAAAGGACAGCCCTACGCCCATCACCAGCATCACCGGTCCCCGAACCATAGGCCGAAAGCCGCCGTTTGACAGCGTTTTGCAGCACCGTTACGTCGGTGGTCATCCGGGTCACCAGGGATGAGGACTCGAAATGATCCAGATTGGAAAATGCGAAGCCCTGTACCTTCTGATACTGGACCTCCCGGATCCGGCGCCCCAGCCATAGGCCGCCCGGGCGGCAAACCGGGCGTACAGCAGACCGGTTACCAGCGACAGCAGGGCGCAGATTCCCATATAAACGCCTTGCTGCAAAATATACGGGACATCGTGGTTTTTTACCCCTACATCAATTAAGTCCGCCATCAGGAGCGGGATGAACAGCTCAAAGGCCGTTTCAATCACCACCAGCAAGGCGCCGATGACCATATCTCTCCGATAAGGTCCCAGGTACCGCAGAAGACGTTTCAGATCCGTCATAAAACGCCCTCCTTTTGTCCCCGGAGGTTTCGGTACGCCCGGGAAAGATAACCGGCGAACCTTTCCCGCTCTTCCGCACTGAACCCATCAAGCATAAGCTCCTCCATTTCACGGCATCGCTCCCGCCAGGTTTCATCAGCGCGATGCCCCTTTTCCGTCAGCTCGATGGAATTGCACCGCCGGTTCTCCTCGTTGGGCCGCCTGGTGATAAAACCGCCCTTTTCCAAGGAGTCCACCATCCGGGACACTGCCGCGGAATCCACCTCAAAATATTCGGCCAGCTCCCGCTGTCCGCAAGGGCCGTGACACGCCAAATAAGTGATCAGCTTCGGCTGACCCACTACCAGGCCTATTTCTCCTAAACATGGCCGGAGATAGCTTCGCTGGGCGTGAAACGCCTGTATAGCAGCATATGAAAAGTACGTTCCATTTAGCTCTTCCTCGCTTATAATTGATCTATCAACAATTGACACATCAATTATAGCAAATCCGGCTGGTTTGTCAATTTTCCCATGGTTTTTTCTGCCGTTAAACCGGCTTTTTATCAGCCGGCCCAAAAAGAGCCCTCCCCTGTAAAGCGTTTGATTTTTTCTTCTCCCCGATGCATGTTACTTATTAACCGTCAAGTGAACCAGCGGATTTCTTTTGCCTTGTCAGCGGCGCGCAGCAGGCCCAGGTCCGGAAAACCGGGCCTGGGCCTGCTCAAAAGCATATTAAATTTCGGCCATCAACCGCACTTGGAGTAGCCGCAGTTGCGGCAAATGACGCATCCGCCCTCATGCTCCAGCTTTGCGCCGCACTCAGGCAGAACCGCATTCTGCCCGGCACTACGGTCTCCGCCTGAGAGGCCGCCGGCCCCTCTGCGGCGGAAAGCTCCGGCTCGGCCCAATGTCCCAGCCGTACCTGCTGCTGGTAAACCCGCTCAATCGCCTTAGCGATAGCGTCGGGACAAGAGGTACACTTCATGCCGCTCTGCCGTATGGTGGACGGGCACCGAATGCCCTTCAGCTGATCGATAATGCTTCTCACGTCAATCCCGGAGCGCAGGGCAATAGAGGCCAGCCGGGCAGTAGCCTCCGACTGGGACGGACAGCCACCTGCCTTGCCGGTGTTGGTGAAAATTTCACAAATACCCTTGTCGTCATAGTTCACCGTAATATAGAGGTTTCCGCATCCAATCTTCACCCGTTCGGTGATGCCGGTAGTCATATCCGGGCGGGGACGGGGCTTGATGACCGCCTGACCGCCTTCAGCCGGGGATTCCTCCTGGCCATCCTTTTTCACCTTGCCGATGTTCAGCACCTGCTCGCTGCGGCTGCCGTCCCGGTAGATCGTAACGCCCTTGCAGCCAAGGCGGAAAGCCAGCTTATAAACCTCCGCGACCTCTTCCCGTGTGGCGCTGTTGCAGAAATTCACGGTCTTGGACACCGCGTTGTCCGTATGCCGCTGGAAAGCCGCCTGCATACGGATATGAAATTCCGGACTGACCTCATGGGCGGAAACAAACACCCTGCGGATCTCCTCGGGAATTTCCTCAATTCCTTCCAGGCTGCCTTGTTTAGCGATCTTTTTCATCAGCTCGTCGGAATACAGGCCTCTTTCCTCCAGGACCTCCCGCAAAATGGGATTGACCTCGATCATTTCCGTACCGTCCATAATATTTCGGATATAAACATAGCCAAAAATCGCTCTACGCCGGAGGAACAGGAGGCCAGCAGCGACAAGGTTCCGGTCGGGGCGATTGTGGTAACCGTAGCGTTTCGCTGGGGAAGCTCCTGATCCAAAGTGCTCTCCTGGAACAGCGGGAAGGTTCCGCGGGCCTTTGCCAGCTCCCGGCTTTCCTCACGGCCCGCCTCAGTCACCGCTCTCATTACGGTTTCCGCCAGCCGCACGGCCTGCTCGGAGTTGTAGGGGATTTTCAGCCGCAGCAGGGCGTCCGCCCACCCCATGACTCCCAGGCCGACCTTGCGGGTCTGTTTGGTCATAAAGTCGATTTCCTTCAAAGGATACTTATTGGCGTCGATCACGTTATCCAGAAAATGCACTGCTTTTTTGGCGGTAGCTTCAGCTTGTCCCAGTCAAAGGAGTAAACGCCGTTTTCTTCCCTGAGCATTTTTGTCAGGTTGATTGACCCCAAATTGCAGGATTCATAGGGCAATAAGGGCTGTTCGCCGCAAGGTTTGTGGATTCGATTTCCCCCGCTTTCGGCACCACATTGTCCCGGTTCAGGCGATCCAGAAAAATAATTCCAGGCTCGCCGTTGTGCCAGGCCGCATCCACGATGCATTCGAATACCTCCCGGGCGTTCAGCGTACCAGTGACCCTGCCGCCGTGAGGATCCACCAGCTCGTAGTCCTTTCCCGCCTCCACAGCGTTCATAAATTTCTCTGTCAGGCCACTGAGATATTAAATTGGTGATTTCCTTATTGTTGGTTTTGCAGTGGATAAATTCCATAATATCCGGATGATCCACCCGTAGGTTCCCATATTGGCCCCCCGCCGGGTGCCGCCTTGCTTAACAGCCTCGGTGGCCATATTGAACACCTTCATAAAGCTGATGGGACCCGACGCCACGCCGCCGGTAGAATTCACCGCGCTGCCGCAGGGGCGCAGCCTGGAAAAGGAAAAACCTGTCCCGCCGCCGGATTTATGAATCAGCGCCGCCTGCTTAATGGTTTCAAAAATGCCCTCCATAGTATCCTCCACCGGAAGCACAAAACAAGCGGACAGCTGACCCAGCGGCCTCCCCGCGTTCATTAAGGTTGGGGAGTTGGGCAAAAACTCCAGGTTGGTCATCATTCTATAAAAGGAGTCAGCGAGCGCCTCGCAATCGGCGTTTTCATCATACCGGCGGTCTGACGCGGCAATCGCCCCGGCCACGCGGCGGAACAATTCTTCTACAGTCTCGATGACAACTCCTTCCCCGTTTTTAATGAGGTAGCGGCGTTCCAATACGGTAAGCGCGTTTTTTGAAAGCTCCATAGTTCGGGTCCTCCTCGAAAAGATTGATACTATATATTGTATCACCTGTAAATGATAAGTCAATATTTTGTAGATCATTTTTTCTATTTCCCATAGACAAGCATTCGGATTTTCTGCTTTTTCAGTTGATCCCAAGCCATATCGATAAGCCGTCCGGAGGCTCAGCAGGAATATCATTCCCTACTATCCGCAAGCCTTTCAAAACATCTGAAACAGTTTTCTAAATTTACGGTTCTTTCTCAATTAGCCTTTTCCAACCGCTGTTCCGAGCGGCCGTAATCTCAGCCTCTGCGGGAAAGGTATTTTAACGGAGTTCCAAGTGTGATAAGGAGCAGAACAAAACCGACGGAAGCCTTCCGCCGGGTTTTTCTGAACGCGCAAGCTGGAACCTGCCATAACCGCCGTCAAAACCAGAGGCTGGGCAGGCTCTATGAGGGCCTATCGGCGGTAAGCGTTTTGCGCCGCGGCGAATTTTATTTGCATCGCGTCACTTGCCTCACTGCCCGTAAACGGGCGGTCACCGTTTTAACGACAGCTTACCGGCATCGCAAAGCGGTCATTGCAGGCTTGCTTCGCCCGATGCTTGCAGCGAAAGCTTTTGGGGGAGCTTCCTCCACCTCTGCCGATGGGGTTCCAAACAATAAAGCAGCCGGGTTTAGAGCGAACTTTTCAGTGTTCTGAACCCGGCTGCTTTTCTTACGAAAGAGGTTGAAAACCAAAATAACTAAGCAGGCCCTGATAGATTCCCCAAGCAAATTCCCACTGATCCTCCCGCAGCTTTTGGGCGTCGGCCCAATTGCTGAGATACGCCAGTTCTACCAGTGCGGCGGGCATAGTGGTGCGCCGGAGAACAAAAAGCGAGGGATTGATCCTGACGCCGTTATCCCGGGTGCCTACTCTCTCAACAATGCCATTGAGAATGTGCTGAGCCAGCCAGTAGGACTGGGTATTGGCGCGGTAAACATAGACCTCAGTGCCGTTGATTTCGGGATTTGTGTTGGAATTGCAGTGAATGCTGATAAAATAATCAGCGGGCCAGGAATTTGCCATATTGACCCGCTCCTGCAGGCTAGTCGCGTTATCTATGCCAAGAACGGTTTCCGGCGTAGGGCGGGACACCCGGGCCTGGAACCTGACATCGTCATTAAGCAGGCTTGCCAGGTAAATTCCCACGTTATAGGTGACATCCTGCTCCCGCAGGCCGTTTCCTTCCGCCCCGGCATTGTGGCCGCTGGGATTGTGGCCCTGATCAATAAATATTCGTATTGCCAAGCTATCGCCTCCTGATAAGTTCTTCTTTATCTTATTCCAGAAGACGGTCAGAAGTGCTCCGCTTTTTGGAAGAACCTCGGGAACTGCTGCCAGCTTCCTCTCTGAACCGATGGATCGCCCGCGTTTCTCTCACGCACTCTAAACGCGTAAGCAGGCCAGCCTTTTTATAGGGCTTTCCTAGGCTTCCAACAGCCTTCCCGCCTCAACGTTTGAGGCAGGAGCTCTTTTTCTCCCCTGCACAAGCCGGGGCATCTCTTGAATAAAGCAAAACGCCTGCGGAGCCTGTTCGTCGAACTCCAGGCTCCACAAGCGCTTTATTCCGTTTGCCCTCGGGCACGTCGGCGCCGACGCGGATGGTCAAGCTTCTCCGGAGGGGACGAAAAGCAGGAATATTCGCGTCAGTCATACCAAGCGCCGGCTGTCAGACGGTGACCGTCACCTTTGTCAGTCCTTCCGGAGCGTCGGGGTTGTTGCCGCGCTGCACCGAAAGCTCGCAGGCAAACAGCTGAATCACCGTAGCGCAGGCAAAGCCTCCCGCTACGCCCTCGCATTCCGGCGCAGAAGAACCGCGTTCCCTCCCGCCAGATCGGCAATTTCCTGTTTATTCGTAATCACGCACACGTCGCACCGCTGGTTTTTCAGCCGCTTAATCATCTCACAGGTATTTTCATCCGTAGCGGCGTCGGTTGCCAGCACAAACACCGGAATAAAATCCCGCAGCATGGCAATGGGGCCATGGGTAAAATTCGCCACGGAATATGCCCTGGAACGGACAAAGGAAGTTTCCTGAGTCTTGATTCCAAATTCCAGCGCGATAGGATAGTTCAGCCCCCGGGCCAAAATAAAGCACTCGTTCATAAAGCGGTACCGGTGCGCCATCCGGGAAAGCTCCTGTGTTCTGTCCAGCATCGCCGCGGCAATCCGGGGCAGCCTCTTCACTAAATCAAGCAGCCGGGGCTCTCCGGACAGCTGAGCAGCCAGCTGGGTCAGCAGGGCAAGCTGGCACAAAAAGGTTTTCGTGGCGGCCAGGCTCTTTTCCAGGCCAGCGCAGCAATTAAGGTGGAACTTTGCCCGCTGGGAAAGCAAAGAGCCTTCGGTATTGGTGATGGCCACAGTCAGCGAACCGTCCCGGTTTCCTCTGTCGATTAGGCTGCAAACATCCTGGGCCGCGCCGGACTGGGAAATTCCAACCACCACCGCGTTAGAAAGCTTCAGCTTTCCGCCATATTTGGTCAGCACCGACGGAGCCGCGATCATTACAGGCAGCCCACATAGGTCTCAAACACATATTTGGCGAATTTAGCCGCGTTGCAGCTTGTACCCCGGGCGGCCAGCACAAGGTAGCTTGGATTTTTGCTCCGGATCTCCTCCGCCAAAAATTTTACCATGACCTGGTTCTGCTCGATACATTCTCTTAAGGCAACAGGCTCCTCTTGGATTTCCTGAAACATGATACTGTTATTCAATCAAACCATCCTTCTAAATTATGTATATTCTTCATTCGGTTATCCCTTTACCGCGCCGCTGGTTAACCCCCGCACAAAATACTTCTGAATGAACACGCCCGCGATAAAAATCGGTACGGTAGCCAGCGTAGCCGCCGCGGAGCTGGCACCCCAGTCAATAGAAACGGCGCCCAAAAACGACGAAATAGCGATGGGAAGCGTTCTGGTTCCCCTGCCGGTGAGAATTAAGGCGAACATAAACTCGTTCCAGGAGTTCAGCAGCACCATGATTCCGGTAGTAGCCACACCAGGGGCCGTCATGGGAATACAGATCTTCACAAAAGTCCGCATTCTGGAGCAGCCATCCACCTGGGCGGCTTGCTCCAGCTCCAGGGGCACATCTTGGAAAAAGCCCTTCATCATCAGCACCGCAAAAGGAAGCTGCAGAGCCGTATGGGCAAAGATTACCGCCAGATAGCTTGTGGCCAGCCCCAGCTCGCGCATCAGCACGTACATGGGCATCATGAGAGCGCCGGCAGGCACCGTGCGGGTTAGAATAATAAACATCGCAATAAACTTGGAGCCCGGAATTCTGATCCGTGCCAGGGAGTAGGCGCATAAAGCTCCCAGCACCACGCAGAGCACCATGGTACTGACAGAAACAATCACGCTGTTTATCATGCTGCCTAAAATATCGTTGCGGACAAATACCCGCACAAAGTGGTCAAAAATCGGCTGATAAAAAAGCTTCGGCGGGTCGGCAAACATAATGCTTTCCGGCTTTACCGATTGAGAAATCAGCATATAAATCGGAACGACGGTCCATATAACAAACAGGCCCACGACTAAAATGGATAGGATCAGCGTTTTTCTCTTGCGTCTCGACTGCATCGCCGTCCACCTCCTATTCTTCCAGCTTCTTGCTGCGCCGCATATAGAAGCAGCTGATCAGCATAATTCCAACTAACGTTACAATAGACAGCGCCATCGCGTAGCCCATTTCGTATTGGGAAAAGCCGACCTTATAGGTATACATCGACAGGGTCTCTGTCGAAAAGCCCGGGCCGCCTTTGGTGAGCACATAGACGGTGTCAAAAATCTTAAAAAGATCCATGGTGCGCATCAACAGGATAAACATCAGAATAGGCATCAGGCCGGCAGAATAATTTTACGGACGATGCGCCAGAATTTAGCGCCATCCACCTGAGCCGCCTCGATCCAGTCCTCTGAAATGCCGGTCATAGCGGCAAACAGAATCAGGATGGTAAAGGGAGTCATCTGCCAGATATCCACCACCATCACGCTCATCAGGGAGGTGCTCTCATCTCCCAGCCAAGCGATATCGCCTATCCCGATGGTATTTCTCAGCACATAGTTCAGCATTCCAAACTGGGGATCGTAGATATACCGCCAAATCAGGGCCACAACCACAGGAGCGGTAATCATGGGAAGAAGCAGAATCGTCTGCAGCACCCTCAGGGTGCGCTTTAGGTTCCAAAGGGTCAGCGCGATCAAAAAGCCTAATACAGTTTCCAGGGTCAGGCAAACAAAAACAATTATCAGCGTGTTTCCAACCGCCTGCCCGAAGATGCCGTCTTGAAAAATTCTAATATAGTTATCAAGGCCGACAAATGTTTTATCCTTACCTAAATCAAACAGCTTCCACTCAAAGAAGCTCATATAAAAGCAATACGCGATGGAAAGAAAAATAAAAATGAAAAGGAAAATCATCACCGGCAGCGAGAAACAATAACCCATAGCCAAATTTCCGGTGCGCAGGCGACTTTTAGAACGACGCTTCATAACAAGGCCTCCCAGCACTCACAATTTAAAACACCATTTAAGAAACGCGCGAATTACAGTGTCCGGCTGAGGCACCGTAATTCGCGCTAAAGCTTCAATGCTTATCCTTCGGTCATTTTGGCCTGAACCTGATCTAAAGCATCCTGAGCGGTCATATTGCCGTTCATAACGTTCTGCAGGTTTACCTCCAAAATCTCACATTCGGCAGCCCAGGTACCCCAGGAGGGAGCCGGATTGGTGTTCTCATTCAGAATTTCAGACATAGCAGAAAGCATGGGAATGGACTCTTGCAGCTCGGTATCCTCATAATACGCCTTAGTGGCGCCGCAGGTGCTGGACTTCTGGGTGAAGTACTTCTGAGCGTCGGTATCTGTGAAGAACTTCACGAATTCGCCGGCAGCCTCCTTGTTCTGAGAGTCAACGCACACGGACCAGCAGTATCGTCGATGATGCCGCCCACGGTGCCCTTATTGGACTTCAGAGCCAAATAGCCCCATTTCCCAGCAGTAGCGCTGCTTTCTTCCTCCAGCCAGGAGGTAGACTGGGTGGCGACCAGCGTCATCGCGGCCTTTCCGCCGGATGCGGTCTGCCCGTTTTCATCCCAGTGGAAGTTCTGATATCCCGAGGCAGATAAGGAGCCAAATCAGCTAAGAACTCAGCCACCTCAACGCCTTCCGCAGAGTTGACGTTAGGCTCGCCGGCGTCGTTAAAGTACCATCCGCCGTTGCTGGTCAGCAGAGAGCTGAAGATACTGGCCAGGGCGCCGCCCTTTTTGCCCGGGAAGGAAATGGGAGAATACTCGCTGCTGCCGCTTAGCTGCTCGCAAACTGCCAGAAGGTCATCCCAGGTCTCGGGCGGGTCAAGGCTTTCCTGCTCGAAGATATCGGTGCGGTAGGCCAGTACGTGGGTGGTGATCCAGTCCGGCAGGCCGTAAAGGGTGCCCTCGTAGCGGTAGTCATCCACCAGGTTGGTGATATACTTCTCCAAATCTTCCTCCGTGGTATACTCATCCGCGGGAACCAGATAGCCGTTTTTCGCAAACTCCTGGAACCAGGAGGGATGGACGTAAATCACGTCGTAAGCGCCGGTAGCGGAAGCAAGCTCTAACGTGCAGGTTTCACGCAGGTTTTCCCATGGTACAGAATCTATCGTAACCTGTACGCCGGTCTGCTCTGTGAAAACAGCCGCCTGATCCTGCCAAGCAGGTACAAAAGGTTCTCCTGCCAGGGTCATAACGACCAATTGGCCGGACAGCTCGGGGGTTTCGGCGCCGGAGGACTCCTCCGCGCTGGCGCTTTGGGACTCAGTGCCGCCGGAGCTTTCCGGAGCTGAAGCTCCGGAACCATCACCGGAGCAGGACGCCAGGAACATAGAGCCCGCCAGGCAACTGCCAGTAAAAGTGCCGCATGCTTTTTCATGGTTTACCTCTCCTTCTTTATCTGAATTTAACTGCTCAGCGCAGGGGAGAAAGCGCCGCCCTGCGCAGAGTGTGACGCTGGCCTTTGATAGCCCGCGCAAAAGACATCACATTTTCCGGAGTACAGCAGCCGCCGTAAACGCTGTCTCCGATCTGGAACAGATCCGCCCCGGTCATCTTACTGTCGATGGCGAAACGGCGGATGACATCCGGATCCGCGCCCTCCTGGGAGGTACCGATGGTGGTTTCCGCCAGCAAGCCGCAATTATGCACCACTGTCACCCACTGGCGCACCAGCTCGATGGTGAGGCCGGGCACCGTTCCGGGCGTGGGCAGTACAATGGCATCCGCCCCTGCCGCGGCGAGCTCCTTAATTTCAGCTTCCGTTACAAATTCGTCGGCATTCACCAGGAAAGAGCAGCCGCCCCAGGGCATTTTACCGGCCTTTACCAGTCCCATTTCTCCCATACCGCTTCTCACCTGTGCCACGCTTTTCGCGAACTCACCGGCGGACATTTGAGGCGTGTGGATCAGGGTGATATAGCTGGCGCCCTGTTCGGCGCCTCTGCGGGCGTTTTCCTCATTGGCCACCCGGCCTGAGGATAGTCGTCCTCCTCGGTGACGGGCTCCAGAGTCATACCCACCGGTACGCCTACCAGCCGCTTGACGTCGCCAATAGTGGCGCCGAAGCCAAACTGCCAGAAAATCTTTTGGAAAGAATTTTCAATCACCTTTGTACTGGCTTGCAGCCCTTGCTGCCGGCCTCGTTAAAGCAGGAGCCAAACTGCTCGATTCCCGCCTGGGTGGATTCCATTCCAGGAATCATGGGGAAGTTTACATTATAATGGTTAATGGTGACCATATCGCAGCCCCAGCTCTTCAAAAGCTCGATGTTGCTGACGCCGTCGATCATAGACTGCTTAAAGGTAACCGTTTCACCGATCACCACTCGTCCGCTGGCGGCAAAGATGGCGTTTACCATTTCCTTCCGGGTAGCTTGATGAGTTTAGCGCCTACGTCCTCTAAAAATTTTACTGCCATGTCCCTCTTCCTCCTGCCGCGAATCGACGGCGTTTATTTAATGTAAGTGGATATATTCCGCATGCTCACGGATGATATCGTCCAGGATCGCTTCCGCATCGTTGACAGAACGGATGAACGGATGGCTGATCAGGGCCAGCAGGGCGTCGTCTGCGGATCTTTCGGCGCCGGCCTTTACCGTCAGAGACTCGTAAGCCTTCACGTGTTTCACAAGGCCGTCAATCGCCGCAGGCATTTTGCCCACATTGAGCGTCCGCAGGCAGTCGCCCTTAACCACTGCGGGAACCTCTACCACCGCCATATCATCAAGGCCCTGGATGCATCCATGATTGGGCACGCAGACAAAGTGAATGGCGCCGTCGTTGGTTTCCATGGAATTGATCAGGGAAACTGCGGCCTCTGAATACCAAGCACCGCCGCGCAGCGACAGGCCGGCCGGCTTAGTGGTCAGGTTGGGATCGCTGTAATCCTTCAGCAGCTGCTTATCCACCTCAATCAGGGATTCACCCCGGGTCTTTTCCTGGGAGGAAATCTTCTCATACAGCTCCTTCTGGTGGAAGTAATACTGCAAATAGCTAACCGGCAGGACGCGCATGGCGAGGGCCTGGCGCTTATTGAAGGCATAGCCCAGCATCTCATCGCAGTTGGGATGGTCTAAAATCTTTTCAAAGGCCTCGTCGGTAACATCCTTGCCGTTGAGATAGATCCCTTTGATAAAGGCAAGATGGTTCAGGCCGAAATAATCGAAAAATACGTCGTCGTTTTCCCAGCCATGTGCTTTTGGTGCGCATGAAGGCCGTAATGGGACAGTTGCACAGGCCCACCACGGGAACATCCGTATACCGGGCCACCGCCTCCGTGATAATTCCAGATGGATTGGTAAAGTTGATCAGCTTGGCGCCCGGAGCGTATTTCTTCATCATTTCAGCGATTTCCAGGATCACAGATGGTGCGCAGCGCTTTGGCGAAGCGCCGGGGCCCGTGGTTTCCTGTCCGATATAGCCGTGGCGCAGGCCGATTCTCTCGTCCTTGGCTCTGGCGGGCAGCAAGCCACGCGGAACTGAGTTACGACATAATCCGCGCCTTCTACCGCGGTCTTTAGGTCGTCGGTCATTATCACTTTCGGCGGATTGTCATAATGCTGGCACATTCTCTCGATCAGGCCGCCTACAATTTTCAGCCGGTCCATACGGATATCCATCAGGGCAAATTCCTTTACCTTCATTTTGTCCTGACGGTTAAAAAATCCGTCGATCAATTCAGGGCTGTAGGTGCTTCCCGCGCCGATCACGCAAATCTTCAACTCTTTCATAAACGCACATCTCCTAATCTATAGTTGAAAGCACAGCTTCCACTGCTTCTTTGGCGGGGTAATTCTTCACATTGTGATATTCCCCAATACTCAAAGCGGTAAATACCGCCGCGTAGTCGGCACAGCGTCTGCTGTCCCAGCCGCTCATAGCGCCGTAGCAATAGCTGGCGCCGAAAATATCTCCCGAGCCTACCGTATCGTAGGCTTCCACGGTGCAGCCCGGCCGGCGAACGAGCTCACCGCCGGTTGCCACTACACATCCCTTGCCTCCCTGCTTGAACACTGCTGTCCCCCGGAAGCCCATCTCCTGAAGCAGCTTCATGCAGCCGGCCGGATCCTCTGTTTTCAGCAGGCCCAGCATCTCCTTTCGAGCGGCAAAGAAAATATCCACATAAGGCAGAACGCCTTCTAAATGGCTGAACTCAAGCTGATCGATTCCCTCCACTGGAAACATCTGAACATCCAGCGCAACGGTAATTCCCCGTTCCTTTGCCTTTTTCAGCAAATCCCTGGCTTCGGCAGTCCACAGCTCAGGATAAAGGACATAGCCGGCCACATATAAAAGCTCCGCGCCGCCAAGGTCCTCAATATCAGGTATGTATAAGGGAAGCATCGGTGAGCATCCCTTGAAATCCTTTTCAGGGCCGTCGCAGATCACGATGCTTCTGGTGGTATCTGAATTTGGAAGCATCCGCACCATGGAGCAATCCACCGGAAACGCCTGCAAGTCCCGCAGCATTCTCTTGCCGGACTCATCGTCTCCAACCACAGCGCACAGCCTCACGTCAACTCCCATTCTGGAAAGGGCCTGGCTCACATAAACCGCCGAGCCGCCAGCGGTCACAGTGACGTCCTTTGCCCAAATCTTTTGCTCAAACACCTCTACGGAATTAGGGTTGTGCATCAGGATGTCCTCGCACAATTCTCCCAAAACCACTACGTTCATATTCGTCCTCTCCTCATTGCCAGCTTACATTTTGTCCTCTACTAAAATTTTGTCCGTCAAAGTCAGATACTGCTTGGACCGCTCAAACCGTTTGAAGGATACCGCGACCACCAAGGCGTCGATAATCGCCATCTGGGCGATGCGGGAAGCCATAGCCATACTGCGGAACATCGTCTCCTTGGAATGAGAAACCATACAGATATCCGACACCCGGGTAATGGGCGCTTTCTCCATACCGGTGATGCAAATGGTTGTGGCGCCGTTTTTCTTGGCCTCCTCCAGCATCTTGATGGTATTTTTGGTGCTTCCGGAATGCGAAATCCCAATGGCTACGTCTCCTGTTCTCAGCATGGAGGCGTGGATCAGGCAGTCATAATCGTCAATTCCAATCCGGGAATCAATGCCGGTCCGCAAAAGCCGGTAATGGGCGTCCTGGGCGATAGGCCGGGCATTGCCGCAGGAGAAAAATTCCACCTTATTGGAAAACGCGATATGATTGACCGCTGAAATAAAGTCCTGCCGGTTGAGCATTTGAAGCGTTTCCTGGAGCGCCTGCTGTTCTCCCGCAAAAACCTTTTCCAGAATGGTTGGCTCCGTGTCCTCCACGGTAATATCCTCCTGAATCATCTGGCTCGCGGGCACGATTTCGGCAGCCAGGCTCAGCTTAAACTCATAAAACCCGGCGTATTGCAGGCACTGGCAGAATCGAACCACACTGGCCTCGCTGACCTCACAGGATTCGGCCAGCTGAACCACCGTCATATGAACCGCTTGATCAGGATGATCTATCACAAAATCCGCAATCTTTTTGGAAGCGCCGGACAAAGCAGAGTACGTGGCTTGAATCCGTTCCGTACATCCCATTCCGCTCTGCAGGAACCTTAACTGTTTTTTCATTCTCAATCTCCTCTTTCCGAATAATATCCTTGAGTTAATTAAAGAATAGCAAATTCATGCCTGCAGAACAACCAAAATTTCAAATTTTGTAAAATATTTTTCTTTTTATTGAAATATTTTTTCTATATATTTCTTTTATTTTTCATTTTATTGTGTTTTTATCTTGATTTAATCTTAAAATACTATATATTTTAAGAAAAGTCAATATGTATTTTAAATTTATTTTTATATTTTATGAAAATATTTTTCATAAAATATGATTTCAGTTCTCATTTCTCTGTTCTGTTGCGTCTCAAAAACTATCGATTTCCTTTAGATTCCGCCATTTCCCCAAGGGGAAATGGGATCTGCGCCGAAGCTTCCGCTCCGGAGAGCCCCCAGCCCCGGGCACGCGTTTTCTAAAATAGTAAAGAAACAGGCGGCAGCCAGACCTTGAGGACTATTTGCCGCAAAGCGACATCCTTTCTGTTTTTCAGCGGCTGGAACGTCCGCCATTTTGCCAGAAAGAACATCGCTTCTGCCGGTCTTTATTCTCGCCCGTATTGCGGGCGGCTTTTAAGATCTGGTACCTTCCATAACTTCCTTTTGGCTTAAGCCATAGTAAAAATCCCCCGGCAAGTGCCGGGGGATTTTTTCTTTTCTTCCAGTCAGGTAACGCGAGCTCTAGAGAAAGCACCCTTCCGGTGCGCTGTTAAAAAAGGGTTTGTCCGTCAGCATCAAACCAAAGCAGCTTTGGTTAAAACGGCCGGTGAGTGGATTCTACCGCCCCGCTGCCAAAGCGCCGGCGCATAAGCAGCCGCGTGCACGCTGCGGATACAAAGCACCTTTTGAGCCTTTTAACAGGACAACAGCCTCTTACCCTTTCGGAGCGCTTCGGGAAGATCCCTTTTCACTTCTCCAGCGTCCTCAGCTTTCGGATAAACCGGGCTGCCGGAAAGCCTACTACGTTGAAGAAATCCCCTTGGATCTTTTCCACAAATACCGCGGCCTTTCCCTGGATTCCATAGGAGCCCGCTTTATCAAAGGGCTTTTCCTCATGTATATAATTCCAAATTTCTTCCTGCGTCAGCGGAAAAAAGGTTACATCGGTCCTTTCAAAAAAGAGCGACTCTTGCCCTTTGGCGGAAAGGATACATACGCCGGTATACACCTGATGGGTGTTGCCCGACAAAGCCGACAGCATGGAAAAGGCCTCCTGAAAGGATTTCGGTTTGCCAAAAATCCGATTCTGAAAAAAAACCACCGTATCAGCTCCCACGATAGTCCTTTGAGAATCACCCATGCATTCCTTAACCGCCGCGGCCTTTTGGGCGGCCAGAGACATGACCGTCTCTTCCGGCGGCAGGCCCGGAGCCACAGCTTCCGCGATATCAGCCGCCTGAACGGTAAAATCAAGCCCCAGCATAGTGAAAATTTCTCTTCTTCTCGGAGAAGCTGAAGCTAAAACTAAGTTCTCTTTCATGTGATTTCACACTTCCCTTCGCCGCCTAATACGAATGAATTCTGCACAAAGCCGCATGATACGCTGGTTTCGGTCCTTTATCGGTTCTTCTAAGCATCGCAGACGTCATCGCTCCTCATCGGCAGGCGAAAGCCCATCGAAAAAAGCGGCACGGCTTCACACGCTCCTCTAGATATCAATTCCTATCACATAAATTGGCACTTGAATGGCGCTCTTAAAATAGGGCAGATATTTCAC
>ENA-OQIR01000261-OQIR01000261.1-human-gut-metagenome-genome-assembly--contig:-NODE-261-length-24873-cov-3.147418_pt1 | contig 24873 bp, 30 predicted proteins | sample MGYA00242580_ERZ504745 | MGnify/ENA primary metagenome ERZ504745 (study PRJEB26092, sample SAMD00036214) | human gut metagenome | host: Homo sapiens | study: EMG produced TPA metagenomics assembly of...
TCACATTGTCCTACGGACGATGTGATTTTATTGTTGTAGCGATTCGCTTCATCCCGGTTTCGTCCCGGTTTGCAGAATGCCCTTGCAATCCGAAAGGAGCCGTGCTATAATGCCGCTGTAATTGAATTCAGAATCTTCAGGCAGGGTGTGATTCCCTACCGGTGGTACAGCCCACGAGCCGTAAGGCATGATTCGGTGAAACTCCGAAGCCGACAGTACAGTCTGGATGAAAGAAGATATCAAGTGCAGAACCCGTACGGTCCTGCGCTTGTGGAGGCTGCTCTGGGATGCGTTTGCATTCTGGAGCTTTCTTTTTGCACAAGGATCCCTTGTGTTTTTTCGGCTTGCCCTGAACGTTTTTGTTCAGGGCTTTTTCTTTTGGAGGCGACACGATGAACGACAAAGACTATATGCGTCTGGCTTTGCAGCTTGCAAAAAAGGGCTGCGGGTGGACATCGCCCAACCCGATGGTGGGTGCCGTGGTCGTAAAAGAGGGCAGGATCATCGGACAGGGCTGGCACCAGAGATACGGTCAGGCTCATGCGGAGCGCAATGCGCTGGCATCCTGCACCGAAGATCCGCAGGGAGCGACCCTGTATGTGACATTGGAGCCGTGCTGCCATTACGGAAAGCAGCCGCCCTGCGTGGATGCAATTCTGGACGCGGGCATTCACCGGGTGGTCGTGGGTTCTGCTGACCCGAATCCGCTGGTGGCTGGAAAAGGAATTGCAATCCTGCGCGCACACGGCATAGATGTGACCGAAAATGTTCTGCAAGAGGAATGCGATGCGCTGAACAAGGTGTTCTTCCACTATATCACCACAAAACGCCCCTTCGTTTCCATGAAATACGCCATGACGATGGACGGAAAAATCGCCACATACACAGGCGCTTCCAAATGGATCACCGGGGAAATTGCCCGGAATCATGTTCAACGGCAGCGACACCGATTCCGCGGCATTATGGTGGGAGTCGGAACCATCCTAGCAGATGACCCGCTGCTGACCTGCCGGATAGAGGGTGGCCGTGATCCCGTCCGGATCATCTGTGATACACATTTGCGGACACCGCTGCAATCACAGGTGGTCATGACCGCCAAACAGGTTCCGACCATTCTTGCGACCTGCTGCGGCGACCCGGAGAAGCAGGCGGCATATCAACAGGCCGGGTGCCGGGTCCTTTGTCTGGAAGCGCATTGCGGTCATGTGAATCTTCTGCAACTGATGGAACAGCTGGGGCAGGAGCAGATCGACAGCATTCTGCTGGAAGGCGGCGGAACCTTGAACTGGTCTGCACTGGAAAGCGGCATCGTGCAGCAGGTACAGGCTTACATTGCCCCGAAGCTGTTCGGAGGAAGGGATGCCAAAGCACCCATTGAGGGTGCAGGTGTCCCGCTTCCGGATGCTGCATTCCGCCTGAAGAACAGCCGATTGGAACAGCTTGGCAAAGATTTCCTGATCGAAAGTGAGGTGGAGTACCCGTGTTTACCGGAATCGTGGAAGAAGTCGGAACAATAAAATCCATCAATCGGGGACAGCATTCTGCCGTACTGACTGTTCGTGCAAAAACGGTTCTGGAAGAAACCAGGATCGGTGACAGCATCGCCGTCAACGGCATCTGTCTGACCGTCAGGCAGCTCTTCCCGGATAGCTTTGCTGCGGATGTCATGCACGAGACCTTGAACCGCTCTGCACTTGCACAGCTCACCGTTGGAAGTGCTGTCAATCTGGAACGTGCCATGCCGGCCAACGGACGTTTTGGCGGACACATCGTAGCAGGCCATGTGGATGGCGTCGGACGCATTGCTAATATCCGAAAAGACGATACGGCTATCTGGTACACCATTCATGCAGATCCTGCGATCCTTCGCTATGTCGTTGAAAAAGGCTCTATCACAATAGACGGTATCAGCCTGACCGTGGCTGCGGTGGAACCTACGGGCTTTTCCGTGTCCACGATACCGCACACCGTCCGTCAGACGAACCTGAACCAACGGCACAAAGGGGATTTTGTCAATTTGGAAACCGATGTTGTTGGAAAATATATCGAGAGGCTGCTTCCATCAGAAACACCGAAGCAAAACACGCTCACAAAAGAAATGCTGCTGCGCTGCGGCTTTTAAGGAGAGTTTACGATGAACTTCAATACCATTCCCGAAGCTTTGCAAGATCTGAAGCAAGAAAAATCATTCTGGTAACGGATGACCCCGACCGTGAAAACGAGGGGGACTTCATCTGTGCTGCCGAATTTGCCACCACCGAAAACGTCAACTTTATGGCGACCCACGGCAAAGGTCTGATCTGTATGCCGATGTCCGAGGCTTTCGTCCAGAAGCTGCAATTTCCGCAGATGGTGCAGCATAACACCGACAACCATGAAACGGCATTTACGGTGTCCATCGACCACGTTTCTACTTCTACGGGCATTTCTGCCGCAGAGCGTTCCATTACGGCGATGGCTTGTGTGGACGATCACGCAAAAGCAGAAGATTTCCGCAGACCGGGCCATATGTTCCCCCTTCTGGCAAAAAAGAACGGTGTGTTGGAGCGCAACGGTCACACGGAAGCAACCGTTGACCTGTGCCGTCTGGCAGGGCTGAAAGAATGCGGCCTGTGCTGCGAGATCATGCGGGAGGATGGCACGATGATGCGCACCGCTGAACTGGCAAAGCTGGCAGAGCGTTTCCAGATCAAATTCATCACCATCCGTGATTTACAGGAGTACCGCAAGTGTCACGATAAACTGGTCGATCAGGTGACGGCGGTGAACCTGCCCACCAAGTATGGCACCTTCAGAGCTTATGGTTTTGTGAGCCGCCTGAACGGAGAGCATCACATTGCACTGGTAAAAGGTGACATTGGCGATGGAAAGGATATTCTGTGCCGCGTCCACTCGGAATGCCTGACAGGAGATACATTTGGCTCTTTGCGTTGTGACTGCGGCCAACAGCTGGCCGCTGCCATGACGCAGATCGAAAAAGAAGACCGGGGTATCCTGCTCTATATGCGGCAGGAAGGCCGGGGCATCGGTCTGATCAACAAGCTGCGTGCCTATGAACTTCAGGAGCAGGGCATGGATACGCTGGAAGCCAATCTCGCTCTGGGGTTCCATGGAGATGAACGGGAGTATTATCTCGGCGCACAGATCCTCCGGGAACTTGGCGTAAAAAGCCTGCGCCTGCTTACCAATAACCCGGACAAAGTATATCAGCTCTCCGAGTTTGGGCTGGAGATCTCCGAGCGCGTACCCATTCAGATGACGGCGACCCCGTATGACCTGTTTTACCTGAAAACGAAGCAGGCACGGATGGGGCATCTTCTGGAATATTAACAACGAAAGAGGTATTTAAAAATGAAAACATTTGAAGGCAAGCTGGTTTCTCAGAACATCAAGGTCGGTATCGTAGCTGCCCGCTTCAACGAATTTATCACGTCCAAACTTCTGAGCGGAGCAATGGATGGCCTGCTCCGGCACGATGTGCAGGACGCTGATGTTCATGTTGCATGGGTTCCAGGTGCTTTTGAGATCCCACTGGTTGCCTCTAAAATGGCAAAAAGCGGAAAGTACGATGCTGTAATCTGCCTTGGTGCCGTAATTCGCGGTTCTACCAGCCATTACGACTATGTGTGCAATGAGGTTTCCAAAGGCATTGCCACGGTCTCGCTAGAAAGCGGGGTTCCCGTCCTCTTTGGTGTTCTGACCACCGAAAACATCGAACAGGCCATCGAGCGGGCAGGCACCAAAGCAGGTAATAAAGGCTATGACTGTGCAGTCAGTGCCATCGAGATGGTAAACCTGCTCCGGGAAATGGATACCGCCGCAGAGTAAAATACACGCAGGAGTTTGCCATGATCGTTATAAAGACCCGACAGCCTGACCCGGAATTGGAGCAGAAGATCCGGATGCTTCTGGAACGAGAGCACATCGAGGCAGAGCAAATATCCATTGATTCATGGGAGAAGTTGGTTCTTCCGGGGCTTACACTGGACGGAATGACCCACGAAGTGTCGTGCAACGACAGAAAAGTCTCCCTTACACGACTGGAGTTCGATTTGCTGCTGATGCTTGCCTCCCACGAAGGACAAATCTTCTCAAAAGAAAAGCTTTTCCGTGCTGTGTGGGGACAAAACTGTGACGACACCTTAAAGGTCGTGGCAAATACCGTTTCCAATCTGCGAAAGAAGCTGGCCGGCTGCGGCAGCTTTATCCGCACTACGCAGGGCGGCTATGCTTTTGTGAGCCAAAAGGAGAACGACCCGGCATGACCAGGATCTTATTTGTTTGTCTCGGAAATATCTGCCGAAGCCCGATGGCGGAGTATGTGATGAAAGACCTTACGTCCAAGGCAGGACTATCCGAGCAATTTGAAATCGCATCAGCCGCCACCAGTGCATGGGAAATCGGAAATCCGGTCTATCCTCCTGCACGGCAGAAGCTGGCAGAACATGGCATCGACTGCAACGGCAAGACCGCCCGGCAGATGACCCGGCTGGATTATGCACGGTATGATCATCTGATTGGCATGGACGAAAGTAATCTGTGCGACATCCTACGGCTTGTCGGCGGAGACCCACAGCATAAAGTCTCGCTGCTGATGGCGCATACGGATCATCCCCGTGAAGTGGCAGACCCATGGTTCACGGGAGATTTTGAAGCCACATGGCAGGATATACTGGAAGGATGCACGGCATTGCTTGAGGAACTGCGCTAAATTGGCGTAAATTTTGGCGTATGCTGAATCAAGGTGCATTTTATAATCACCAGCGACGAGCTGATTTAACCGCAGGGAACGCCGATTGGTAGCATAAAATCCTTATATGAAACAAAAAGCGGCAGCTACGTTGTTTTTCGCAACATAGCTGCCGTATCTTCGTTTTGGGAGTTCGGTGTACCTACTACACCAATCCGCCTATTCGATTCTTACACCACACCGCTTTGTAAGGCTCCTTTTCGGGAAAACGCCCCAAAATTGGTGTAGTTGTGGTGTAGTACCGCAGATACCGTTTGAACTCCTGCCGAAAATTCATCGTATCAGCGCTTTATTTTTACGTTTTACTGCTCAATCGGCTTCATCGTGGGGATACTTTCCAGAACCAGCTTACAATGCTTCGTGATGCTTCACAATCGCGTTTTTACTTGCATTCCCGGTATTTATAATCCTTCGTGATTCGCCGTCATTCTCGTAGTTTTGCTGTCAATTTGCTGTCCTTGGAAGAATTTTGCTGTCAGACAAAATGCTCAGTAAGAGCCCTCTTTTGCTATCAAAAAATATCCAGTGTAGCAGCCAAACGCTCAAATGATTCCTGTTTTTTCTCCTCGGTCGCCTCGGCATAAATGTCCATCGTGGTCTGAATATCCTTATGCCCCATGACCGATTGGATGACCTTCAGGTTGGTCTCTTTTTCGCAAAGCCTTGTGCAGAACGTGTGTCGCAGATGATGTGCCGAAGTCCGGCAGCAGAACCGCTTCGCGATGCTGCTTCTTTGCTTCTACTTCCTCGCCTGCGTTGTAGTCTGCAATAATGCGCTTGATGGCGCGGTTCACAGATTGCGGATTCGGGACGTTACCAAAACGATTGCAGAAGATGAAGCCTGTCATACCATCAATCTCCACATCGTTCCAGCCGGATTCTTTCTGCTCCTCATGCAGCATTTCAAAGGCATCCTTCACAGTATCAAACATAGGGATCGTCCGAACGCCTGCTTCCGTTTTAGGTTTCGAGATGTGCAGAACAGAATTGCGGCTTTCGCCCACCGGGTAATAGACCAGACTGTGATTGATACTGATAGTGCGCCGCTCATAGTCCAGATCATCCCAGCGCAAGCCCAACGCTTCACCAATGCGGCAGCCTGTTCCCAGCAGTACCGTGAACAACGGCCACCAGTGCAGAAGACCGGGTGATTGGCGATATGTTCCATGAACGCCCGCTGCTGCGGAATCGTCAGGGCATGACGCACACCAGTGGTCTGCTCGGAACTTTTCTTGATTTCTGCCATCACACCATCTGTGGGATTCTTGCGGACGATCTCATCCCGAACCGCCAGCTGAAAGGTGGGATGTAGCAGCGTATGAACGCTTTCGAGCGTGTTCGTCTGCAAGCCCTGCTTATCCAACAGGTAATTGTAGAATTGCAGCACATCCGAATACCGAATCTCTGCAATTTTCTTCTTGCCGAAGGTATCGCGGATGAAGCGGTCATACATATAAAGATAGTTGCTCCGGGTGGTCTGGCGTAGATTCGTTTTTAGGCTCATGTAGCGGTCAAACACAAAGTTGACCGTTGCTTTGCCTGCAACGTAAATATCCAGACCGTCCATCTGTCTTTGGTGAACCGTGCTTCCTTCTCCCGAAGGGTCACAAGGTCATTTGCGTAGATGTATTTGCGCCGCCCCAGCGGGTCCGTGTAAGAATACGCATATCGCTTATCGGAGCTGCGCTGCATCTCACCTTTTCGCAGGGTACGCCCCCGCAGGTCTTTTCGTGTCGTTGCCATATCAATTCTCCTTCCCGAAAGAAGAAGGGCTTGATACTATTCAAAGTCGGACAAAACTTTGTCCAGCCCCTGCAAGACAACTTCTGTTACAGTCAGTTGATGTTGTTCGGCATAAGTGCAGATACGTTCATACAGAGCATCCTCCACCCGAATGCTCAAGGTTTTCTTTTTTGCATTTTCGGATTTTGGTCGTCCCATCTTTGCCATAGCTGCTCTCATACCTCCACAGTACCAGTATACTTTCCGTGTGACAGGAAGTCAAGCTGTAAAAAGCCCTTCTTGAAAATTTTTACGAAAAATCGAAAGTTCACACTCTGCTCATTGACATTTCGTCCTTGATTTGCTATTATAATGGTAACAACTCCCCCAGGCCTCTGCGCATAGCGTATGCACACTTGGGGGCGTTTTGCTTATAAAGGAGATTTTTCATGGCAGACAAGGACTTCAAAACGATAGACGAACAAATCGAGATTCTTCGTTCACGCGGCCTTACCATCGAGGATGAAGCCGAAGCAAAGGATTTTCTGCTGCGGAACAATTATTACCGTGTCAGCGGCTATTCTCTGACGCTCCGCAAGAACGATGTTTTTGCGAAGTCTGCCACGTTCCAAAATATCGAAGACATTTACAATTTCGACCATGAGTTCCGTCATATCATCCTGCACCATATCGAAACCATTGAGGTACAGATAAAGTCCATCTATGCCTATGAATTTACAAAAGTGTATGGGCCGTTGGGTTATCTGGATGCCGCAAATTTCTCCAATCAAGCAAAACATAAGGAAATCGTCGACAAAGCCAACCAGCAGAAGCGGCAGCGGCTGGCCCACGAAGCCTACTTAAAGCACTTCATCAACGACCTGCACCAAGAGATTCCGCTCTGGCCTACGTTGATTTGCTGACAATCTCCGACATTTCTTTCCTGTATTCCATTTCCGAACGTCCGCTCAAAGAAACGATTGCCCATCAGTTCGGGCTTACCATGAATCGCGGCCCGGAAATTCTGGGGCAGTATATGCACAGCATGACGATTATCCGCAATCTCTGCGCACATGGAAGTCGCATTTACAATCGTCTCTTTGAGCAAAAACCTTCCCTCAACAAGAAAGAACAGGCGTTGCTGATCCGCCGCGAGGATGGCACGATGGATAACGCGCATTTCTTTGGGTTCTTCCTCGTCATGAGAAGCTTCTGCCTGCTGAGAACTTTGCGGAAATGAAGGAAGCCGTCATTGCTCTGACGGAAAATATCCGTTTGTGCGAATGGATTATTACGGCTTCCGGGATGACTGGAAAGAAACGCTCTGATTTTGCATAGAATAAAGGTGACTTCTCCCACGAGCTGCTCTGCAGCGCAACACTGTGGGCGGTCTGGGGCCGGGGGATTTTCCTCCGGCCTATTTTTATGCAATGCGGAAGGTTTCCAGATACCGCTCGAAAATCTCACAGTTGACCAACGCCACCTTGTCGATTTTATAAACGGCTTTAGCTTCCTTTGCTAACTCCTGAAATTTTGTCAGACCAAGACTGTATTTTTCAGCCCCTTCCTGATAGCGGACAAACTTTTTCGCGTTCATTTTTGTTCTTTCAACGTCCTTTCGGGCGTAACCCATAAGCAAAACCCTCCATGTTTTATTTTTGATGTAAGTTCAAATTGCCTGCTCACTCTGCTTATCCTGCACTTTTTGCACACTGTGAGCAGGCTGAGCAGGCTGAGCAGGGCTTTTTCAAGTTGATTCTTATTTTTAATCCCACGGACTTGGAACATCAACGGGTAAAAACAGGTCAACGGCTACATTGTGAAAGCCCCGGTTTGTGCCGATGCACTTATCATCATAGACAATGCCCAGACTTTTCTGATTGTCTTTTAGATGGTGGATAAAGGTGGATGCAGCCAGCGGCTTTTCCAGGTTATCCAGACACCAGCGTTCATAGACTTTATAGAAATCCGTGGATTTGCACTTGGCCCCCTTCCGAATTTCAAAGTAGCCCTCAGATTTGAGAAAGCCCAGAATGTTGTTGCCCTGCTCCATCGCTTCTTTCAGATTCGCGGCGGTGCGTTCGCTGATAGTAAATTGGTAATTGTTTTGAATCAGCCGATGCAGCCCCTCCAATGCCCAAAGCAAAATGCCCTCTTTTTCATTCCGCATCTTATCGATGAGGAAAGGATCGTCCACTCGGCCAAGAGGCTTTTCCTTGGTGGTGAGCAGTAGTTGGCGGCGATAGAAACCGTTGGACTTGTCATAGAGCGCGTGTAAACTGCCGTTTCCGAAGCAGGCAAACCGAACATACAGCGTACCCTGCACACTCTGCTGTCCTTTGCGCTCAATGTCGATTTTATCTTCCAGTGTAACAAGGGTCTTGATGTTGTTGGTCTGCGGCAGGGCCTCGGTTTCATGTCATCGTCTACCAGAAGCAGCTTGTACTCCAAGCCTGCACGAGCAAAGCGGTTGGTTTCTACCTTTTGCAGACTGCCCGTGTACATACTGTTGCCGAACAATTCTCGCAGGATCAGCCCGATTCTGGATTTTCCCTCGCCGCCCTTGCCGACCATCAGCAGCATTTTCTGCGCTTGGTAACAGGCAGCAGGCAATAGCCAATGTATTCTTGTAAGGCGGAATATCTTCTTCGTATAGCAGTTCGTTCAAAAATTGCAGCCAGCGTGTCGGTGCTGGTGCTTCTGCACATAGGAGATGGGCAGTCGGTTCATGCAGTATTCTTTTTCAGGGTAAAGTGACCGTCCACAAAGTATGTGCCGTTTCGGACATGGATGCGGTCTGTCTGAATCTCCGGTGGTTCGGATGCACAGGCCAACTTAATCGCCTGCACAATATGTTCAATCCGCCGTGCTACGCTGGTGGTAGCGTAATAGCGGACTTGCTCATAGATTTCCTTCTTCAGTGGAGCTTCATCCTCTACCATGCCATCCACCGTGAACAGTCTGCCTTGAAAGCAGCGCATGGGGTGCAGGCTCAAAAAGTAGTCTGCAAACAATGGTTCAATGATTTTCCCGTTGTCACCCACCCAGTTTCGGGCGGGTGCACTATGCTGCATCTTCGGTTTCCTTGCATCGTTCGATTGCTTTTCCAAGGGCGGTCACTTCCTTTCCGTTCAATAGTTGTTGCTTTTCATTTGGACTTCCCCGCAAAAGAATATCCAGCAGATATTGCACACGGTCTGCATAGTGTAGACTTGCTACAAAACAAGGATGCAGGGATGCTTCTGGATTTTTGGGTGCATAGGCCATGCGCCAATTTGCCAGTAGAGAACGATAGCCACACAGGATTTTGTAGAATTGCTCTTTCGGACTTAGCGGTTTTTCCACCGGCTTGCAGGGAAGTGGTTGAAAATTATCTGTTGCAGAAAGTCCAAAATCTGCAGCCAGCTTTTCAGCCGCCTGCCGCAAAGAAAGTTGAAACAGTTTTGCGGTGAAGTCTATCACATCGCCATCCGCTCCACAGCCAAAGCAGTGAAACCGAAAATCCACTTTCATGCTGGGATTGCGGTCTGCATGGAATGGACAGCAAATCATGCTGCTGCGGTTTGGACGAAAACCATAGGCTTCTGCGGCCTGCCGGGTGGTGATATTCAGCTTTACGATTTCAAATAAATTGTTGTTCTTGAAAGTTGGCCTCCTTTACAGTTCTATGCCATGACTGCGCTTCTTTGGTTTGGTGTATGTCTGCTCACGCTGATTGATTTCTTCCTGCCGCCGATGCAGCTTTTGTAGAACAGACGGACGAGTATTTTCTTTGATTTGCTCGATGGCAGGTTTTTTGATTTCCGGCTTTATAAGGACAGTTGTCAATCTTGCGGTAATCCTGTTTACTGCTGCAATAATATTTTTTCGCAGCGTTGTGATTTGATATGTGGTGTAGTCCAATGTTTCCTTGCTTGCCTTTCGCCCCGGCTCTTTCAGCCAGTCCAAATATATATCGACCTGTTCTGTGCTTGCTTTCAAAGCATCGTTCACAGCGTTTTCTGAAACAACAGCCACAGCTTTGTCGTAGGCAACCGCAGAAATCTCATCCAACAAGTTCTCGGTATCTTCAATCTTCTGAGAAAGTTCACTTAACTGTTTTCCTGCTTTTGAATTTTTTTATCGTTGCTCAGAAGTGCTAGGGACTGATAGGTTGTACGGCGAACCTGCTGATGATGTGCTTTCTCATTCTCTTGTTTCAAATTTTCAAGCTGAGCGGTCTGTTCCTGTACGGCTTTTTCCTGTTGAGCAAGTTGTTCTTTTTGCTTTGCCATGATATAGTCCTGCTTTTCCAGATAAGCCCGTCCGCCGTATTCCGGCACTTCGTCCAGTTCCAGACCATGGTGTTTGGCAATCTCGAATAGCATCGTGCGGCAGGCTGCATCGAATGTGATCTTGCGGTTGTTATAACGGCCAAGGGGCTTGTCCGGCTTTGGTAGTTCAAAGCCAAGTGCTTCCAACGCCTTTTCTTGCTGGGGTGCGGTTTCGCCGTATTTGTTCTCGCAATCGAACACATGCCGTTCGTGGATGTGCGGCGTTCCCTCATCCAGATGTAACGCCCAATCCAGAATGTGAACGTGCTTGCCAAAGCGCTCATGGAACTTGTCCATGAATTCTGTGGCGATTTGAAAAAGCTCTTTCGGGGAAGCGTGGCTTTCCAATGTTCCAAGCTGATAGATGCTTTCTTCAGGGCAGGTTTTCTTGCTGACAAGCAAATCTTCGGTGGAGCGGTTTCGTTCTGTGTGCCGGATTTTGGCGTTGCGCTCATTCTGTCTTTCGGTAAAGTTGGTGTAATGGAGTTTGTAGTAGAGCTTTTCGACTTCTTCAAAGGTGTCAGCCAGACTATCCACATCTTTGGGCTGCAAGGCAGAACGGATGCCGTTGTAGCAATCCCAATAGATGTTTTGCTGGACACGTTCCGGGTCGATATGCTCGCTGTTGGTAATTTCAAAACTGCGGTCATTGTGCTTTGGGTTATAAGTGCCGTGCTTTCCGGCGCGGCCATTGTGTCGGGTCAGTTTCAGCGACCATCTCTCCTTCTGGGGTCACGCAGAGAGCGCCGTGCGCGGGGTAGGGGCAACGCGGTGCAGCGAAGCTGCAAATCTGCCGCCTGCTATGCGCCAGATAATACCCAGTAGGATATGACGCACAGCATCACATCCACTGGGCAAGGCTGCCGCCCTTGACCCGCGCAAAGAGCCGGTCTCGCCTGTCGGCTCGGTCGGTGCTTCAAAAGGCCAGTGGCCTTTTGAGGTCGCCGCAGGCGACCCGCACCTCTCTGCACTCTTGCGCCGAACAACCTGACAGACAAAACTTTGCGAAGTCCTCTCTGCCAGCTTGCCCGGTTCTTCTTCGGTGTCGGTCTGCCCGCAAGCTGTTCCTGCCCGATTTCCTCCGGCGTATGGCTTCTTCTTGGTGCGCTCTTGTCGTGGCGGCGCTTCTCCGAAAAAGCATAGTGCTTGCAGCCGATCATGTTGTTGTCAAGGTACAATGTTGTTTTGTAAGAAGTTGTGGACTTTCCAAAATGCAAAGGGGTTCGTTTCTGAAAGTAGTCCCTACACCCTATACAAACTTAAAGGGGCGTTTTTAAACCGGGTCTTGCGAAAGTTCAAAGAAAATTCACTATTCTAACGTGTCCCTATACCTATAGCATTCTAAAATGGGTGTTTGGCAACCTAATTTTCAAATTTCGCTTGGAAAACTTCTTACACCAATATGAATCTATAGGGCTATTTTGAAATACAGTTTTGAAAATTTTGTTGAATTGACTAATTTTAGAATATAGATTTTGTTCATTTTCCACTTATAGAACCAGAGAAAAGCTGTTTTACAAAAGATTTTGAAAGCCCCTACACTAATAGGAATCCGCAGAGCTGTTTTGGAATACAGTTTTGGAAATTTCACAAATTTGGAGCAAAAGGAAAACGGCAAAGTTCGCAATGAAACTTTGCCGCTCTTGGGTGAGACTGTATTATTGTATTAACTGATACTGAAAAAATTCGAAGAGTTCTTTATTACTGTGATAGTAATCGGAAGCTGCACGCGTTAATTTTCCGCAAAGGCTATAAAGGTCCACCTTCATTCCACAATCCGAACGAGCACCATCGTAGTTTAACGCGAACTCAGATGAAGTTATGTGTTCATCCTTGTTAATCACGAGAATAAAGTAATCCATCATGCAACGCTTTTCTGTGATTCTGTTATTGTCGATATTGGGAGTTCCTTGATATATCCAAAACAATATTGATTTCTCGGCGTTCGCTGGGGTACAAGTCGCGCAGGATGGCGGATAGCTTTGCACGACTTTCCAAGCACTGTGGATATTTTATTAGGATAATATTTAAATTCATAGATTTTTTAGTCTGCTTTATTAATCCGCTGCCAATTCCTTAGTCAGAAAATTTGGAATTTCATCCATTTCTATTGGAATATAAGAATGAAAAATCAAATCTTCAATTGTAATCTGTCCCCAATTGGTCGTCCATCAATCTCTTTAGCCAGCGCATGTAATTTTTTGCTTTGGAGAATTTCAGACGATATACTTTTTGATATAAAGTAATTGGAACTGTATGCAAAGATAAGATAGTTGATATATTGTAGTTTCTTTTCATACGAAAGAATGTTAAATTGATTTTGAAGCTGTCTGTATACCGCATCTTTACTATGGTAAAAAAGCAATATGACACTCGTGCTTTTCAAAGGAAGAACAAGCAAATGCAAATCTGCAACTTATCAGAGTGAATTTCTGCTAAATCGTTTATTTCGTTATTCCAAAGATCATGTGACGGAGATAATAAACATTGCGCCGCTAAGGGAACTCTATATGGAAGCACCTCATAAAAATAATACGAAAAGGGTTCTCTGATGGAGATTGAAGAATGCTTTTATAGAAACAAAGTTCATCTTCAAACTTCTTTATTGCATTGTTGACACTTTTTTCAATATAACCATAATCGGCCTTAAACTCAATTTCTTTGATGATTTCCGAGTAGAATGCTTTCTCTTCTATCTTTTCATCTAAGGTGTATAAAACATTTTTTATACAAATTTCAGCCAAAATCTTGTCAGTTAGATGTTTCTGAAGATTACGCTCATTTTCATAATCCTGAAAAAAACGTCCATCACATTCACGGCAAATTCTTTGAAAAATGCCAGAGTTCATTACTCCTTTTTCAACATCAAGCGATTCGATATCCATAAAGATGGACGGATGAAATACCATTCCACTTTCAGCGATATATTTGAGCGAAAATTGTGGAACTGAATGTGATTTGCAAAATCCATCTGTTTTCTTTCCACATAATAAGCATCGTGATCCCCTTGCCTTTTTCTTAACTCTATTGTAAAAACGGCTCAATATGATTTTAGATTCAATATTGTAGTCATCCAGTCCCATATATCCTCCTGAATAATGATCTCTGTTATCTTGGCCGATGTTTCCTAAGTTTAGGAAAGCCTCCATAATGAAATCTTAATTGTTCAATTTTGAGCCTTAGGCATAAATCCTGTAAAACAACAGACAATTGAGAGCAATCATCAAATATTTAGGATATAATACTGTGCGCCATCAGATAACGACTGGTCTTATACTGCCAATTATCGTGATGGATAATTCTTTCCGTGGCGTACTGCAATAGTTCATTGTACAAGCTGTGCCGCAGTTCCGTATTATTCATGCGTTTAAGATATTTCTTGACAAATTTTTCAAAAATATCTTTGCGATAAATATATAACGGCCCCATGGTTTTCGTAGTAAACTCAATAATGCTATACATTTCAAATTCGATTACAAGGCATTCGCTTGCAGATACACGATAAGCATCTGTACTATATGGAACATATTGGCTCCAGAATTGCAGACGTTCATCATTGCTGTTTTTGGAGAAGCTCTCTCGAATCAGAATATAATTCAGCCAGCGGTGATACTTGAGTTCCTGCTCAGGCGTGAAACCGGAAAAGAAATTCTTATACTTTAGCGTTCCTGCATCGCTGGTATAAATATTGCGAAGATAGGAGCCACACTGGTAGTATCTCTGAAAGTCCTCAACTTTCAGTTCTGTCAAGATATTCTTCAGGAACAGCTTTATAGAATCCGGAGAATACTTCTTCAAAGCAGGCAGCATATCCCGGTCAGAAATTTCAAGATAGCCTGTTCGATCACAGAAAGTAAGGTATTCCTGAATACAAAGCTGTCCTAGCCGAGTGGATGGCATGATTCCCAACGTCATCAGGCGGTCAGAAAAACGGATGCGGTCAGATTTTTGCCAACGCATACACTCTCTGCCGACTGCATAGGGGATATTTTTACTGGGAAACCACTGCATCATAGTGGTGTTTTCCAGTTTGGTGTTGGAAACGATTTTCTTTACCAGTTCAGGCTTGTCCTGTACGATACGATAAAGGAGATAGCATAGATCTTGATTCGTGAAATAATCCTGCCAGAGAATAAAGAGCGACCGTGCGATTTCTTCATTTGCGCGCAGAAATAAAATCCTTGTCAGGTTGAGAAGCGGAAGATGCAGAGAGTTTGCTGGCACATAATTTGCCAGCAGCCGCACTTTGCGAATTGGAATGGTAATGGCTTCTCCATCTACATCTTCTTTGGGTAGTTTAGCCCACTGGCGCACTTCGTCTAAGAAGCTATTATCAAGCTGATAATTCTTGATTTCAGAACTTGTAGGATGTTCTTTCCGCACCTGCGCAGCAATAGCCGGAAGTTTAGAAGGCTTATAGCTTGTTTTCATTTTGTTTCCTCAAGCATTTCGGCAATCTGATTTATCATTTCCTCATCCTTTAAGCGGAACTTGATTTCCACACGGCGGGATGCCTGCATATCAACCGTTCCGTCCGCTGCATAAATAGGCGCACTCCACGAGCGTCCATTTGCGGTCAGCAAAACGCGCAGCTCTTCCAACTGGCTGTCCGAAAGAAAATGGTTATTTTCATCCAGACAGTAGGACACGACGGCAAATGCACGGTTCTGCGACAATTGAAGGTTGTACATATAACCGCCATCTGTGTCGGTATGTCCCTCAATGATAATTTCAGCGACATACGGTGAAAAGTCCTTGCCCAGCAGAACAGAAAAGTATTTCGGCAAAAACTCTGCCAGAAAAGTCTTGCCGGAATCCTGGAGTTTATCATCGTTGTAGCCAAAGAGCAGCGTTGAATCAAAAGTGATTGCACCAGACTGTGCATCCACCTTGACGGAAAGGTCGTTACCAGAGAACTCTTTGCTCAGGGCATCAATCAGATCTCCACGAACACCCACAATCGTATCAATTGCGACTGCTGATTCAGAATAATCTGTTCTTTTTCTTCCAGCTCGGCCTGTTTCGCTTCATAGGTTGCGCGGGTTTCCAGCAGGGTACAGGACAGGATCAGAATAAAGACCAGCAGCAGTGCCGCCATCATGTCAGAGTAGGAAAGCCAGAAATTCAGCTTTTCGCCGTTTTTATTTCGTTTGGTATAGCGTCTCATTGACGATTCCCTTCTTCATTAGCCACAGCAGGAGCCTTTTGCTCAACCAGTGCGGTCAACTTTTCCATTGCATCCAGATAACTCTGAGTCTGGCTGGTCAGTTTAGCGAGAACCGCTTCATACTGCTTCGTAGATTCACGGATAACGTGCGGCAGGGCTCAGTAGTATCGCGCACATCGGCAATGGTGCCGCTCAGGTGCTGCGAAATATCGGTCAGGCTGCTGTCGAACGACGTAAAGGTGCGATCAAGTACATCATCCAGATTCTTATCCAGCAGCTTTGCCGCGTTCTCCATGCCAGCGGTCGCAGACTGAATTTCGCTTGTAGTCTGACCTGCAAAATTGGACAGACCAGACACCTCTTTATCCACAGCTTCCACCAATTTTTTGTGCTCTTGTTGTACAAAGTCGGAGAAGTCATTGGTAGCCTGCATCAAAGCATCCGACTGTGCCTGTGTTGCCTTGATTGCTTCCTCAATCTGCTGCTTGCTATTTTGCATCACATTATTTGCAGCCTCAGAAATCACGGACATCTGCTCAGAGGATGCCTTCGTCAGTTCCATCAGCTGTTTGTGGTTTTCTTCGCTCAGTTGGGCGGCAGTGTTGGACAGCAACTGCATTTCGCTTTCAGCAGTCTGTGCCAGCGTTTCCATCTGCGAATGGCTAGCCTCTGTCAAAACCTTTGTAGATGCGGCCAGAGCGTCCATATCTTGCTTGGCAGCATCCACAATACCACTGATCTGGTCTTTGCAATGGTCCGACAGCATATCAACGGCCTGCTGTGCAGCATCCGCTTCTTTTTTCACGTTGTCTGCCAAATCAGCAACACGGCTTTCGCTTTCCACCAATTTATCCAAATAATTGGCTTGTCGTTCGCTGATTTCATTGCTGTTTGCAATCTGCTGCTGAATGAGTTCTGCTTCAGAATGGAGTTTTTCCTGATACTCCTTCAGAAGCGTGACAAAACCGTTCATTTCTTCAACGGTCTGATGGGAAACGGCATTGACTTTTTCAATTTCGTTCGATGTATCGCAAATGCTATCCACAATTTTTTGCATTTGCTCGGTGGACGCTTTCTGCCATTCGCAAGTTTTCTGAATCGTTGCGGCCAGTTCATCAAACTGCCCACGCAGGGATTCGTTCATGCAGCGAATAAATTCCTGCACGACCTGATTTAGGCCATCTTTCTGCTGCTGGCTTGCAATTTCGCTGAACTCTTTAACAGTAGACTTCATTTCATCGAAAATCGGAACCAGCTCGGTACGCATGGTATTAGCGATAGAGGTGCTGACAGCTTCCGAAACGACGGTAGCAAAGTTTTTCATCAACTCGGTCTGCTGCTGTTGGTAACCCAAAAGCTGGTTTTCGGCATTACTGGAAGAGCCATCTAGATTCTTGTCATGGAATGCAGTTACAAAATCTTCAAGGCTTTGATTTGTGCTGTCGACGTACTTTTTATAGATATGTGAAAACGCAAGAGATAGTAGCACACCAACAATACTTGTCAAAAAAGCTGTACTCATGCCACCAAGAAGGTGGGTGATACTAACCATAACAGCATCTGTAGTGGATGTGTCAAATCCACCAACACCGAGAACTAAGCCAACAAAGGTTCCTAAAATTCCAAGGCCAGTCATAGTTCCGGGAACCAATTCACAGAATCCGGTGTGTCCCAATTCGTCTAAGAATTCCCCGTTAAAGAAATCTGTAATATCGACAAAAGGAGCCGCAAAACTAGTGCTTTTTGTTCGCTGATACGCAGCTCGATACTCTTCAAGTTTGGCGTTTAATTTATCAGACTGAAATAATTTGTTTTGCTCGCTAGTCGTTCCGTCAAGATACTCCTGTAAATCAATAACAGCCTGGGCATCGGTTTTAATTCTTTTCCCTATTAATGCAAAGTCTTTCTGATATTTTGATAGATTGACAATATGGTAGAATCCACATCCAACAAAAAACGCCATGAGTGCATAAATTATAATTGACACCAACAGGTTTAGACTCATAGTAGTCTGGCTCCTTTATAAATTCAATTCAATTTCAGCGGTTTCTATCGCGGTGCCATTTTTACAGACACACCGGATTTTATATTTAATTGTCTTTCCACCCTGAGCGGCAGCATCCAGATACATGGTCTGCTCCACAGGAAGCTCCGCAAGAGTTGTCCATCCATAGACATCCGAGTATTTCTGGACAATATATTTTTCTGCTTCAAAAAGCATACTCCATTTGAGTTGGAGGCCAGAAAAGGTAAACTGCAACTCTCGAATTTGAAATACAGGTGGCTTGCTTGGGGCAATCAGCTGAATATCTGCGGAATGTGCAATATCTTTTCCAGATTCATTCAATCCCCGGATTGCATAAGTATAGCAGCAGTTAGCTTCCACATCGTAATCCTGATACCGTGGAATAGGGAAAGAACCTTCCTTGATTTTGACAGGTTGCTCTGATTCTTTTGCCCGCCAGATTTCATAGCATTCGATTTCCGATTGTTTTTCCCATTGAAGCCGAATGCCCATGCGAATAGAATCCTGCGAAATTGATTCGATCTTGAGCAGATTTTCAGCTGGATTCTGTTGTGGCTTTATCGGAATTGCAGGTCGTGCAGTAGATTCAGCGGAATTTATGCGAGATTCTCTGCACTCGTCAGCATCATTAAGTGCACGATAAAGAATATCTGCATCAACGCTGTCTTGCCAATAATCAATAGCATTCTTAGCTGCGTTTTCCAGCATGGCATACTGGCTGACAAGACCTGTCGTGATTTTCAACCTATCATCTGTTGAAATCGGATTGCTGCGTTGGATGGCTTCTAGTATTCCAAGTTCATAGGCTGCTTGCAATACGCGAAACTTCGGCAAGTCATTCTTCAGAGCATCTTTTAGCAAACTTAATGTTCGGGTTTTATCTTTGAGTGCCGGTGGACACTGTTTCAGATATCTTCCAAATTCGGTCATGATCTTTCCTCACACACAACACAAAAAGGCCCACGCCACATCTGGCGAAGACCTTTTGACGAATCAATGTGAAATCCCTTGAGTTTCCTGCATTACTTCCGATTTTGCCGCATCCTGAATGGAAATCAAGTCTTTCGCATCGGAATCGGGTACAACTACATTCTCAGCCTGTATTGCAACATTCCCCAAGGTATCGCGTTCCAGTGCGTTCAGTCTGGCTTGCAGTGACTTCCATTCAGCCTGCGCCTTATAAAGAGCGACCTCCGATGCTTTTAGACCAGCTTCAGCATCCAGCAGACGTTCCGTCAGTTTCTGAAGTTCCGTCCGGTTTCGCTTCATGTTGTTTTCGATATAGTTTCTCTTCTCGATGGCGGATCGATGGGTGCGCTCTGCCTTTTCTAATTGGGCTTTCAGCCGGATTTCTTCGCCGCACAGCCTAATTTTAGCAACTGAACCTTCAGAAAGATCCGTGCGAATAATGCCTGCAATGGAAACATCATCACCGCTGCCCCGTCTGGTGATTTTTGGCAAGTAGTCACGGACTTCATTGTTACCAACTTCTGTACTATGTTCTGCAAAGACAATGAAAATGTTTCGATACAGTTCATGCAATTCCATCTCAGAGGAATAGCTGTCATCAATGCCATCACTTCCGATAAAAATTGCAGCAGGGAAATCCTTTTGAATTACATAACGAAATTCTTCAATTGCATCGCTGTCACAAATACTGGTGGTAATATTCTGTTCACAAGCTTCATCCCATGGGATAGGCTCGCAAAGCGTTCCATTTTCCAGAAGTTCAACACATTTCCCATCTCCAATGTGGATGCCAAACCAACCCTCGCTGGTCATACAGACTGCAATCAGGGTCGTTCCATAAGCCTTGGCATTATATTGCCCGGAAGCGTACCGTTGCTTATATTTCTCTGATACTTTTGCCAGTTCTTCCGGCTGGAATGGTTCACAGGCAACATCATTTTCTACCTGCGTATACCACCGAGCAAGAATATTTTTGGAAACCTGAATCAATTCGGTTTCAGAATCAGGAACAGTGGACAGATGATTTTCCCGCGCTTCCTGTACAAAGGCCTTGATAGCTGTCAAAGCCGCAGAAACCGCAAATTTACTGCCACGGTCTGTGCGAATATAGTTATCGCTGCCGTGACCGTCTGCCACAGCAATAATGCTTACATCTTCAAAGTGGCACTCACCGGATGCATCCTGACAAACCTTGTTTGCTTTAATATGGTTATAGCCTTGTACAGAATGAGCGAACTGGTAATATTCAGCCATAATTTGACCTCCCACCGAGAATCAGCTTTACCAGTTGCCCCAATCCTGATCCAGTGAAACATCAATGGCACCAGAGTCACCACCAGAAACAGGGCTGTTCTGAGAAGCATCCTGCTTAATCTCATTGACGGCATCCTGTGCAATTTTGGCACTATCATCCTCGGCACTGGAGGTCGTATCACCGGATTGCTTGCTGTGACTCTGGAACTCCGATGCGCGGACACTGACCTTGCGAATCAGAGCTTTCAGCGTGTGCTTATCATTGACCGTAATGACAGACTCAATCGTTCCGGTAAACTCGGCCAGAACCGTCTTATCTGCATCGTCACCGATGGCAATGGCAATTTTAATAGCGTGTTTGAACCAGTTGTTCAGCTTCAGCTGTTTTAATTCCTTTTCCCAGTTGTCCGTGGGGCCGCCATCACTGAACAGCAGAATGACCGGAGCATACGCTCCTGTCTGGCTGTTCAAATACTCATTGCGAGAGAGTTTTTTATTCCAGTTCCTTACAGCTGCGCCCAATCGGTCCAACGGCCGCCTGCATTCAGATCGTTCCAGATCACATCTCCAATAGCAATAGGACCACTCTGCGGAGTGATCCACGAACAACCACTGCTGAACTGCATGATGGCCACTTTGATTTCAGCATCATCGTTTGCTGCGCTGATCTCCGGCAAATCACTGGTAATGGCTTCCTCCATTGCGCTGTTGACGCTGCCGATTTTGCTTCCGCACATACTGCCGGAGGTATCGACCACATAAAACAGCGTCATGACTTTTCGAGGGGCAGGTGCTACGTTATCCAACAGAGACATTTTTCTTCACCTTTCTCTTTTACTTGATAATTCCAGAATCATTCGTTCCACCAAGGAAATGGATTTCAAATCCAGCGCGAACGGGTACAACTTGCTGTGGTGGCAGGGGACGCTGAGAACCATCTGGCAGATTTACGCTCCAAGTGCGCTGGCTGAGGTTTCGGAGGCCAAGTAGTCTCGGATCTTTCGGATTCTTCACTACTTCGGCTACCTGTGTGCGGATATCTTCCAGAGAGCTGTCCACTGTCCACAAACTGATTTTCAAGCCGGGGAAGATAGGCAGAATCTGATTTTTGATTTGCAGAGCATTTGTAATGGGAATCTTTTTGCCGCATTCCATGCAGGGAATATCGTGGCTGCCTTGAATGTATAAAATGTTTCCTGACCGCAGTATGGGCAGCGGCCAATTTCCGTGCGCAGGCGGATAAAAATATCCATCCACTCTTTTTCCAGAATGCGTGGCTTTTGCTTCATCATCACATCATGACTGAATGCACGGATAAAAGCATCTTTTACATAGTCTGGATAAACGTTCCAGAACAGCTTCAGATTGTGGTCGGTTCCCGGAATCGGACGATTTTCCGAAGTGGTCGGGTCATAGACAAAAATTGGAGCACTGCCATAATATTTCTGCTCTAATTCTTTTGTCATACAAGGAGGTGTACTATAACGGCCTTCCAACGGGTGATTGATAAACAACAGCCGGAACAATACCACTGCCAGACTGAACCGGTCGCTGTTCTTGTCCGGGTCATTCTTACCCATAACAATTTCCGGAGCCATCCAGCGCTGCTTACCCATAATGCCAAGATTGGTTCCGAATGGACTGACATTATCATTATCGCAAATCAGCACATCGCCATTTTCCGGATCGATAAAGAAGTTGCCGTTGTTGATATCCTGATAACTGTATCCATTATTGTGCAGAGCACGGAAGGCTTCGATAATATTGATTGCTGCCGTACAGAGGGCGTAGAAACTTTTGAAACGCGCCTGTTTCTGCTTTCGGCCACCCACAAAAAAGTTGGTCAGTTCTTCGTAACCAGACGGGCGCACATCCATCAGATAGCCAAACTGGTCGTTATAAACTTTGGTAATGGCTTTTGGCCAGAGAAAAGCATCCGTTGGCGCACCATTGCTAATATTGTTTTCGAGGTTCTTATAGAAGTCATTTTCCTTTCCCTTGAAAACTCCCGGATGATACCATTTCAGAGCATAGGTTTTGCCGTTGTACGATACCTTGTAGACCGTACCCTGACCACCAGAACCAAATTCATCCAGAACCTCAACCTGTCCACCAGCTTGAATGTCCAGCTTATCATGTACTTTTAGATTTCCCATATTGCAATACCCTTTCGATGATTTACGTCATAATTTGAAGTGTCTGTACTGCCAGATCCGCACGAGGCAGAATAAAGTTTATGACCTTTTGTCCAAATTGAAACCCGATTGCGTTGGAATAGGGATGGAATGCGGAAAGAGAACCAATGGACTTTTCTAAGCCGCCTTTCTGTGAGGTGAAAATAATACGTTTGTTGGTAATATAAAGGTATCCCGGTATGTAATCCACCTTGGTCTCTGTCACAGGGACAGATTCGCTGCTGCCCATGTGATACCGTACTCCTTTGAAAAAGACGCTTGGCATACTGGTGCCGCCGGATTTCCGGATATTTCGTGTTGTGGTCGTTTCAACCATTTCATAGCTCTTGTCTACAAAGCAGCATTTTTCGCCTTTTTTAAGCATCAGGTTGGGAACGTTTAATTCCGCCAGACTGCCGCTTTCAATCCGGGAGATTGCAGCAGAAGGCAGAACCGTCTGACTGGTAGAAAAAGTCGGCATGGGTTTCTGTTGTGGTTTGTTGAAGATACTCATAATCTTTTACCGATCTCCGCTGCTGTCAAAACCAGAACCATCATAAATACCGAGTTTACCAGTCGTTCCGCACCATTCACAGGTGAAAAGACCGCCCAGACCAGAAGTATTATCGCAATTCAGTCTTCCGCAGCTGCATATTACGAATGACTGAGCCTTACAATAAGGACAACCCGGATAATCGTTTGTCGGCTCAATTACACCAACAATTGAAGTCTTATCGTAACCTTCGTGTTTTGCGGTTGATTCTTTGATTGGAAATGCCCATGTGTACTTCCAATGCTTCTTGCCTGCCTTTTCAAAGCGGACGCCGTAGACTTTATGAGTTTTTCCGCATTTGCAAAGGGCAACGGTTGCTTCGATGTCATTCGTCATAACTTTTCCTTATTGCTCAATTGTAAGGGCGTAGTTTGTGTGAATTTTATGTAACAATTATAATGCTTTTACAATAGTGCGTCAATGAGAATGCAAATATATTCCATTTTACATTCAAAATATTTTGAAATTTATGCTTCTGTATCAATTTGCAATCATAACTTATAAACATAAAAGGGGAAAACACCGCATAACTCAGCATCTTCCCCTTTAGGCATTACACAAAAATCAATTCGTTCTTAATAACTTCCTCCGCTCGGTTCTGGATGCTGTTCATCCTCTGCACCCATTCCATTTGATTTACAGCTTTCAGTTCTTCGTTCACGCCCTCACTTTCTGCCATTTGCTGGGTAAGCAACTCCAGCCGCCCCTCTGCCTGTGCATCAATGTCAGTCAGATAGCTGTTCAATCTGCCAGACAGCAGGAGAGCCTGATACCGTGCAGGGCAATGTTCTTTAAGATACCGTTTGTACATTCTACCCCAGCAGCTAACAGGACGAGAATCCTCTGCCAGAATTAAAGCCGGGAAGTAGTAATCTCCGACCAGCACATAGTCCAGCCCATTATTATCATCATGCAATCTAGTGTTCGACTTTTCCATCGCACACCTCAAATCTTTCTCTGCTGGCGCAGGTACTCTTCAAAAATGCTTCTCCGAATCAGAATCTTCCGGCCAATCTTATAGATAGCCCACATTCATGTGCCATCCGGGTGACAGGTTTCAGTCCCAGTCCATAATAATCGCTTGCCATGCTATAAGTCACGAACTCATGCCGCATGAAATCCATATCTTCATCGTCGATCTGGTCAGAGAACATCCATACGCTGCCGCTCATTCGTCCTCGACCTCCTCCACGGTAATTTTTCTTGCAGGTTCATGGAAGCGTTCCAATAGGCATCAAAAATCTCCCGGTTGATAAGTACCGTGCTGTCGAAGCGGTAGATTGCCCCGGCATCGCTGGCAAGCTCCAGCAGCTTCTTGTGAGAAAGGCTGTATACGATCTCTGCCTGCTGGTAACGCAGGAACTGGCGGCGCAGCTTGCGAAGCTGGTCAGGGATTCCTTTCATGGGTTTGATGGTCTTATAGTCGTTTTTCATAATCTTATCCTCCGTTTTTTGTGACTGTCTGACAGAAGTTGGCCGCAGGAGCAAACAAAAAGAGCACCTCTCGGATGATTCCAAGAAGTGCTCTTACAGCTTTGTTCAAGCCTTGTGCGTTTTGTCTGAAATCCGTCACGCTTCATAACGGGACGTGATTCTTCAGGATTTTGCTGTCAAATTGATGTCAAAACGGGAATGACACAGCTTTTGTAAGAAAATCAGAAGTACAATCTTTCGTTTCTATGTTGATTTTCTTTGTGGTTCACTGGTCGATGGGCTTCATCGTGGGGAACAGCAGCACATCACGGATAGAGGCACTATCGGTGAGCAGCATCACCAGACGGTCTACGCCGAAGCCCAGACCGCCCGTGGGGGCAGACCGTACTCCAGTGCGTTGACGTAGTCGTAGTCCACCTGTGCCTTGCAGTCGGGCTCGATGGCCTTGCGCTCGGCTACCTGACGCTCGAAGCGGCCCTTCTGGTCGATGGGGTCGTTCAGCTCGCTGAAG
>ENA-OQIR01000263-OQIR01000263.1-human-gut-metagenome-genome-assembly--contig:-NODE-263-length-24707-cov-6.286534_pt1 | contig 24707 bp, 35 predicted proteins | sample MGYA00242580_ERZ504745 | MGnify/ENA primary metagenome ERZ504745 (study PRJEB26092, sample SAMD00036214) | human gut metagenome | host: Homo sapiens | study: EMG produced TPA metagenomics assembly of...
TTTCCGAACCCGGAAGCTAAGGCCTGGCTGCGGCGATGGTACTGCACTCGAGAGGGTGTGGGAGAGTAGCGCGCCGCCGCATTCTACTTGAGGGGTTCCCGTCGAGCGTCACGCTCCGGGAACCCCCGTTTTTTTATCCGCTCGCGTCCCCTTTTCATCCGTCTCCCGGTCCTTGCTCCCCGTGGCATGCAGGAGTTTTTATTTCGCGGCACCTTTGTATCGCATGGTCTGTCGGCGTGACTGTTATTAATGATGTGATGAGTCTCACGCGTTATACCCGCGCGGTTCCAGAGAATCACGTTACGATAGAAAACGGCAGAAGCCAGATGATTGACAATCAGCGAAAGGACCGATGATGACTCTTCTGCAGCATGAACTGACCGATTTTAAGGTGAACGCGTTCCAGAACGACGAGTTCCATGAGGTGACCAAGGCTGATGTGCTCGGCCACTGGTCCCTGTTTTTCTTCTACCCAGCTGATTTCACTTTCGTGTGCCCCACTGAGCTTGAGGATCTGGCTCGCAACTACGCCAAGTTCAAGGAAATCGGATGCGAAATCTACTCCGTCTCCTGCGATACCCATTTCGTGCACAAGGCATGGCATGATGCCAATGAAAAGATCGCCAAGATTCAATATCCAATGCTTGCTGACCCGACCGCTCTATTGGCCAAAGATCTTGATACCTACAACGAGGTCGATGGCATGGCTGAACGCGGTGATTTCATCGTGAGCCCCGAAGGCAAGGTCGTGGCCTATGAAGTCATCTCCTCCAACGTTGGACGCAATGCCGAAGAACTACTACGCCGTGTGCAAGCCTCTCAGTTCGTCCACGAACATGGCGATCAGGTCTGCCCTGCCAACTGGACTCCGGGCGAGGACACCATCGAACCTAGCTCGATCTTGTTGGCCAACTGTGATCGTTATTTGACGGACGGATTGTCAATCTAATCCGACGGGTTGTCCGGAGAACCTCCGGGCAACCCCTTGAACAGACAGATTAAGGCGCGAAGGGATTCATTATGTCTCGAAATGATTTGTACGATGTCATAGTTGTCGGCGGCGGTCCCGCTGGTCTGACGGCGGGATTGTATCTGGCCCGTGCCCGATATCGCGTGCTGATTCTCGAGAAAGACGATTTCGGCGGACAGATCACCATCACCAATGAGGTGGTCAACTATCCGGGTGTCGGCCGCACCACTGGCCGTGAGCTTACCCAGACCATGCGTCAACAGGCGCAGGACTTCGGCGCTGAATTCCTTTCCGCCGAAGCCATCGGCCTCGACGTGCATGGCGACGTCAAAACCGTGCATACTTCACGCGGCGACTTAAAGGCTTTCGGTATTCTCATCGCCACCGGCGCCAGCCACGCAAACTAGGGTTTGAAGGGGAATCCGAATACGCTGGCCGCGGTGTGGCCTACTGTGCTACCTGCGATGGCGAATTCTTCACCGGCAAGGAAGTACTGGTGGTCGGAGGAGGGTTCGCAGCAGCCGAGGAATCCGTGTTCCTGACCACATACGCCTCCAAAGTCACCGTTCTCGTGCGGGAACAGGATTTTACTTGCGACGCCACGGTGGCCGCCGCAGCCAAAAACAATCCAAAAATCGACGTGCGTTACCAAGTCGAGCTGCAAGGCGTCACTGCCGGTCAAGGCGGTTTGCGTGAAGCTACGATCCTGAACCGGGCCACCGGCCAGACCGAAACGTGGAAACCTGCTGACGGTGGCACGTTCGGCGTGTTCGTGTTCGCAGGATATGTGCCCGCCACGAATCTGGTGCGCGGTGTGGTGGAACTGGACGATTATGGTTACGTGGTCACGCACGGCTATCTCGAAACATCGGTGCCGGGCGTGTATGCGGCCGGTGATCTGCGGGCCAAAAACCTGCGGCAAGTTGTTACTGCCACCGCCGATGGTGCTATTGCCGCGGTGGAGTTGGAACGGTATGCCAAGCGGATGAGCGAGAAAACCGGTTTGATACCACAGCGCCGACCTCTTGCGTCTACGAGCAGTCCACGGCGAAGACAGATGCCGCCTCGTTGGCTGACACCACGCCCGCACCGGCACCCGTCAAACGCAGCACCGATGCCGCTGCCGCAGCAAACGCCGTCAGGAAGCCCGGCGAATTGTTCTCCGACACCACCAAACAGCAGCTCAACGTGGTCTTTAACCGTATGTCTCGCCCGGTCACGCTTGCTTTGGAACTGGATGATACGCCGCTGTCCACGGAACTGCGGGGATTCATTGATGCGATGGTCGCGTTATCCGATGGCAAGCTGAAATCGGTAGTGGTCGATGGTGAGTACGAGAAGGATGATGCGGGGCGTGCGGTATTCGACGTGGAACACGTGTTGCCGGCAGCACGTCCATGCGTGCGCATGGTGGTGGATGGCAAGCCGACCGGCCTCGCCTTCCATGGCGTGCCCTCCGGCCATGAATTCAATTCGTTCGTGCTGGGCCTGTACAACGCGGCCGGTCCCGGTCAGCCGTTGGGCGATGATCTGATCGAACGGGCAAAGTCCATTGCAAGCCCGCTGAATATCATGATTCTCGTCTCGCTCACCTGCACGATGTGCCCGGAGACCGTGCTTGCTTCCCAGCGCATCGCCTCGCTGAACCCGGCCGTGCGCGCCGAGGCCTACGATGTTGCGCACTTCCCCGAGCTTAGGGACCATTATGGCGCGATGAGCGTGCCCTGCATCGTCATCACACGGGCCGACGGCACGCAGCGGGTCGAGTTCGGCAAGAAGAGCATCCCGCAGATGCTCGAATTGGTCGGCGCGTAAATACGATTTGTTTCGACTGGCCGCCGGACGGTCTTGTAATGCGGGCGGGGAGGTCTCTGCCCGTTACAGGAGCATATATGAGAACGCCTCGCTGCTGAACCGGTTCATCACAGCAGCCGAGGCGTTTGATAAAGACTTTTAGGAATCTTACTTGCTGAAAACCTTCTTGAACAAGGTAGAGGAGGCTTTGGCGAAGGCGAACTGGCTGAGGCCGGCATCCATGGAAACGGTGTTGGCGCTGGCGATCTGGTCGAAGGTATTGTTCTGCATTTTTCTTCCTTTCACCCGGCTCGTCGTTTCGTTTGTTGGTTCATGCTTCGTGCGGAGCCGTTTTTCTGTTGTGGCTTCATTGTAGGCATACCTCTGATGTGAAATCTCGTCAGTTTCATCGCTTCTTTTGTATCTTCATCTGGTAAACAGAAATAAATGATTGTGACGGAGACAGGCGGAGACATGCTGCATATGCAGGGGTGCTTCGTGGAAAGGATGGCAACGATGTTGTTGGCAGGCTCATTCAGACGGGTTAAGAAGAAAGAGAAAAACTATGATAAATGCAACGGCGAAGCCGGATACTTCCGGGATACGCAAGCCGAAGCGCGAGTACATAGGCATGTTGTATTGTCTTCCATACGTGTTGGTCTTCCTGTTCGGCATGATCATCCGATGTTCTACGCGCTTTATCTCAGCTTCTTCAAGCAGTCCCTTCTCGGCGGTACCACATTCGCGGGCTTCGACAACTTCACCCGAGCATTCAAGGATGAGGCTTTGTGGGGCGGCTTTAAGAATGTGCTGATTTACGCGGCGATTCAGATTCCGATAAATCTGATTCTGTCCCTTGTAGCGGCGCTCATCTTGGACTCCTAGAGAATCCGCCATATCGCAGTGCCGCGAATTTTGCTGTTCCTGCCTTATGCCGTCCCAGGCGTCGTTGCAGCGCTGATGTGGGGATACATTTACGGCGATAAGTATGGTCTAGTTGGCCAAATTTTTCATATGATGGGTGTGCAAGCCCCCAACATGCTGTCGGAACAACTCATGCTGTTCGCTATCGCAAACATCTGCACTTGGTGCTTCCTTGGCTACAACATGCTGATCTATTATTCTGCACTGATCGGCATCCCGAACGACCTGTCTGAGCTGGTGGCGGATCTCGCAGCGGAGAACCAGAACATCATTGGCATCAAGGACACTGTCGACACCATCAGCCACACCAGGAAGGTCATTGCTGCCCGTTCGGCCAGGCATGGATGTGCCGGAACCTGTTCGACGAGTATCTGTTCAACCAGGATGCATCGTACCTGTCCCACATTTGGCCGATCATGCGGGACACCGCGCGATTCTGCATGGATTTCCTATCGGAGACGGAACATGGACTGGCCCCGTCCCCTGCAACATCACCGGAGAACTGTTTCTTGGTGAATGGAGAACCGGTATCCGTTGCGCTGTTCGAAGCCCACAGAGATTACACTGAACGTTCTGGGGACTGATATGGGACGTGTCGTACTGTCTCCAGATAAGCCATTCAAGGGATCCATCCGGCGTTAGCGTTGAGAATATGCCGCGATACCAGCGTGTCACCATTCCTCAGGACATCGCCTTGTTGGACAATGCTGTTCCGGACGAGGGCTTGCAAGACATGCACTTCAACGAGCTTAAGACATCCCTCTACCGGCATGCGGAAGATGAGCGCATGCATGTAACTGAGTATCGTAATGTGAACGATCTCATCAAGAATAAGAGCAAGCATGCTGGTTTTATTTCAATCGGTCCGGCACCGTTTGAGAAGAATGTGCTCCTACGATTGCACGTGAGGCTTTCCGTAAAATTGGTGGTCAGGGACAGTTTCGTGCCATCTTTATGAAAACCATACGAAAGAGGCTGATGCCTAGCCTCGGGGCTAGACATCAGGCCTCTTCTCCTGATATGAGCAGAGGACGCGGCATGCGGAAAACATGAATCCATGCCGCGTCCTCTGCGTTATGAAGCATCGTCACCGGTTAATGCAAGGTGAAGGAACCTTGCAAGACGATGTCGTCACTCCTCCACAGGAAGGAGTAGAGGAGTGACATGCTATCCGATCGTCAGATCAGTTCGAGATTGACATCGAGGCTGATCGGCTGATCGGCGGGGATGTGATACTGGGAGTGGACCGGAGACATCCAGGAATCGTCGCCTCCGACACCCATCTGCGCGGCGAGCACACGGAGGAACATGTGCTTCGGAGCCGGCAACTCGTCCTGATGCTGAGCTTCTTCGATCATGAAGCTGGAATACGGCTGCAGGCTCACAGCGAACGGTGCGGCACCGTTCGCGCGGCTGACTCTCAGGCCGTGTCCATTTTCATCGGTGATCTCCGCCCAACGGACTTCCTCGTGGTTGCCCGTTTCCTGCGGCATGAGATACGGAGCATGGTCCTTGAACGCATCGGTGCTCCACACGCCCAGCTTGGCGTGCTTGCGATCTTGGTACGTTTCCTCGGGACCAGCGCCGAAGAACCTCAGGTTCGAATACTGGACCGGCAGAGTCCATTCGATGCCAAACGCAGGAATGGTGGGTAGCTCGCCGGACTCGCCCGGATATTCCACATGCAGGTTCAGACGGCCAGTGGTATCGGCGGTGTATCCGACGGTGACCTTGGTGCGTTGCGGCGTGGCCAGCTCATACGTGTACACGGCCTTGAGCGTGTCTTCATCGACCTGTTCGATGACATTGTCCACGCAACGGGCATAACGGCCGGCCACCATCCACTGGGCTCGCTCGAATCCATGGCCGGCGCCACGATCGTTGTCCGTCAGCGCGCGGAATGTGGTGATCGCCGGGCGACGCAGCACGAATTCGTGACCGTCGAACGTGTAGGAAACCAAACCGCCCTGGGTGCGAGAAAGAAGAATCTCTCGTCCGGAACCCTGAACACCCGCGTTCCAACGGCCAACAGTGACGATGCCATCCGCAGGCAGAGCCGCGTCTTCGGCTGCCTTCGTTCCGGCTACAATAGTCTGGCCGAAGGCGAGTTCGTACCCGGCAGGAGCCCAATCGGTCGCCTCAGCGAGGCGCTGGGACACTTCAAGCACCAGCTCATCGGCATTGGCGCGGTAGAGATCCACCGGCCATTCGACATCGAACGTGCATGCTGAATCGGCGGGTACGTCGAAGCGACGCTCGGACTGCCATACCGGCTCTCCGTCAGCGAGGATGCGCAGCACGAACTGGGTATCCGCCGGTCGAGATGAACAGATTGTCGTTCTTGATGGACACCGAACGATCGGTCACGTCGATATGGACGTTGGAATACAGCTGCTTGACTTCCTGGGCCTTCGGCGCGGGAGTACGGTCGGCGAAGACCAGTCCGTTGCCGGAGAACTCGTAATCGCTCGGACGGTCGCCGAAGTCTCCGCCATAGCACAGACGGGTGGAACCGTCCGGCTGGGTGGCATAGATCGCCTGATCAATGAAGTCCCAGATGAAGCCGCCCTGATAGTGCGGGTAGCGCTCCAGTGCCGTGTATTCGTCCAGATTGCCGACCGAGTTGCCCATTGCGTGCATGTACTCGCAGGAGATGTACGGCTTCTGCGGATCGTTCTTGAGATATTCCTCAACCACATCGGCATGCTCGTACATGCGGGTTTCGATGTCGGTCACATCGTCGTAGTCGCGGTTCTTCGTCACACCCTCGTAGTGCACGGGGCGGTTCGGATCGATGTCGTGCACATGCTTGTACATGGCGCGGAACACATCGCCGGTGTAGGACTCGTTGCCGAGAGACCAAATGACCACGCTCGGGTGATTGTAGTCGCGGCGCATCATGCTGTTGACACGATCGACGCAGGCACCTTCCCAATGTGCCTTGCTTCCTGGAACCGCGGTTTCGGCGGTGACCACGTCGCCGGGCAGGCACCAGCTGCCATGGGTTTCGAGATTGGTCTCATCGATCAGGTAGATGCCGTACTCATCGCACAGATCGTACCAACGCTCCTGGTTCGGATAGTGCGAGGTGCGGATGGCGTTGATGTTGTGGCGCTTGCAAAAAATCACATCATCGATCATGTCCTGCTCGGTGATGGAACGGCCGCGCTTGGCGTCGAACTCGTGACGGTCCGCGCCCTTGAACACGATGCGCTTGCCGTTAAGGGTCATGATGCCGTTTTCGATGCGGAAGCGACGGAAGCCGACCTTTTGAACGGCGGTTTCAACAATGTTGCCGGCCTGGTCGATGATGTTGACTTCAAGTTCGTACAGGGATGGGTTTTCGGCGCTCCACGCTCGAGGCCCTGCAAGGAACCGCTTGCGATCGTGGTATTGGCGTCGGCGTTGGTCGAGGTCTCCCATATCACGTTGCCTTCGGAATCCTTCAACGTGGCCGAGATGGTAGCAGCATCGGAGGCGTTGCGCACGGACAACGCGGCGTCAAGAGAGGCGGTGCCGGACTCGGCGTCCCAATCGGCTTCGAGTTGCATGTTCTCGACATGGACGTGGGCTGCGCCGTCAGTTCGACGGAGCGGAACAGACCGTGCAGACGCCAGAAGTCCTGGTCTTCAAGCCAGGATGCGCTGGAATACTCGTAGCAGGCGACCGCTACGACGTTCTCTCCGTCATGCAGCAGGTCGGTGATATCAAACTCGTTGGGAGTGAATCCGTCCTCGCCGTAACCTGCGAACAGGCCGTTGACCCATACGTAGATTGCGGTTGCCATTCCATGGAAGACGATGGAGACGCTTCCTCCGGACTCCTTGGTGTCCGCAAGACGCTTGGACACAACGAACTTCTTGCGGTAGAGCGCCACGTGATTGTTTTCCGGAACATTCGGCTCCAGCGGATTCTCGTGGCCGTCCCACGGATACTGGATATTCACGTACTTGTTCTTCAGCAGGCCTGCCATCTGCAGATGGCCCGGAACCTGGGCGCGGCAGAAAGAGGAATCATCGAAGTTCTCAGCAACGAATGGCTCTTCGTTGAAGTCGATGTCGGAAGCCTGTACGATTTCGACGCGCCATTCTCCGTCAAGGCTTTGCGTGAGATCGGAGTGCTCGCCACTCTGCGGATCATGCGTGAAGCACTTGTGGTTGGAGTGCGCCGGCGTGCGGTTGACTTCGAACACAGTCGCGTCGGTCAGCCACGTTTCGGATGCGTGCTCAACACGATTGCTGTTTGCCATGTTTCCTACTTTCTTTCATTACTTCGTTGTGAATGATGTGGAAGCTAAACTTCCTTTACTGGTAATGATAAATGTTTTTTACTGAAAAAGCAAATCGTATTTACCGTCACGGTTCCCTCTGTTTTTCAAGCATTCCCATAAACATGTTTAAGTCGATGACGGACAGCTTTTGCATTATGGGAACCATTGCAACACGCCGGTAAAAGCCTTGATTACTAATGTTTTTTACTTCCGTTTATAAAACGGCGTATAGTTGTAATACAAGATCAATGGGTGATCTCGGCTCCAACTATCTTAGAGGAGAAGAAAAAAATGAGCAATGCAACAGCTGCGGACGGTGGAGTCCGCAAGGGGAGGCTCGGCCAGCGCATCGCCTACGCATGCGGTAACTTGGGTCAGTCTGCTTTCTACAACGCCATGAGCACGTACTTCGTTGTGTACGTGACCAGCTGCCTGTTCTCTGGCGTCGATAAGGCGCTGGCGGCCAAGCTCATCGGCGTCATCACCAGCCTTGTGGTGATTATCCGTATCGCAGAGATCTTCATCGACCCATTGCTGGGCAACATCGTCGACAACACCACCACCAAATGGGGACGCTTCCGTCCTTGGCAGTTCATCGGCGGTGCTGTCTCGGCCGTGCTGCTTGCCATCGTCTTCAGCGGCATGTTCGGTCTGGTGAATGTCAACACCACGCTGTTCATCGTGCTGTTCGTCATCACCTTCGTCGTGCTCGACGTGTTCTACTCCCTGCGTGACATCTCCTATTGGGGCATGATTCCGGCGCTGTCCTCCGACTCCCATGAGCGTTCCACCTACACCTCTCTGGGATCTTTCACCGGTTCCATCGGCTACAACGGCATCACTATCGTCGTCATCCCGATTGTCACCTACTTCAGCTACATGTTCACCGGTAAGCAGGCTGAAAGCCAGAGCGGCTGGACCGCATTCGGCATCATCGTTATGCTGCTTGGCATCATCACTGCTTGGACCGTTGCCTTCGGCACTAAGGAAAGCACCAGCGCCCTGCGTTCCAAGGCCCAGAAGAACGGCAACCCGCTCGAGGCGTTCAAGGCACTGTTCCAGAACGACCAGCTGCTGTGGGTCGCCCTGTCCTACCTGCTGTACGCCATCGCCAACGTGGCCACCACTGGCGTGCTCCTCTTCCTGTTCAAGTTCGTGCTCGACAACTCGGCCGCCTACTCCGCGACCGGGCGTCATCGCACTGGTGGCCGGTCTCATCATGGCTCCGCTGTACCCGATTCTGAACAAGCGCATCCCACGCCGCTACCTGTACATCAGCGGCATGATCTCCATGATTGTCGCTTACGTTCTGCTGGGTCTTTTCTCCACCAACATCGTCGTGGTGTTCATCGCACTGGTGCTCTTCTACGTGCCGGCCACGCTCATCCAGATGACCGCCATCCTCTCCCTGACCGACTCCATTGAATACGGCCAGCTGAAGAACGGTAAGCGTAACGAGGCTGTCACCCTGTCCGTCCGCCCGATGCTCGACAAGATCGGTGGCGCTCTGTCGAACGGCATCACTGGCTTCATCGCCGTCGCGGCAGGTATGACCGGCAGCGCCACTGCAGCCGATATGACCCCTGCGAACATCCACACCTTCGAAGTTTGCGCCTTCTATGTGCCGCTCGTTCTGATTGTGCTCAGCCTGCTGGTGTTCGTCTTCAAGGTGAAGATTAACGAGAAGATGCACGCCGAAATCGTCGAGCAGCTCGAAGCCAAGCTCGCGGCTGGTGAGGTCTCCGACGAGGAAGCCAAGACGGTCGAGACGGTTGAAGCCGTCAACGAAAAGGCTAAGACTCTGACTGAGTAAATAACCAATACCTGCCACTCCTTCCTTTCTCTCTGATGGAGGCCCCAATTTCGGTTGGGGCTCCATTGGTATATGCGCTGTTTATAACCGCTCAAAGTTTGTCAAATGAACAAAACGACAGATGCCCCGGAGCATAATGCAACCAATGTTGTTTCGCTTTTTTGCTCAAGGCATATCTTGCCATGTTCTGAGGTGAACCATGTATTTTCGTGAATGGCCAATCGAAGAATCGAATTAGATTTCATTGTTTCGGATGAGAAGGTCCCAGCTTTACAGGGGGTATTAATGACATTCATCTCACGGGCGGCGCGCTATGTGCTCAGAAAACGAGTGCGCACCGCGGTGCTGTTCATTGTGCTGACCATCATAACGGCGAGTATGCTGTCCGCGACCGCAGTTTCTCAGGCAGCTCAACATGAGGCTGGACAGATTGAGAAACAGGCGGTTGGCGGATTCGTGCTGGCCAGTAACCTGCAAGGCAGCATGCTGACACCTCGCGGAGGCGGAATGGTTCGTCCCGCTGATGTGCAACGAATCTCGAAGCTGTCCGGGGTTGACTCGTACATGGTCAGACAGAACGCCATCGCCGATCTCGTGGGAGCCAGCGTGGTGAAGGTCCCTGGCGGCGATGATTATGATGCGGAGAAAGAACAGCAGTTTGGCAATGCGGCCAACGTCATGGGCACAAACGATTCGTCAAAACTCAATGTGTTCACGTCGCACACGCTCGGCATGGTCGAAGGACGCCATCTAAAGGCATCCGATAAGCATATGTCGATGATCCATGAGGATCTCGCCAAAGCCAATGGTCTTAAAGTCGGCGATACCCTCACACTTAAAGCCAATCCATATGATGCCGACAATGAGTCGCATTCGACGGCGACTGTCAAAACCACCATCGTTGGAATATTCAAAGGAGACAGCGACAGGAAGGTAGCCAGCCGCGCGGAACTCACCTCCAACACTGTGTACACCGATTTGGACACTACGAGTACTCTGTACCAGTACAAGGCCGGCAAGGAAATATACCAGGATGCCACTTTCGTTCTGGACAAGGGTGTCGACGTGGAGAAAACCATGGAAGCGGCGAAGAAGCTTCCAGTGGATTGGAACAATTACCAGATCACGCGCAATGACCAATATACGTCGAGCATGCTGAATGCCGCCCGAGGTGTGCGTTCCATGATGCGCAGCGCTTTGATCGGCGTGACTATTTCAGCCGTGATAATTCTCAGTCTCATGCTCTTGCTGTGGATGAACGACCGACGTCAGGAGATGGGCGTATTGGTGTCCCTCGGCATCGGCAAGCCATCCCTGATCGCCCAATATCTAACCGAGATGATTCTGATCGGCCTGCCGTCCTTGGTCCTCGGATGGGTGTGCGCACAAGGAGTGGCCCAATGGCTGGGCACTTCGGCCCTCCGTTCCGTGAACGCCTCCGCGGCGAAGGAGCTGAGCAGCATGGGACAGGTTGGCGGCGATCTCGAGTCCAATATGTCGGTTCGTACCTTGGATTCGCTCACGGTATCAATCGACACAACCGCCGTACTGTATGTATCGCTTGGTCTGCTGGCGGTGATGCTGGTATGCGTCGCCATATCGTGCATACCGATGCTGCGCAAGTCGCCGCGAAGCCTGTCGGAGCTCCGATGACAGGCATGAACGTATGGAAGCGTGCCACGCTGGCAATCGTACGTAAACCGGTACGCAGCGGAATCATCGGACTGCTGATGCTGATGGTTTTCACCAGTCTTGTGGCTCAGGTCGGAGTGTCAACGGCGCTTCAGAAAATGTCCGACGATATCGGCAGAAGCATGGGAATAGGTTTTACCGTCGACACAGGCGAGAATCCTGCAAGTCTAAAGGAAGCGAGCCGGTTCTCGCGTATCCCCGGTGTGAGGAAAACCGTTTACGAGCGTAAGACCCTGGCGGGGGTGGATGGTGCGCATCCGGTTGTCCCCGAACATGGTCCTCGGCTGGATTCCGGTCTATCCACGCAGGTCAGTGTGCTGGGCACTACTGACTCCTCGTTGTCCGAAGAGTTCCAAAGTGGTCTGTACCGGTTGGAACAAGGACACCACATTTCAAGTAATGGCCGGAGTGTACTGATTCACCGGGATTTCGCACGTGAGAATGGACTATCGGTGGGATCAACGCTCCGGCTCAGTCAGGAAGACCGCGATTCCACCGTTCGCGTGGCCGGAATCTTCTCTGGCAATGTACAGGCACAGAGCCCTATGCCATCAGATGCATCGGAGAATCTTATCTATGCGGGTGCCCAAGTGGTTTCCGCGCTGACTGGAGAGGAACGGTCGGCACGATCCGGTGCCTTTCGGATAGTCCGCAGGCTCTTTCCGCCGCAGTGGCCCAAGCAAAAAAAATCGCTGGAAGCAAATATGACGTCACCGATGACTCGGCGCGTCTTTCCGGCGTGCTGCAGTCGGTGGAAACGGTGCGCGATCTGGTCCGTATGGTGCTGCTGTCCGTTTGCTTGGCTGATGTGTTGGTACTGGGCATGGCGCTTGTCTTCTGGATTCGCTCACGTATCCATGAGATAGGCACCCTTCTGGCTCTCGGCGTCGGCAAGATGCAGATTATCGCCCAGTTCGCAATCGAAACCGGTCTCATGGCTGTAGTCGCCGCCCTGTGCTCGCTGGCACGGGCTCCCTATTGTCTGGATACGTGTCCTCGCTCCTGCTGCACGATTCGGGAGTCGCGCCTCTTGAATCATTGCAGGTGGAGGCTCTGCCGCCAGAACAGACGCTGCTCATCCTGCTGCTCGGATGCGCGGTCATCGCGATCGCGCTCGCCGTGTCGTGCGCTGCAGTGCTGGCCAAATCCCCGAAATCCATTCTTTCCTCTATGCGTTAGGAGATATTAATCATGACTATCTGTCTGCAATTGGACCATGTCAATTACTCATATGGCGCGGCGAAGATCCGCGTTCTTTCGGACGTAAACGTAGATTTCGAATCCGGAAAGATGTATGCGATAACCGGCCCATCGGGAGCGGGAAAGAGCACTTTGTTGTCCCTGCTGGCCGGTCTGGATGCCCCTCTGATGGAGTGGTCCGTTTTGAGGGCGAGGATATAGCTACGACGGGTTATTCAAAGCACCGTCGCGAGCACGTGTCCTTGGTGTTCCAGGACCATAATCTGATCGACTATCTCACTCCCGAAGAGAATCTGCGCCTGGTCAATCCCAAGGCCGATATGAAGATCCTCGAGATCTGGGACTGAGCCGTGAGGAATCGAAGCGCAACATTATGCACTTGTCGGGTGGCCAACGTCAGCGTGTGGCGGTCGGTCGCGCCCTAGTGGCGCCTGGTCGCGCGATTTTGGCGGATGAACCGACTGGCAGCCTGGATCCGGAAATGACTGATGAGGTGATTGATCTTTTGCGTCATGCCGCTCATCAACTCGGTAAATGTGTCATTGTGGTGACACATTCCAAGCGTGTCGCCGATTCCGCCGATGCCGTTTACACCCTCAGGCATAAGAAACTAGCCAAGGCATAGCTCGCTCGCACAGACCGCGTTTCCGTCGGAACAGCTGGATTGGGGCGACATGCACGGGTTGGTAGATACTTTCGTCGCGGACGCTCGCGTTACTCTGGCATCCGTTCGTTATACCCGCCTGTTTGCGCAAGTCCTCGGAGGGATGCGTAGCTCCCTGTGTGTTGCCCCGTTTGCTGAGTGCAAGGGTTGTCATATCGCTTTTGCCTGTTTATACAAGTAAAAACTACTTGTCGTGGGATGCAACTGCGGAACTGGGCTATTGCGCCCAGAGACACAGTGCGAGCGTGCTAGATGACTTGTTATTACAACGGCAGTTCCCGATAAACCAAATCGTCACGGACTGCAAAGCCTTGCCGTTCCCAGAAATCGTTGCCGGCATCGTTGTCTGCGGGCACTCCGACAGCGACTTTCGGCAGACCGATCGTACGAAGCGTTTCAGCCACACGGCCCACCAACATCGAGCCAATGCCCCTACCGCGCGCGTCGGGTCAACCGCCGTGTGGTAGATGCGCGACCGTCTTCCGTCGTGGCCGGCAAGAATCGCGCCAATGATTCTTCCTCCATCGTCCTCGGCTACGAAACAGGTGTCGGGATTGCGTTTGAGAAACGTCTTTATTGCATCCTTGCAATCGTCTATATCCCTCATAGTGAAACCTGTGCATCGCGTCCACAGTCCGTATACCAGCGGATAATCCTCGATTTTCATATGGCGTATGGTCAGTGCTGTCGGTTCGGTCATATTTCTTGCCTTTCTTTTTGAACGCCAACTTCGATTCTCGCATCGTTCCGGTATTTTCTGTGCGGGTATGCCATATTTGCGTTGCCCGGCCGTTCGTGGCGTGCGTGTCGGGGAAGCCGTGGAAGTACCTTGAAGGACAATCCGTCGTTTTTCGGGGATACACCGGATGTGAACACATGGCAACGGCACGGTGAACTATGCTTAACTGGAATCATGCATATGAAGAACAGAAGGATCGCGAGAGCGGCGGCTGTGGTAATCGCAACCGCCATATTGTGCGGCATTGTGCCTATGATTGGCGTCGCACTGCGCAATTCGGCAATCGCAACAACGCGTGAAACCAATATTTTGCAGACTTTAGCGACGCTGCCAGAAGGGTTGCGTGACTGCTCCACGGTACTTGCGTACCTGTTTTCAACAGCAGGCTGCATCGCAATCGTTGCCGCGCTCGCCGCTATCGATTCGCGTATTACCGGCAGTAGGCGCGTCGTCATCCGCGATGTCGTCGTGTCGGCGGCGCCAATACTGTACGTGACCGGCGTCAAATGGCTGGTCGAACGCCCCCGTCCGATCACGTCCGTCGGCAGTGGCCTGTTGCCGGGCGATCCAAGTTTTCCGAGTGGTCACACGGCGGCCGCGGTGATCGTATCTGTCATGATGATTCTTACCGTACGTAATTTCGCGCACAAATGCTTCCCCGACGGAGAAGATGACGGGCGTGCAAACCGAAGACGGGTATTCCTCCGCAGGGCGATCATTGGCGCTGTCGCGCTTGTCGTGGCGGTTGCCTGTTCGCGACTACTGCTCGGCTTGCACTATCCGACCGACGTGATTATTTCCGCCACCATCTGTCCGCTCATTTCCTACGCCGTGTGGTGTGTATGGAACGCATGCGAAAGCGCGGGGGAGCGGTAAAATCGTGCGCTGGGTCGACGTCGTCGATCAGATGCCAATTCCAAACAGAGTGCTATCTGCCATGTGAGTTCCTTTGATTTTGAAATCAGTTTGGGGATATCCGATTGTGCGTGCAAAACGGCAGGTTGTGTAATACGGCAGTGGTGGTGTGACAAAAGCTGGTTCAATCAAACTAGCGGCGAAAACCTGCGTGCGGCACGGCACGATGCAGCGCGGTGCGGCAGCGGGAAAATCGCAAGAAAAACCACAGTGAAGCCGAGCAAGACAGACCTGACGAAGCGGGTTTGCGACATACTTAGTGCAAGGGAGAGCCAATGGAACTCGAAGAACTTTCGGTCGTTGAAAAGGCTGCAATGCTTTCCGGTGGGTCCGAATGGGATTCGCGAGGCAACGCCCGCGAAGCTCCGCTTATGGAAGAACTCCTGCTTGAGACGGCCGAAGAACCCCTCCGCGGCCGCGTTGTCCGGAGAACAGCCTTTCGCGCTCATCGAACGCGTCAGACCATGCTCCTTGCAGATGCGGATCCACTCGGGCCACCGGTAGCGGCAGCCACGGTCGGAATGGATGATCGGCTTCTCCCCGTCCCTGAGCGTGGAGCACGCGTCGGCGAGCATGCCGTTGGCCAACGCCGCGTTCGGGCTGGTGCCGATCGTCCACGCGACGGGAAGCCCGTCGTGGCAGTCGATCACGGGCGACAGATAGGCCTTGCCCGCGGGAATCGAGAACCCGGCCGGGTCCGTGATCCACAGCCGGTTCGGACGCTCGGCGTGGAAATCCCTGTCCGCCAGATTCTTCGGCGCCTTGGCGGGCTCGCCCTTGTATGAGCCGTACCGCTTCGCGCTCTTGAACAGGGGCGCCAGGCCATGCCTGGCCGTCAGCCGCATGACCCGTTTCGCCGATACCCTGACGCCCATGCTTTCCGGCTCCAGGTGGACCCGCTTGTACCCGTACCCGCGCTTGCTGTTCTCGAACGCCTCGCGCACGAGCTCCAGTAGACCGGAGTCCTTGTCGGGACGTTTCATGGCGTTGAGCTGGTAATGGTACGTGCCGCGCGCGATGCCGACCACGGGCAGCAGGCTTCCGGCGGTCACGCCGAGCCTCTCACTGGTCTGTTTGACGAGGACGGCCTTCTCTCGGCTGGCCGGGCTTTTTCGGGTCTGCGCCCGGCTCTTTTCCCAACAGCTCCAACGTGCCTTCCGGATCGCGATCTCGATGTCCAGTTCCCTCTTCTCCCGCCGCTGCCGCTCGACATCGGCGTCCCAACTCGTCCAGACGGGTCCGCGTCTCCGCCAGCCTCTTCTCCAGCGCCGCCACCGCGTCCGCCAGGCCGGCCGCGTCCCGCGGGCCGCCGGCGTAGAGGGCTCCACGCTGGTTTTCCCTTCCCCGGCCGTCGGGGGCTTCTCTCCAGGTGTCTTCGTCACGTGCGTCTCCTTGGATCCGGCGAGCATCTGCCGTTTCCAGTTTCCCGACGACGGACGCTCCACGCCCAGTCCGGCGGCGGCATCGCGTGATTCCGACCTTCCGGACGCGGCCGCGACCACCGCCTTCCGCTTCAATTCCTCGGGAACCGGGCCGTGCCTCAGCTTGCGTCGGCCGGGAGCGAGCTCGTCGATCCACGCGGTGAGCAGCTCATGGCTTTTCGGATAGCCGAGCGCGCGCATGGTGCGTTTCAGACGCCTGCCGTGTCCGAGGTAATGGTCCACCGCGGCCCGCTTCTGCTCGTCCGTGTAGCGCCTGTAGCGTTCGCCGCGCCTGGAGGGGACGCCGGTGCGTTCCTCCTCGAGGCGTTCCCGGTACCACACCGGCAGCATCCCTCTGCTGGGATAGCCGAGCTCGCGGATCACGTCCGCGGCGTAGCGCTCGTATCTGACGTACAGGTCCACGGCCCTGTCACGCTGCTCCCTGCTGCACTTCGCCATAAGGGGGTTCTCCTCCCGGTCGGGAAGTCCAAGAAAACGTCACCATCTCGATGCCTTAAAGAGAAAAGTGTCATGCGGTTCATACGAAATGCGAATGAAAACGTAAATGGGCGGTAGCACTGCTACCGCCCGAAAGATTGAGCTTTATTGTATTTGCTCAAAAGCTTGGAAACTTGCTTGCTGCTATGCGGCCACCTTATTTACATAGGGTTTTAGTGCATGTTCGAACAGTGGTATTTGCAGTTGTACCACTATGCCGAAGCCCAGTATCAGCAATAGATACAATCCTTTGGGAAGCCATTGCAGACTGGCCACTGTTAGTCCGATTGCGATGGCTGGAATGATAAGAGCAACCAAAGTCGTAAACGGCGATGTGCCACCGAACAGTAGCGCGTTGCGTAAAGTAGCCATCACTGAGTTTTCGAAGCGTGCCGTTAACGGCCAAGCCCAGACCATGATGATGAGCCATAGCAGCGTTAGCATGATTTTCACTATCATCGCAGCCATGCTGGTAGTGAAAAGCCATAAAGCAATGAGCATCAATCCAGTTGCGGCGAGCACTGACCATATGGCCGTTGCAACTGGGAAGTTTCTTTTAAATGCCGAGAAATATGTGCGAAGCAGGTATCCTCGACCTTCTTTTGCCGCCCAAGCAGCTTCGTAGGAAGCCGATAGCGCGGCCCCAATGGTGACCAACGGGATGCTGCACACTGCTGTAAGTAGAGTGAGTACCGCGGCGTTGGCCACCATATCAGGCCTCGCATGAAAACAGAGTCCTTAGCGAACACTGTGTTCATATTGGATCAGCCCTTCACCGCACCGGCGGTGATGCCTTGGATGATGTACTTCTGGCATAGTGCGAAGAAGATGACGATTGGAATAATCGCCAGCACCAGGCATGCCATCAGGGCGCCATATCGATACTGCCGTAGCCTCCACGCAGATACTGGATCACGATTGGAATGGTCTTGAACCTTTGCAGATCCAAGGTCAGATACGGCAGCAGGTAGTCATTCCAAATCCACATGGTCTGCAGAATCGCCACGGTGATGATAGATGAACGCATCATCGGCACAACGATGGTGAAGAATGTACGCACCGCTCCGGCGCCATCAATCATTGCGGATTCTTCGATTTCCTGCGGAATGGATTTGATCGTACCTGTGAAGATGAATACGGGAAGTCCTGCGCCGAATCCCAGATACACAAGGCAGACGCCCCATGGGGTGTTCAGCCAAGCATGTCAGCCATCTTCGACAGAGGGAACATCACCATCTGGAATGGAACAATCATGTTCAACAGGAACAACACGTAGATGATTTTCGATGCGACGTTGTTCACTCGCACAATCCACCAAGCGCACATCGAGGTGCAAAGGAGGATGAGAAGCACTGCACCGACCGTAATGACAAGGCTCCACCCAAAGCTGGCAATGAAGTTGGTCTTCTCGATGCCATCCTTGTAGTTGAAGAGTCCCGCAAATTCCTTACCAGTTGGCAAGGAGAAGGTGTCCGCGGAGATGTAGACCTTCTTTTTGAAGGAATTAATCAGCACTAGAGCAAGCGGGAACAACCACGCCAAAGAAATGACCGAGAACAGTCCGGTCCAGAATGGGCCGTGCTTGATGCGCTGGTTCATGCTTGGACCTCCTTACTGGTGGTGAGTTTGTTCTGGATGATGGCAATCAGGCAACGAGGATGAAGAACATCACTGCCTTTGCCTGGCCTACGCCCTCGAATCCGGCTCGTCCGTAGAACGTGCGGTAGATATTCAAGGCCAGCATTTCGGAGGTGTTACTCGGAGCGCCGTTGGTCAGAGCGAGGTTCTGATCGAAGAGCTTGAATCCATTGGTCACGGTAAGGAACGAGCAGACGGTGATGCTTGGCATCATCAGCGGAATGGTGATGCCTTTAGGGTTTTAATGCTTTACCTTTCTCAAGCGAGAGAAGCTGCAACATACCTGTTGTGATTATGGAATTATCGCATTTGCGATGGGCGTGTCATTGATTCTTCTTCGAATCTATGCGGAATGTCGAGTCATACTAATTTCGTACATAAAACAAAACGCGTGTGCGTCCGGGCGGAAACCATCCGGACGCGCACGCGTTTTATTTTGAATTATTGCGATGAGGTCAGTTGCGGGTCAGCACTTCGGCCAGGGCTGGATGACCGGCTGCGGCATGTGGGACTGGTGTTTGGTCTGCGCGCCAACGCCGTGCAGATCCTCCAGCGTGCTCAGTGCCGGCAGCGCATCCTTGCCCAGCTCGCGGATCGCGCGGTATGCGTGCTCCTTGGTCATGTACAGCATCTGCGCATCCTTCAGCACGGCGAACGCGTCGGCTTCAACCGGATCGTCCGCAACGGCAAGACCGTCGGCGAAATCGATGGCGATTGCGGCGCTCGTCGGCACGTCACGCAGCGTGACGGTCAGGCTCAGCGTTTCCGCATCGTACGCGACTTCCGGAGCGGCGGCAGAGCCGTCGACGGTCGCGCGGACGGCGTGCATCGCTTCCGGAGCGATGCCACGGAACGTGACCGTCCAATCGCGGGAAGCCGGAATGACGTCCGTCGCACCTTCCGCAGGGGCGATCGAGAACTGTGCGGAATCGCCCTCAAAACGCAGCGCCATTTCGGTGGATGCCCAACGATCCTTGCTCTGTGCGGCACCGTCATCCTCCCACAGCGTGAAGCTGTTTTCGGCACCCGGGAACACCACTACCTGCAGTGCGCGCGGGTTGGCCACGGAGTTGAGCGCCTCACCCTCGGCGGGCATCTGCAGCGGCACGATCGCGCCGGGCTTGGCGAACACCGGCATGCGGTCGAGATCGCGCCAAGCCTCCAGACGGCGCCTTCGGCCGGACGAGACGTGTAATGGCGACCGTCGAAGAAATCGAACCATTCGCCCTGCGGCAGCCACACGTCGGCCTTCGCACGCTGCACGGAACGCTCGGCTGGATCGACGATCGGCGCGACCAGCAGCTCGGTGCCGAAACGGAATTCGTCGGTGAGCTTGTATGCGGCTTCGATTTCCGGATAGTCCCAGTACAGCGGCTGCACGAGCGGCTCGTTGTCGAATGCGGCGCGACGGTTCATCGTGTACAGGTACGGGATCATCGCATGGCGCAGGCGCAGCGCGGACGTCATCGCACGTTCCGCATCGCCGTGGAAGTTCCACGGCTCCTTGCCGTTGAACGGCGAATCGGTGGAATGCAGACGGTTGATCGGGCTGAACGCGCCCAGCTGGTACCAGCGGACCTCCAGCTCCTCGTCACGGTAGCCGAACATGTGGCCGCCGATGTCGTGGCTCCACCAGCCGTAGCCGATGTTGGAAGCGCAGGCGGTGAATTCCGGCTGGAACTTCAGCGACTCCCACGTCACGACGGTGTCGCCGGAGAAGCCGATCGGGTAGCGGTGCGAGCCCGGGCCGGCGTAACGCGAGAAGGTGAGCGGGCGCGGGTTGCGTTCGCTGTAGTCGCTGCCGTCGTTGCGGGCGGAATCGAGGTAATGCAGGTGGTTCAGGCCCCACAGCGGTCGAGGCCCGGCTGCCGCGTCAGGCCGCCCTGCTGCCAGTCAATCCACCAGAAGTCGACGCCATCTTCCTCCATCGGGTGGTGGAGCTGGTCGAAGTAGACCTCCATGAACTTCGGATCGGTCAGGTCGAACTGCACGGCCTCGCCGCTTTCCGGATCGATGTTCATGGCCTTGGCGACCTGCGGATACAGCTCTTCGAACGCGCGCACGCCGTCCCTCGGGTGGACGTTGAGCGTGGCCTTCATGCCATGCTCGTGCAGCCAGTTGAGGAAGCGCTTCGGATCCGGGAAGAAGTCCTTGTTCCACGTGTAGCCGGTCCAGCCGGAGCCGTACTTCGGGTCGACGTCGTCAACCAGGTGCCAGTCCATATCGATGACGGCCGTGGTGAACGGGATGCCTTCCTTTTCGAAACGTTCGACGAGCTGACGGTATTCGGTTTCGGTATAGCGGTGGTAGCGGCTCCACCAGTTGCCCAGCACGAAGCGCGGCAGCAGCGGGGTCGGGCCGGTCAGGCGGTACAGGGCGTGCACGGCCTCGCGGTAGCGGTGGCCGTAGCCGAACAGGTACAGGTCGGTGGTCGGCTCTTCCTTCGGGGTCACCCACGTGCCGAAATCGTTGTGGTTGCCGTTCACTTCGGCGGTTTCGCGGATGACGTTCGACTTGGAATCGTCGATGATCGCCCAACCGTCGGTGCTGTTGACGCCCGGATCGACGGGGATGCGGCCGTTCGCCTCGTCGAGCGTACGGTAGGTGCCGCCGAGGTTCCTGCGCTGCACGTCGCCGTAATGCCAAGTGTTTTCGATGGCGTTGACGTGCTTGACGGTTGCGTACAGGCCTTCCGGAGAGAACTTGCGCTGGTTGTAGGAGATATGCAGCGACGGGGTGTCGATTTCCAGCCAGCCATTACGTTCGGTGACGGTGAATTCAGGCTTTTCGCCGAAATCACGGACCATCGCCATCTGCGTGGCGTCATCCACGAAACGGCCGCTGTCGGACCATTCGAAACGGACGAGCGCGTCCGTGATGAGGCCGATGCGCCAATGATCGCCCTGGATCACCGAATCCGGATTCATTGCCGGATGGGCGTTGAGCGTGGCCAGCGAGAACAGTGTGCTGTCTACCATGTGGGGCTCCTTTGAGTGTGGGAAAAATCGGGAGAACTGGATTGGGGCCGTGTCATCATATGCGACGGTACGGTCCTGTTTGAATTACTTGATGCGCTTGATGGTCAAGACCGACGCGCCAGCGCACAGTGCGATGACGATGGCGTTAAGCACGGTCCAGGCGAGGAAGCCGAAGAGGTACCTCCACTTGACTGCCGGTTTATCGGCCTCCTGCTGGACGTCCGTATTGGCGTCCAAGGCGATGCTCGTGTCGCTGCTTTGCTGGTCGCGTATCTCATTATCCTTTCTGTGCGCTGCGAAACATCGCTCTCCGCGTTGAGTGATCAAAGCATGTTCCGCATTGAAGAAAAGTCAGCAAAACTTACTTTCGTTAAGAAAGATAGCGCTTGTGCAAAAAGGTATCAATATCGGCGAGTCGCTTGAAATTGCAACGATATACGCATATCGAAACGCTTGCCATCGATTGCAAAATGGAACGATGCGATTTTATGCGCGTTCTGCGCCACCGCATACCCTCTTCACCGCGCCATATGCCGATTGTGCGAGCAAAACGACAGGTTGTGTAATACGGCGGTGATGGCATCGCAAAAGCTGGTTCAATCAAACTAGCGGCGAAATCCCGCGTGCGGCACGGTGCGATGCAGCGCGGTACGGCAACGGGAAATCGCAAGAAAACAGCGCAGTCGGGCGGAGCGGACAGGGCAGGCTCGGCAAAGCAGGTTTTGGCAACACCTAGTGCGAGGGAGAACCCATGGAACTTGAAGATCTTTCGATCGTTGAAAAGGCGGCGATGCTGTCCGGCGGATCCGAATGGGATTCGCGCGGCAACGATCGCGCGACATTCCCGGCTTCGTCATGAGCGACGGCCCACACGGCGTGCGCAGGCAGCTTGGCGAAGGCGACCACCTCGGCATCGGCGCATCCAAGCCGGCCACCTGCTTCCCGACCGCCTGCACCGTGGCCAACACCTGGGATCGGCGCTCGCCGAAGAGATGGGCGAGGCGCTCGGCAAGGAAGCTCACGATCTCGACGTGAACGTGTTGCTTGGACCGGGCATGAACATCAAACGCAACCCGCTGTGCGGACGCAACTTCGAGTACTATTCGGAAGATCCGATCGTCGCCGGCCGTATGGCCGCCGGCCTCATTCGCGGCATCCAGAGCAACGGCGTCTCCGCATGCCCGAAGCATTTCGCGGTCAACAGCCAGGAGCTGCGCCGCCAGGCCAGCAACTCCGTGGTGGACGAACGTACCATGCGCGAATTGTATCTGACCGGTTTTGAAATCGCCGTGCGCGAGGCCAAGCCGATGAGCATCATGACCTCCTACAACGAGGTCAACGGCGTCTACGCCCACGAAAACAAGCATCTGCTGCAGGAGATCCTGCGCGACGAATGGGGCTTCGACGGCATGGTCGTCTCCGATTGGGGCGCTCCAACTCCGCCGTCGCAGCCGTCAAAGCCGGCGGCTCGCTGGAAATGCCGTCGCCAGGTTTCACCTCCGTGCGCGAGCTGGAAGGCGCGGTCAAAGCGGGCACGCTCGCCGAGGCGGACATCAACAAGCGTGCCGCGGAAGTCGCCAAAATCGCGGCGGCGACCAAGCTCGTCGGCGTCGGCCGCGACGATCTGCTGTCGGACGACATCGCGAAGGCGCACCATGATATCGCCAGAACGGTCGCGGAACATTCCAGCGTGCTGCTGAAGAACGACGCCGCCACGCTGCCGCTCAAGCCGGGCACTCGCGTGGCCGTCATCGGAGATATGGCCGCGACCGCACGCTATCAGGGTTCCGGCTCATCCAAGGTGAACGCCACCAAGGAGGAGAACATCCTCGACGAGGTCAAGAACGCCGAAGGACTGGTATTGGCCGGCTACGAGCAGGGCTACGACCGCCAAGGCAAGGCTGATCGCGTGCTCGTGGAAGACGCCGTCGCACTGGCCGGTAAGGATGATGTGGATGTGGTGCTTGCGGTCGTCGGTCTTGATGAGCGTAGCGAATCCGAAGGTCTTGACCGTTCCACCATGGCGATTCCGCAGGTGCAGAACGATCTGGTTGAGGCGCTGAAGGGTACTGGCAAGCCGATCGTGATCGTGCTTGTTGCCGGTTCTCCGGTGGAACTGCCGTGGATCGATGATGTTGCCGCAGTACTTTACGTGGGCCTGTCCGGTCAGGCCGGCGCTTCCGCAGCCGTACGTGCACTGACCGGCGAAGTCAATCCGTCCGGCCATTTGGCTGAAACCTGGCCGGTGCGTTACGAGGATTGCCCGAGCTCCGGTTGGTATCCGGCAATCGGCCGCGATGCGATCTACCGCGAAGGCCCATTCGTTGGTTATCGTTATTACGAAACCGCCGGTGTGCCGGTGCGCTTCCCGTTCGGCTATGGCCTGAGCTATTCCAAGTTCACCTACAGCGCCGCAACTGCCGGTGAAAAGGGCGTTGACGTGATGGTCGGCAACGATTCCGACGTTGCCGGTTCAGCCGTTGTACAGCTGTATGTGCGCGGTCCGCAGGGCGGCGTATTGCGCCCCGATCGCGAACTCAAGGGCTTCGCCAAGGTCTCGCTTGCTGCTCATGAAAGCAAGAGCGTGCACATTGATTTCGATCGTTACACCTTCCGTCACTTCGACGTTGCCTGCAACGAATGGAAGACGGAATCCGGCGAGTGGACGCTGATGGTGGGCGACAACGCCGAGCATCTGCCGCTTTCGATTCCACTCACTGTTGCCGGCGATATCGAGCCCGTTGCCGCGGATGTTGCACTCGGACATTACCTCAGTGGTCACGTCAAGGAAGTGACCGATGCTGAAATGGCCATTCTGTTCGGTCGTGAGGTTGTGGCTCCGGGAAAGCCGGTGACGTTCGATGTGAACGATCCGATCATGTCTTGGGTGGATTCCAAAGGCCTAGTGCGCGTACCGTCGCCAAGACGCTCACCAAGCAGGAAGCCAAAATCCGCCAGAAAACCGGTGCTCCGGACCTTAATACCCTCTTCATCCTGAACATGCCTCCGCGAGCCATGAGCAAGATGACCCAAGCATGGTCGATTCCGCGATGGTCGACGCCATCGTCAAAATCGCCAACGGCCACACCTTCCGCGGATTGGGCGGCGTGATCGCCGGCTTCTTCCGCAACCAATCCGCAACATGCGCACTGCAAGGAGCTGAACAATGACTGATAACAACGCGACGCAAG